>JACKQG010001333.1_pt1 | contig 34463 bp, 34 predicted proteins | sample 8237621 | NCBI WGS metagenome assembly JACKQG01 (sample SAMN15677084, study PRJNA649215) | marine metagenome | biome: marine; feature: Black Sea; material: saline water; isolation source: suspended particulate matter (SPM) from the Black Sea western gyre | collected 2013-06-09/2013-06-10 | depth...
GGCCCTTCTGGCTGTCCTGCTGGTCGGGACGTAACGTGGGAGCCGTGGAAGTCAAGGGCTACAAGATCGAACCCGAAGCCGACCTCACCAGGGCGCGTCTCGAAGGGGCGAACCTCTCCGGGGCGAACCTCTCCTGGGCGAATCTCTCCTGGGCGAGCCCCAAGAGGAATATCCCCGGAGCGAACCTCAGAGGAGCGGATCTCGCCGGGGCGAACCTCGGAGAAACCAGCCTCACCGGAGCTCTTGCTGACAAACACACCATTTGGCCAGAAGGATTCAATCCGGCAGCTGCCGGAGTGATCTCCAAGTAGGCCTCCACCTCGGCGGGGGCTATCGCGGCGTCGCTTGGCGGCCGGCGAATGTCATCTACCCCTACCCCGTAAGGCAGCCTCGAGTTAACGATGGGGGGTGTTTGGGCAGGCGGCAAGCACTTCCGGTTGCTCCCAGCGTTGCTCCCAGAGAGGGTCCCGGGCCCGGACGCGAAGCACCGCAGGCCTGTGACCTGCGGTGTTCAGTGGAGCTAGAGGGAATTGAACCCTCGACCTCCTCCATGCCATGGAGGCGCTCTGCCAACTGAGCTATAGCCCCGGGGGGCGGTCAGGCTACCAAGCACGTCATGGCGAACGGCCCGCCTTCGGGACCCGTGATCGGTAGCCTCGGCAGCCATGCCCACGCCCTACGACCCCCAGGCCATCGAGACCCGCTGGCAGCAGCACTGGCTCGACCACGGCACCTACGAGGTCGACAACGACGACCCCCGGCCCCCGTACTACGTGCTGTCGATGTACCCGTACCCGAGCGGCCCCGCACACATGGGACACGTCCGCAACTACACGATGGGTGACCTCCTGGTGCGCTACCGCACCATGCGCGGCGACGGCGTCCTGTCGCCGATCGGGTTCGACTCGTTCGGCCTTCCCGCCGAGAACGCCGCCATCCAGACCGGCATCCACCCCCGCACAAACACCGAGGCCAACATCGAGAAACTCTCCGCCTCGCTGCGCCGCATCGGAGCCGCCTACGACTGGCGGCGGGTCGTCCGCAGCCACGACCCGTCCTACATGCGCTGGACCCAGTGGATCTTCCTCAAGTTCCACGAGGCCGGGCTCGTCTACCGCGACACCGCCCCCGTCAACTGGTGCCCCGGCTGCCAGACCGTGCTCGCCAACGAACAGGTCCTCGGCGACGGCACCTGCGAACGCTCCGGCGACATCGTCGAGAACCGCGACATGGAGCAGTGGTTCTACCGCATCACCGAGTACGCCCAGGAACTGCTCGACGACCTCGACGACCTCGAATGGCCCAACAAGGTCAAGGTCATGCAACGCCACTGGATCGGCCGATCCGAAGGCGCCCAGTTCGGACTCCCGGTCGCCGACACCGACGGCAACGCCCGCACCGACGTCGAACCCGTCCAGGTCTTCACCACCCGACCCGACACCGGCTTCGGCATGACATTCGCCGTCATCTCACCCGAACACCCACGGCTCGACGAGCTAACCACCGACGACCGCCGGGCCGACGTCCACGCCTTCCGATCGGCACTGGCCGGCCGCTCCGAGATCGACCGTCTCTCCAGCGAGGGAGGACTCGACAAACGCGGAATCGCCACCGGCGGCCGGGTCGTAAACCCGTTCACCGGGCAGGCCATACCGCTGTTCGCCGCCGACTACGTGCTGATGACCTACGGCACCGGGGCGATCATGGCCGTTCCCGGCCAGGACCAGCGCGACTGGGAGTTCGCAGAAGTCCACGGCTGCGAAATAATCCGAACCGTCCAGCCCCCCGACGACTTCGACGGACAGGCCTACCTCGGCGACGGACCGGCGATCAACAGCGGATTCCTCAACGGCCTCCAAGTCACCGAGGCCAAGGCCGCCGCCATCGACTGGCTGGAAGCCGGTGGCATGGGAGAACGCAAGGTCAACTACCGGCTCCGCGACTGGCTTCTCTCCCGGCAGCGCTACTGGGGCTGCCCGATCCCGATCGTCTACTGCGACGACTGCGGCGAACAACCGGTCCCCGCCGAGCAACTGCCGGTCGACCTTCCCGACGACGTCGAGTTCATGCCCACAGGCCGTTCTCCGCTCACCACCCACGAGGGCTTCCTTGCCGCCACCTGCCCGAAGTGCGGGGGTCCGGCCCGCCGCGAGACCGACACCATGGACACCTTCGTCGACTCGTCCTGGTACTTCCTGCGCTTCACCGACCCGTGGAACGAAGACGCACCCTTCGACCCGGCTGCCGCCGCCCGCTGGCTGGCAGTCGACCAGTACATCGGCGGAGTCGAGCACGCCATCCTCCACCTCATGTACGCCCGCTTCTTCACCAAGGCGCTCGCCGACCTCGGCGTGGCCCCCGACAGCGTACGGGAGCCCTTCGCCCGCCTCTTCACACAGGGCATGATCCGGCTCGGCGGCGTCAAGATGTCGAAGTCCAAGGGCAACCTCGTCGCCCCCGAGGAGATCCTCGACGACCAGGGAGCCGACGCCCTGCGCCTCGCACACCTCCAGATCAAACCCCCCCAGGAGGACGTCGACTGGGAGGACTTCGGGATCGACGGATGTGCCAAGTTCCTGGCCCGCGTCTGGCGCCTAGCCGAACCCGGCAGCCCGCTGGCGGCCGGTGCACGCCACGGCGACCCCACCCCGGCCGACATCGACCTCGACAAGGCAACCCACCGCCTTGTCGCCCGCATCACCGACGAATACGACCGCTGGTCCTACAACACCGCCATCGCCGGATTCATGGAGTTCACCAACCTCGTATACCGCTGGGTGCAGGCCGACGACGGGCCACACGGCCCGACCCTCGACGCCGCCCTCGATGCGCTCCTCCTCACGATGGCGCCCGCCGCCCCACACCTCTGCGCCGAACTCTGGGAACTCCGCAACGGCGGACACATCCACGAACAGCCGTGGCCCGAAGCCGACCCCGACAAACTCGTCGACGACACCGTCACCATGGTCGTCCAGGTCAACGGCAGGGTCCGCGACCGGATCGAGGTGCCCGCCGACATCGACGAAGCCGCCGCCGAGGCCGCCGCCCTGGCCTCCGAACGGATCGCCGCCCACCTCGACGGAGGCACGCCAAAAAAGGTCATCGTCCGCCCACCCGGGCTGGTCAACGTCGTCGTCTGAGCCGCCCGCTCACTGGTCGCGCAGGAACTGCTCCAACTCGGCTGCCAGGTCGTCACCCGTAGGCAGGCGGGAACGGGGATCGTGGAGATCGTCGTAGATGGACTCCAACTTCTCGAGCATGGTCACGTGCTCGGGGTCCCGGGCCACCATCTCGTCCAGACGGGCACGGGCCGACAACGCCCGCTCCGTGACCGGCGTGAGATCGATGTCCGCACCGGTCAGGGCGGCCAGCCCCGCAAGGAGCGCCTCGGCGGCCGGAGCGAACGACGTGGCCGACAGGTAGTGGGGGACCTGTGCCCACAGGCCGAGGGCCTCGATCCCGGCAGCGGTGGCGGCGGCCTCGACCGCTGCCTGGGCTCCCGCCGGCACCTCGAGGGAGGCGCTCAAGAAGTCGAGGCGCTCCACCAGGTCGGACGAACCCGCCGTACAGGCCAGCCGCGTGGGGCGGGTGTGCGGAACAGCCGCCGGATACGCCCCCAGGCCGATCACCTGGACCACGTCGAGGCGGCCACACAGCCCGAGCACGGCCTCGGCGAAGGCCCGCCACTCATGGTCGGGCTCGACGCCGTGGAGCAGCAGGACATCCCGGCCCTCGATGTGGTCCAGGAACCGGAGCTCGATGGAGGGCCACTCGAGCCCCCGGCTCACACCGTCGACGAGGCGCAACGTCGGCCGACGGGCCCGATGGTCGAGGAGGCGATCGGTGTCGAAGCGCCCGATGGCGTGCCCTTCGCCGTCCAACAGGTGGGAACGGACCTCGGCCGCAGCGCCGGCCGCATCGATCCAGCCGTCGAGGGCCAGCACCAGCACGGCCTGCTCGATGTCGGGCTGGTCGAAGAACTCGACCAGGTCCTGCCCGGTCACCGAAGCCGCCCGGCACACTCGGCGGCGATCTCTGCAAGCGCCAGCACCCGATCCCCGAACAGCCGGGTCAGGTCCGGGTCGGCCTCACCCATCACCCCGGCCTCGTAACGCGAAAACACACCCTCGACGATGCAGGCGGTGCGCCAGTGGGCGAACGCCAGGTAGAAGTCGAGGTGTTCGAGGTCGCGCCCGCTGTGCGACGCATACAGGTCGCGCACCTCGTCCGGAGACGGGTAGCCCTGCGCCGAGGCATTGAGGAGCACATCGCCCGCGGCCCTCTGATCGGCATATGCGATCATGGCGGCCAGATCCGCCAGCACATCGCCCAGCGTGCAGAGCTCCCAGTCGAGTACGGCCGCCACGCCCCCGTCGGGCCGCATCATGCAGTTGTCGAGCCGGTAGTCACCGTGCACGATGCCGACGCCCTGCTGCTCGGGAACACGGGCGGCGAGCCGATCGTGGACCTCCAGCACCCGGGGGATGTCCCGGGTGGACGACTGCTCGAACTGCAGGCGCCACCGCTTGAGTTGGCGCTGTATGTAGCCGTCGCGGCGGGCGAAGTCGCCCAGGCCCACAGCATCTACGTCGAGGTCGTGCAATCGCGCAAGCACCTCGACCAGCGATGCCCCCATGCGGCCCAACAGGGCCGGCTCGAGCGCCGAGGCGTCCTCATAGGTGCGGACGACCATGCCCTCGACGAACTCCATGGCATAGAAGGGCGCCCCGTTGACCACCTCGTCCTCGCACAGGCCGATGATCCCCGGAACCGGAACACCGGTGCCGGCGAGGGCGCTGATGATCCGGTGCTCCCTCGCCATGTCGTGGGCCGTGGCGAGCACCTGGCCCAGCGGGGGACGACGCAGCACCCAGCGCCCACCGGCCTCGTCCGACACGGCGAACGTGAGGTTCGAGCGGCCACCCTCTATGTGTTCGAAGGTGAGGTCGCCTGTGATGTCCAGGCGTTCCTCGAACCAGCGCTGCAGGCTCACCGGGTCCACGCCCTGCACCGTCGGTCCACCGCTCATGGCTGACAACGGTAGTGGAGGCGTCAGAGTGGCTCCCTACCCTGAACGGGAAAGCGAACGCGCCCACCCATCGCCCCAGGAGACCACAGACCCGCCCATGGACGTCACCGATGCCACCTTCCAGGTCGAGGTCGTCGACCGCTCGGCGCAGATGCCCGTCGTCGTCGACCTCTGGGCACCCTGGTGCGGACCCTGCAAGCAGCTGGGCCCCATCCTCGAAAAGGTCATCGGCGAGACCGGAGGCAGCGTCGTCCTCGCCAAGGTGAACGTCGACGAAAACCCCGGGGTCGCCCAGGCCTTCCAGGCACAGTCGATCCCCGCCGTACACGCCATCGTCGACGGCAAGCCCGCAGACTCGTTCATGGGGGCGCAGGGCGAGGCCTTCGTGCGCGACTTCGTCAACCGCCTCCTGCCGGCACAGGAACCCTCGGAACTCGAGCGCCTCCTGGCGGCCGGCGACGAGGCCTCCCTGCGGGCGGTGCTCGAAGCCGAACCCGACCATCCCGAGGCATCCGTCGCACTCGCAGCGATCCTGATCCAACGCGACGGGCCAGGCGAACGCGACGAGGCGCTTGCCCTGCTCGCCGCCGTACCGGAGACCCCGCAGACCCGCCACCTGACGGCCCTGGCCCGCACCGAACCCGTCGACGACATCGAAGGCCGCCTGGGCGAACTGCTGGCCTCGGTGAAGTCCGACGACGACGACCGACAGGCCTACATCGACCTGCTCGACATCCTCGGCCCCGACGACCCCCGCACCGCCGAATGGCGACGGCGGCTCACCTCCGCCCTGTACTGAGCGCACCCCCCCGGATCGGCGGCCCTGGGCCGCCCGGAAACGGCTTCCCCGCCTGCCTGTCTCCGGCCCCGTGCCGGCACCACCCGGGAGGTGCACCGTGCCCTTCGTCCCGCCTGCCGAGGGTGGCCCCCTGCGCCGCCGGATCTCGGACTTTTTCTTCGAACACCCCCTGGACACCCGACGGGCGGTCATCACCGCATCGGCACTCATGCTCGTGGCCGTCCTCGGCTTCGTGGCCTGGCCCCGTCCGGCCGACGACCTCCCCACCCACCTGCCGTTCGTCACGATCCCGCCCAGCAGCACCACGATGCCCGCAGAGGTCGTGGTCCACGTCGCCGGCGCCGTGCTCCACCCCGGCCTCTACCACCGCCCGGCCGGCGACAGGGTGGCCGACCTGCTCGAAGCCGCCGGAGGGCCGCTCGACGAAGCCGACCTCGACCGGCTCAACCTCGCCGAACCCCTCCTCGACGGCATCCGGGTCTGGGTGCCATCCGTCGCCCAACCCCACGACCCGCTTCCAGCGCAGGCGGCCGGCACCGGCCCCGTAGACCTGAACCGGGCCACAGCCGCCCAACTCGAGGACCTGACCGGCGTCGGACCGTCCCTGGCAGCGGCCATCCTCGACCACCGCGACCGCTTCGGCCCGTTCGGGGTGGTCGACGACCTCCTCGCAGTCTCCGGAATCGGCCCCGCAAAGCTCGCAGGCCTACGGGACCAGGTCCGGATCGCACCCACGGGATGACGGCGCCCGTCCTGCTCGCAGGAGCCCTCACGGGCGCATTCCTGGCTTACCCAACCGGCCCCCCGATACTCCTGACGGCCGCCATCGCAGCGACCGCATGGCACCTGCTCGGCGGGCGAACGATCCTGCTGGCGGCCCTCGGACTCGGGCTGGTCACCTCTGCGCTCGCCGACCGGGCATGGCAGGGCACCGCCGACGCACGCCAGGGGACCGTCTCCGGCGTCGTACGCCTGGTCAGCGACCCCCGCCCGATGCCGGGCGGAGGCTGGCGTGCCGAGGTCCGCCTCGACGGACACCGCTACGACGCCGAGTTCCCACCGACGACAGCGGCCACCGGGGTCGGCGACCTCCTGACAGGGGAGGGGATCATGCTGACCGGGGACCTGGACGGCGACCCCTGGCGCTGGCAGCGCATCCGCCACGTGGAGGGGACCCTCGAGGTCGCAAACGTCGGAGCGACACTCCCCGCAGGCCCGCTCCACCGGCTGGCGAACGCCCTGCGCAGAACCCTCGTCGGCGGCACGGCGCCGCTGCCCCCCGAGCAGGCGTCGCTGCTGACCGGCCTGGTCCTGGGCGACGACCGCTCCCAGGGCGACCGGACCGCCGACGACTTCCGGGCCGCCGGCCTGGGACACCTCCTCGCCGTCTCGGGCCAGAACGTGGCACTCGTCGTGGCTGCAGCCGGCCCGCTGCTCCGACGCCTCCGCTTCCGTACCCGCCTCCCGGCAACGTTGCTGCTCCTGGCCTTCTTCGCCCTGGTCACACGCTTCGAGCCATCGGTCCTGCGAGCCACCGTGATGGCCGGAGGGAGCGCCGCGATCGCCGCCAGGGGACGCGAGGCGGACGGGCTGCGGCTGCTCTGCCTCACGGTCGCCGCCCTCGTTCTGGTCGACCCGCTCCTGGTACACCGGGCGGCATTCCAACTGTCGGTGGTCGCATGTGCAGGGATACTGCTCGGCTCGGCAGCGTTGGCAGACCTCCTACCCGGACCACGCCCGGTCCGGGAGGCGGCTGCGGTGACCCTCGCAGCACAATCGGCAGTGGCACCGCTCCTGCTGCTGCTCTTCGGCCCGGTGCCGGTTGCGGCGCTGCCGGCCAACCTGCTGGCCGCCCCCGTTGCAGGGCCCCTCATGGTCTGGGGACTAACCGGGGGACTGCTCGCCGGCATCGTCGGATCTCCCCTCGACGGCCTGCTCCACGTACCCTCCGGGCTCGGCCTCGGATGGATAGGCGGGATGGCCGCCTGGGCGGGCCGGCACCCGATCGGGCTGCTCGGCGGACCGCTCGCCCTGGGCACCTCGATGCTCGTCGCATGGGCCGCCATCTGCGCAAGGCGGTCAGCCCGGCGGACAGGACACCTGGCCCTGCTGATGCTGGGAGCCGTGCTGCTGGCCAGCGCCCTGTCCGCCTGGACGTCGTCGCCGGGTAGGGGGGCCGCGGGTGGGTTGCGGGTCCTCGACGCCGCCGGATCCGTGATCGTGGTCGACGAGTTCCGCTCCGCCGAACGCCTCCTCTCAGACCTGCGCCGAACCGGGGTGCGGGCGCCGTCGCTGTTGGTGTTCCGTGCAGTCGTTCCACCGGAGGTGGCCTCCGCCCTGGGCGAACGCTTTCCTGAGGCAGACATCTGGGGCCCTCCCGGCTCGGTAGGCGCCACGACACCGCCCCCGGGCACCGTGATCCGGACGGGAGGCGATGGGTGGCAGGTCGACCTCCTCGGCGGCCACATCAGGGTCCGACGACGGCCGGAGCCATGAGCACCGGAGTGGTCGGGCCTCCACCACCGATGCCGTGTACCGTCGCCGACGTGATCCTGGAGTTGGGCCCCGAGCACGTCGTCGACATCACGCACCGCTCCGTCGTGATGGCGATCCTCAACCGCACCACCGACTCCTTCTTCGACCAGGGCCGCCACTGGGACTTCGACGACTTCCTGCGCCTTGCCGAACAGCACGTCGCCGACGGGGCCGACATCCTCGACATCGGCGGGGTCAGGGCAGCCCCCGGGCCCGAGGTCACCGCCGCCGAGGAGATGGACCGCGTCGTGCCGGCGGTAGACGCACTGCGCAGGCGCTTCGACCTGCCCATCTCGGTCGACACCTTCCGCGGATCGGTGGTCGAGGCTGCGCTGTCGGCCGGCGCCTGCATCGGCAACGACATCAGCGGATTCGCCGACCCCACCTTCCTGCCGGCCTGCGCACGACACGGGGCCTCGGTCGTAGCCACCCATGTCCGCATCGGGCCCCGCATCGCCGACCCGAACCCCCGCTACGACGACCTCTGTGGCGACGTCCGGGGCTTCCTTGCCGAACGCGGCCGCCGGGCGGAGACCGCCGGGATCCCCAGCCGACGCATCATGCTCGACGCCGGCCTCGACCTCGGGAAGACGCCCTCGATGTCCGCCGAACTGCTCCGCAACACCGACGACCTGGCTTCCCTCGGCTACCCGGTCCTGCTCTCCGCATCCAACAAGGGCTTCCTGGGCGCCCTCGTCGGCACCGAGGTCGACGACCGGACCGAGTCGACCTGGGCGGCACACGCACTCGGCATCGGAGCCGGCTGCCGGATCCTGAGGGTGCACGACGTCCGGGGTGCCCGACGGGTCGCCGACCTCATGGCCGCGGTGCTGGCCGGGGACGAACGTGCCGCCATGGAGCCGGTCGGATGACCACGCCGGTCGTCCTGATCACCGGCGACGAAGAGGTGCTCGTCGGCGAAGCCGTCAGGGCAGCGGTCGAAGCGGCCCTCGGGGACGAGGACCGGTCTCTGGCCCTCGAGGAGCTCGGCGAGTCCCACTACCGCCTCGAGCAGGACGGGAACGACTTCTCCACGTCCCGCCTGCTCGACGCAGCCCGGACCCCGGCGTTCCTCACCAGCCGGCGGGTCGTCGTCGGCCGCCACCTCGGGAGGTTCGGGACCAAAGACGACGTGGCACCGCTGGTGGCACTGCTCGAGGAGGGCCTCACCGACACCCGCCTGGTACTGGTCTGGGAGCGGGGCGTAGACCCGAAGCAGCAGAAGCTGAACCAGGTCCCGAAGTCTCTCAAGGAAGCCGTTGTGGCCGCCGGGGGACGGGTGCAAGCGTGTTCCGTCGGCCGCGGACGGGATGCCGACACCTGGCTCAGGTCCCGCCTGGATGCTGCCGCGGTCAGCCTCGACGGCAAGGCCAGGGCACTGATCGCCGAGCGGATGGGCGAGGACCGCACCCGGGTCGTCGGCCTCCTCGAGACGCTGACGGCGGTGTTCGGACCCGGCACCCGGGTCGGAGCCGGCGACGTGGCCCCCTACCTCGGCGACTCCGGACAGGTGCCACAGTGGGAGCTCACGGACGCCATAGACGCCGGCGACGTGGGCAAGTCCATCGATCGGCTGCACCGGATGCTTCACGCAGGGGGTCGGCATCCGCTGGGGATTCTCGCCACCCTCCACGGGCACTACGGCCGACTGCTCCGCCTCGACGGTGCCGGCATCGCCGACGAGCAGGGCGTAACCGACGTGCTGGGCATTAAGGGATTTTCGGCCAAGAAGGCACTCACCGTCAGCCGCCGCATGGGAAGCGAGCGGATCGGCCGTTCCATAAAGCTGTTGTCGGACGCCGACCTGGACCTCAAGGGCCGGACAGCGTGGCCATCCGAACTGGTCGCCGAGGTGCTGGTCGCCAGGTTGGCGAGCATGAACCGCCGCTGACCGGACTTGAACCCGGCGGCGAACCCGGCGGCGAAACGCCCCGGGTCAGGCGTTGAGGGAGTTGATGCGCCTCTGGAGGCGGGACTTCTGGCGGGCAGCGGCGTTGCTGTGGATGACGCCCTTGGCGGCAGCCGTGTCGATGCGGTGCATGGCGGCAACGAGCTCCTCGGCGCCACCCTCTCCGGACTCGGCGGCGGCAACGGCGGCCTTGGTGCGGGTGCGCAACTCTGCGCGCACGGTGCGGTTGCGCAGCCGGCGCTTCTCGTTCTGGAGGTTCCGCTTGATCTGACTTTTGATGTTGGCCACGGGGGCGCAGTTCCTTGGTTCGGGGGAGACGGCCGTCGGGATTCGCCCACAGGGCCGACCATCGAGGAGCGCCAAGGCTAGCGGGGAGCACCGGCAACACGGCAGACCCGACAGGACAGGGGTCACGTGCCCGACCTCGCCGCTGCCGGTACCGTCAGCCGACAATGGACCAGTCACGACTGCGCAACACCGCGATCATCGCCCACGTGGACCACGGCAAGTCCACGCTGGCTGACCGCATGCTCGAACTCTGCGGAGCCGTCGATCCCCGGCAGATGCGGGCCCAGTACCTCGACTCGATGGACCTCGAACGCGAGCGGGGCATCACCATCAAGCTCCAGAGCGTCCGACTCGAATGGCGTGACGCCGTGGTCAACCTCATCGACACGCCGGGCCACGTGGACTTCAACTACGAGGTGAGCCGGTCCCTGGCCGCCTGCGAGAGCGTGATTCTCGTCGTAGACGCAGCACAGGGAATCGAAGCCCAGACCCTCGCCAACTGCTACCTGGCCCTCGAACACGACCTGGAGATCGTCGCCGCACTCAACAAGATCGACCTTCCAGCCGCCGAACCCGAACGCTACGCCGAGGAGATCGAGCGGGTCCTGGGTATCCCCGCCGAGGACATCCTCCTGATCAGCGCCAAGACCGGCGGCGGGGTCGCCGAGCTCCTCGATGCCGTGGTCGCCCAGACGCCACCCCCGACCGGCGACCCCGACGCACCACTCCGGGCGCTCGTCTTCGACAGCACCTTCGACCAGTACCGCGGCGTGGTCTCGTCGATCCGCGTCGTCGACGGGACAATCCGGAGCACGGACACCCTCCGCTTCATGCAGGCGGGCGTCAACCACGAGGTCGATGAGATCGGCGTGCGGTCGCCCGACATGACACCGGTCGACTCCCTCGGCCCCGGAGAGGTCGGCTACCTCCTCGCAGGCATCAAGGACGTGGGAGAGGCCCGGGCCGGTGAGACGGTCACCATCGCACGGCACCGTGCCGACGAGCCGCTCGAGGGCTACCGCGAGCCGCAGCCCATGGTCTTTTCCGGCCTCTACCCGATCGAGGGGGACCAGTTCTCCGACCTGCGTGAAGCGCTCGAGAAGCTGCGTCTCAACGACTCCAGCTTCACCTACCTGCCGGAGACCTCGGGAGCCCTCGGCTTCGGCTTCCGGTGCGGCTTCCTCGGCCTCCTCCACATGGAGATCGTGCGCGAGCGCCTCGAGCGGGAGTTCGGCCTCAGCCTCATCACCACGGCGCCGTCGGTCGAGTACCGGGTGAACCGCACCAACGGCGAGTCCGTCGACATCGACAACCCGTGCGACCTGCCGCCCGCCGGCGAGATCGCCAGCATCGAGGAGCCCTGGCTGCTGGCCAAGATCATCACGCCCACCACCTACACCGGCGCGATCATGGAACTCTGCCAGGAGCGTCGCGGCGAACACGTCGACATGACCTACCTGTCGCCCGAACGGGTCGAACTGACCTACCGCCTGCCTCTGGCCGAGGTGGTCATCGACTTCTTCGACCACCTCAAGAGCCGGACACAGGGCTACGCCAGCCTCGACTACGAGCCGGTCGGCGTGCAGGTCTCCAAGCTGGTACGGGTCGACATCCTGCTTCAGGGCGAGCCCGTCGACGCCTTCAGCATGATCGTCCACCAGGACGCAGCCGACGCCTACGGGCGCAAGATGACCGCCAAGCTCAAGGAACTCATCCCACGCCAACAGTTCGAGGTGCCCATCCAGGCAGCCATAGGGGGACGGGTCATCGCCCGCCAGACCGTCCGGGCCTACCGCAAGGACGTGACCGCCAAGCTCTACGGCGGCGACATCACCCGCAAGCGCAAGCTCCTCGAGAAGCAGAAGGAGGGCAAGCGCAAGATGAAGTCCATCGGCCGCGTCGAGGTCCCCCAGGAGGCGTTCGTCTCCGCCCTGCGACTCGAGGACTAGAAACCCCTCGGCCGCTAGCATCTGGCCATGCTCGAGGACCGTAAGGCCGCCATCCTGCGTGCCGTCGTCCAGGAATACATCGAAAGCGCCGATCCGGTCGGGTCCGGACGCGTCGCCGAACGATCCGGAATCGACGTCTCGACGGCGACCATCCGCAACGAACTGGTCCGCCTGGAAGAAGAGGGCTTCCTCGTCCAGCCGCACACCTCGGCGGGGCGCATCCCAACTGAAAAGGCCTATCGCTTCTTCGTGGACGGCCTGCCCGGACCGGGTCGGCTCGAGACGGCCGACCGTGAGCAGGTCAGCGCCTTCTTCGCCCGTTCCCACAGCGAGCTCGAACACATGCTGCGCGACACCAGCACCCTGCTCTCGGACCTGACAGGCAGCCCGGCTGTCGTCCTGGCACCTGATCGCGACCACCAGGAGATCCGCTCGCTTCAACTGGTCGGCCTCGGACCCCACCTGGCCCTGCTCGTGATCGTGATGGCCAACGGCTCCGTCGAGAAGCTGGCACTCGAGTTCGCCGAAGAGGTCCACGAATCCACTCTCGCCATCGCCACGGCCCACCTCTCGGGAGCGATGATCGGTCGGCACATGAGCGAATGTCCCGAGCCCCCGGTGACCGGCGATCCGGCAGTCGACCATGTGCTGGGCGCCGCCCTGGCCCTGTTGTCCGACCGGGCGGCAGACCTGGAGGATGCGTTCGTCGGAGGTGCCTCACGGGTAGCCGACGTCTTCCACGACGTCGGCCTCGTCCAGCAGGTGCTGGACGTCCTCGAACACCAGTACCTGGTCGTCGGCCTGCTCCGCGACGTCCTCGACCGCGGCCTGAGCGTCGTGATCGGCACCGAAACCCGGGTCGAGCCCCTCAACGAGTGCTCGCTGGTGGTCGCCCCCTACGAGATCGACGGAGACCAGGCAGGCTCGATCGCCGTGCTCGGTCCGACCCGGATGAACTACCCGCAGGCGCTGGCCACGGTCGCAGTGGTGAGCCGCCGACTGGGCGACCGTCTCACCACGGGTTGAACGTGCCCCGCGACCACTACGAGGTTCTCGGCATCGGCCGCGACACCTCAGCCGAGCAGATCAAGAAGGCCTATAGGCGCCTCGCCCGCGAGCAGCACCCCGACGCCAACCCGGGCGACCCCGGCGCCGAGGCACGCTTCAAGGAGGCCACAGCCGCCTACGAGGCGTTGTCCGACCCCCAACGCCGCGCCCGCTACGACCGCTTCGGCCACGACGCCGGCGCCACGGGAGGATCGGCCGACCCGTTCGGAGGCCTCGGCGACCTCTTCGAGAGCTTCTTCGGAGGAAGTGGCTTCGGAGGGAGTGGTTCAGGAGGAAGGCCCCGGGGTCCGCTCCCGGGAGAAGACCTCGAGACCGTGCTCGACCTGAGCTTCGAGGAGGCCGTGTTCGGCTGCGAAGCCGAGGTCACCGTGCGCACGGCCGTCGCCTGCACAGCATGCGAGGCGAGCGGAGCGAGCACCGGCACCTACGCCGAACGGTGCGCCACCTGCGAGGGCAGCGGCCAGGTCAGAAGGGTCCGCCAGTCCGTGCTCGGCCAGATGCTCACCACCACCGTCTGCCAGACGTGCGGCGGCAGCGGTGAATCCATCGAGCACCCCTGTGCGAAGTGCGACGGAGCCGGACGCAGGATCGAAAGCGCCACCCATGCGGTCACGGTGCCGGCCGGCGTCGACGAGAGCCGCAGGCTGCGGATGGCCGGACACGGCGCAGTCGGCCCCCGTGGCGGCCCGGCCGGCGACCTCAACATCCGACTCCGGGTCGCCGACCATGCGGTCTTCGAACGGCACGGCGACGACCTCCTACACCGCCTCCACATCCCGGCCACCCAGGCTGCACTCGGCGTGCACCTCGACTACGAGACCCTCGACGGACCCGAGGCCATGGAGGTCCCGGCCGGCACGCAGACAGGCGCGATCTTCCGAATCCGCAGCAGGGGAGCGCCCCACCTGAACGGCCGCGGACGGGGCGACCTGCTCATCGAGGTCACAGTCGACACGCCCACCGACCTCGACGCCGAGGAGGAGGATCTGCTGCGCCGCCTCGCCGAAGCCCGTGGAGAGGCCGTTGCCGAGCCCGCAGAAGGCCTCCTCTCCCGGATCCGCCAGGCATTCAACTGAAGGCCCCGTGGCGCACTCCGGACCTGACGGCACCGCCGGCCCACACGTCTTCGTGGCGGACCTCCACTCCCCGGAGGTCGGGCCGGATGACCGCCATCACCTCGAGCGGTCACTGCGCCTCCGCAACGGCGACCCCCTGACCGTAGGCGACGGAGACGGTCGCTGGCGGGAGTGCAGGTTCGGCGACCACCTCGAAACCGTCGGCGGGATCGTGGAGGTGGCGCAACCCCCCGAAGAGGTCACCGTCGGGTTCTCGATGCTCAAGGGTCAGCGCCCGGAGTTGATCCTCCAGAAGCTGACCGAGTTGGGCGTGGACCGCATCCTGCCGCTCCTCGCAGAACGCTCGATCGTGCGCTGGGATGCCGACAAGCGCACAGCCCAACACGATCGGTTCCTGCGAATCGCACGCGAGGCCGCCATGCAGTCCCGCCGGGTCCGGCTACCGGTCATCGAACGCATCACCGAAACATGCGAGGTGGCGAACCGGCCGGGAACCGCCCTGGCACAGGCCGGAGGGCGGCGCCTGCATGCCGGCGACAGAACCATCCTGGTGGGTCCCGAAGGCGGATGGACACCTACAGAGGTGGAGGGCCACGACATGGTCGACCTCGGGCCGACAGTGCTCCGGGCCGAAACGGCCGCCATCGCAGCCGGAACACTGCTGACCGCGCTCCGTGACAGACGGGTGGCACCACCGCTCTGAGCGCACACAATTCTGGCCTAACGGAGACAGCAGCCGTCCAGTTGCCACGCAGCGCGGCCACTCGCTACGCTCGGCTACCACGCCGGGTGGCGGACGCGCAGGCTTATGCGCAAGCACGAGGGGAACCCCGAACACATGACCGATGACGAAGACCGCCGGTACCGCCGCCAGGTAGGGGAGCGGATCCGCCAGATCCGCCGCCAGAAGCGGCTCTCCCTCCAGGATGTCGAGGCCCGCTCCGATGCCGAGTTCAAGGCGTCGGTCCTCGGCGCCTACGAACGCGGCGAAAGGTCCATCTCGGTCCCCCGGCTCCAGCGGATGGCCCGCTTCTACGACGTCCCGGTCGACCAACTCCTACCTGTCGGCGACGACGATCCCGGAGTCGCGAGCGACGGGGCCGCCGCCCGGAAGGTCGTCATCGACCTCGTGAAGCTCCGCGAGGCCGAAGGCCCGGAAGCCGAGATGGTCACCCGCTACATGTCGATCATCCAGGTCAAGCGGCAGGACTTCAACGGTCGGGTCCTCACCATCCGGCGCGACGACCTCCAGGCCCTTGCCGCCATCCTGGGCTCCGGCGTCGAGGAGACGATCCCGCGTCTCGACGAACTCGGACTCCTCTTCCAACCGGACGCCGACTGAAGCCCCCCGGGTAGGACGGGGCAACAACGGACCGATTGAGCCCAATCGCACCGCCGGTAGCCTCGGCGTCGACATGGGTGCATTCTCACGAATCCTGCGCAGCGGCGAGGGTAGGAAGATCAAGGCCCTCGAGGCCATCGTCCCCGACATCAACGCCATCGAGCCCGAGACGGCGGCGCTCTCCGACGATGCCCTCCGGGTCAAGACGGACGAGTTCCGGCAGCGGCTCGAAAACGGCGAGGACATCGACGACCTCCTGGCCGAGGCCTTCGCCGTCGTGCGCGAGGCGGCGGTCCGGGTCATCGGACAACGGCACTACGACGTCCAGCTCATGGGTGGTGTAGCCCTCCACCTCGGATGGGTGGCCGAGATGCGCACCGGCGAGGGCAAGACCCTCGTCTCGACCCTTCCGGCCTACCTCAACGGACTCACGGGCAGGGGCGTACACCTGTGCACCGTCAACGACTACCTGGCCACCAGGGACTCCGAGTGGATGGGGCAGATCCACCGCTGGCTGGGCCTCGAGGTCGGCCTGGTGGTCCCCGGAGAACGGGACGCCGAGGCCAAGCGCATCGCCTACGCCGCCGACATCACCTACGGCACCAACAACGAACTGGGCTTCGACTACCTGCGCGACAACATGGCCATGTCGCTTGAACTCAAGGTGCAACGCGGACACGCCTACTGCATCGTCGACGAGGTCGACTCCATCCTGATCGACGAGGCCCGCACCCCGCTCATCATCAGCGGACGCCTCAGCGACGCCGTGGCGCTGTACCAGCGCTTCGCCGCCGTTGCCCGCGGCCTGCAACGCGACGTCCACTACGACTTCGACGAGGAGAAGCGCATCGTCGCCCCCACCGAGGAGGGCGTCCATGCCGTCGAACAGGCACTCGGCGTCGAGAACCTCTACGACCAGGTCTCCTCGAACCTCGTCCACCAACTTCAGTCGGCACTCAAGGCAAAGGAGCTCTACCTGCGGGACAAGGACTACATCATCTCCAACGGCGAGGTACGCATCGTCGATGAGTTCACCGGCCGCGTACTCGAGGGACGTCGCTGGTCCGACGGCATCCACCAGGCGGTCGAGGCCAAGGAAGGCGTGGCGATCAAGGAGGAGAACCAGACGCTCGCCACCATCACGCTCCAGAACTACTTCCGCCTCTACGACAAGCTGGCCGGCATGACCGGCACCGCCGAGACCGAGGCCGCCGAACTGGCCGGCATCTACAACCTCCAGGTGGTGTCGATCCCCACCAACCGCCCACTCATCCGCGACGACGCCAGCGACCTGATCTACAAGACCGAAGAGGGCAAGTTCGACGCCGTGGTCGATGACATCCTCGCAAGCAACGAGATCGGCCAGCCTGTCCTCGTCGGCACGATCTCGGTCGAGAAGTCCGAACAGCTGTCACGCGAGCTCGAGAAGCGGGGAATCGACCACGAGGTCCTCAACGCCAAGCAGCACTTCCGCGAGGCTGAGATCATCGCCCAGGCCGGACGCCCCGGTGCGGTCACCGTTGCCACCAACATGGCCGGCCGCGGTGTCGACATCCTGCTCGGCGGCAACCCCGAGAACATGGCCGACCGCGAGACCCGCGCCGCCGGCCTCGACCCGGACAGCCCCGAGGGGCAGGCAAAGGCGGCCTCGCTGCTGACGCGCTTCACCACGGACTGCGAACAACGCGGCGACGAGGTCCGCCGGAGCGGCGGCCTCTACGTGCTGGGCACCGAACGGCACGAGAGCCGACGGATCGACAACCAGCTGCGTGGGCGCGGCGGCCGCCAGGGAGACCCCGGCAAGAGCCGCTTCTACCTCTCGCTGGACGACGACCTGATGCGCCTCTTCGCTTCGGGTGCCATGCGCGGCGTGATGGACAAGGCCCTCCCCGAGGACGTCCCGATCGAGTCGAAGATGGTGAGCAAGGCCATCGAAAGGGCCCAGACCACCGTCGAGCAGAAAAACGCCGAGGTCCGCAAGAACGTCCTCAAGTACGACGAGGTCATGAACGAACAGCGGAGGGTCATCTACCGACTCAGGGACCGCGTCCTCAACGGTGCCGCCATGCGCGACGAGGTCCTCGAGGTGGCGTCCCGGGTGGTTGATGCAGGGCTCGACACGTTCTGCGACTCCGAACACCCCGAGGAATGGGACATCGACGGCCTCCACTCCGAGATGGACGGCTTCTGGCCGCTCACGGTCGACGCCGACGACCTGCGGAGCATCCCGGACCCGGACGGCCTCGCCGAGCGCCTCGTCGGCGACGCCACAGCCTGCTTCGCGGGACGGGAGGCGGAACTCGGCGTCGACACGATGCGCGAGGTCGAACGCCAGGTCATGATCCGCATAATCGACCAGCGGTGGCGCGAGCACCTCTACGAGATGGACCACCTCCGAGAGGGAATCCACCTTCGCGCCATGGGCCAACGCGACCCGACCACCGAGTGGCAGCGGGAAGGCTTCGACCTGTTCGGACAGCTCACCGACCTGATCGGCGCCGACTTCCTCCGCTACGTGATGCGCATCCAGGTCACCGTCGCCGACGAAGAGGGCGGCATGCCGGACGATGTCCAGACCAGCGGCCCCGAAGGACCGGTCGGCGGAGCGGCGGCGGTCGCTGCCGCTGCCGGCGCACCTGCCCCCGTCACCGAGGCACCCCCCGGACCGACACAGAAGGTAAACACCGAATGGGACGCGACGCCCCGAAATGCCCCATGTCCCTGCGACTCGGGTCGTAAGTTCAAGCACTGCCACGGCCGCTGAGCGATCGCACCCCGACATGCAGGACTTCTCCCCGAGACTGGACGCACTCCTCCGCCGCCTGGAAGAGGCCGCCGGCTACCTGCGCACCGACGAACTGGGTGAGCGCAGGTCGGCCCTCGAACTCGAAATGGCCGACCCCGACCTCTGGTCCGACCAGGACCGTGGCCGACGCGTCCAACAGGAACTCGCCGGTGTCGTCGAGGACCTCGACCTGCACGCCTCCCTGACGGGCCGCCTCGAGGACGCATCGACCCTCGGCGAGTTGGCCCTCGAAGAACAGGACGACAGCTTCGAGGCAGAGATCGAGGAGGCCCTCGTCGGCCTCGAGGTAGACATGGACGCCCTGGAACTGAGGTCGCTGTTTTCCGGCGAATACGACGCAGGCGATGCCGTCTGCCACGTCCAGTCCGGTGCCGGCGGAACCGACGCCCAGGACTGGGCCGAGATGATGCTGCGCATGTATGCCCGATGGGCGGAAAAGCGTGGCTTCTCGCTCATACCGGTGGCCACATCCGAAGGAACCGAGGCAGGCATCAGCTCGGCCGAGTTCATCGTGCGGGGCCGTTACGCCTACGGGCTCCTGCAGGGGGAGCGTGGAGTACACCGGCTGGTGCGGATCTCGCCTTTCAACAAGGAATCCAAGCGCCAGACGGCTTTCGCATCCCTGCATGTCGTCCCGTTCGTCGAAGACGTGGGCAACGAGGTCGAAATCGACGAGGGCGACCTCCGCATAGACACCTACCGCTCGTCGGGTGCCGGTGGCCAGCACGTCAACGTGACCGACTCTGCGGTGCGCATCACCCACATTCCGACCGGCCTCGTCACCTCCTGCCAGAACGAACGCAGCCAACACCAGAACAAGGAGCGGGCCATGCAGATGCTGGCAGCCAAACTGCTCGACCTCGAGCGCCAGAAGCGCCAGGACGAACTGAACGCCCTCAGCGGCGAACAGCGGGGCGTCGACTTCGGCAGCCAGATCCGCTCCTACGTGCTCCAGCCATATCAGATGGTCAAGGACCTCAGGACCTCCCACGAGGTCGGCGATGTCGAACGGGTCCTCGACGGCGACCTCGACGGGTTCATGGAGGCCTACCTCCGCTGGGCACGAGCCGGGGCGTAACGGGGCCTTGCGACCTGATCCCCGAGGCGCCACGATCAGCGACAGGCGCTCTGGTACCGTGCCCGCCGTGCAGCCGTTGACCCGCAGGAGCCTTCCACCGACCACGTGCCGGGGGGCGCTTCGATGATCCGCCTCGAAGGTGTCTCGAAGGTCTATAAGGGCGATGTCACCGCGCTGCGCGAGGTTTCGGTCGAGATCCAACGCGGCGAGTTCGTCTTCCTCGTGGGCCCATCCGGGTCCGGCAAGTCCACATTCCTGCGCCTCCTCAACCGGGAGGAGGTGGCCGACGCCGGACAGCTGATGGTGGCCGGCAAGGACATAGGTGCCCTGCGTTCATGGAAGGTGCCGTACCTGCGCCGCGAGATCGGATACGTCTTCCAGGACTACAAGCTGCTTTCGAGGAAGACCGTCTACGAAAACGTCGCCTTCGGGCTCGAGGTGATCGGCCGCCCCCGGAGCGTGGTCCGCAAGCAGGTGCCGTTCATCCTCGAACTGGTCGGGTTGACGCCCAAGGCCGAACGCTTCCCCGGCGAACTCTCGGGTGGTGAACAGCAGCGGGTGTCCATCGCCAGGGCGTTCGTGAACCGGCCCCTGATCCTGTTGGCGGACGAGCCCACCGGCAACCTCGACCCCGCCACCTCGGTCGGCATCATGCGCCTCCTCGACCGGATCAACCGCTCGGGCACCACGGTCGTCATGGCGACCCACGACCGGGGCATCGTCGACACGATGCGGCGACGGGTGATCGAGTTGGACCGCGGCGTCGTGGTCCGCGACGAGTCGCGGGGGGTCTACGAGTGAGCCGCCCGCCCGGCCGTCGGAGGCGCTGACATGTACCGGCTCTGGTACTACCTGCGCGAAACCGTCCTCAGCATCTGGCGCAACCTCAGCCTCACGATGGCCGCCATCCTCACGGTCGCCGTGTCGCTCGCCCTGGTGGGCGCATCGATGATGATCCGCGAGGGGGCCGAGCGGGCCACAGCCCAGTTCCAGGAGGGCGTCGAGTTCATCGTGTTCATGAACCCCGACGCCAACGCAGACCAGAACGCCGCCATCCGCCACGTCCTCGACTCCAGCCCATCGATCGAGGGCTACAACTACATCGACAAGGCGGCGGCCTACGACGAGTTCGAAACCCTGTTCGCCGACAAGCCGGAGTTGGTGGAAAGCGTCACCCCCGACGTCATGCCGCCCTCCTACCGGATCGTGCCGACCGACCGCTCGGCTGCCAACGTGAACGAGTTGGCAAACCAGTTCGCAGCACAACCGGGCGTCCGCGAGGTCGCCACGGCAACAGAGGCCATCCGCCAGATCGACGACTTCTCGACACGCGTCAGCCAGGCGCTCCTCATAGCGGCGGTGGTACTGGTGGGCGTCTCGGCACTGCTGATCCTCAACACGGTCTTCACCGCCATCGGAGCCCGCAAGCAGGAGATCGAGGTGATGAAGCTGGTGGGGGCATCGAACTGGTTCATCCGCATCCCCTTCATGCTCGAGGGCACGATCCACGGCCTCATCGGAGCGGCGATGGCCATTCCGGTCCTGTTCGTGGTCGACAACGAGGTCATGGCCTTCTTCCAGGAGTCCGACTCCGTGCCGCTGTTCCGGGGATTCGCAGTTCCCGAGGGCTTCGTCTGGGACACCAGCATCTGGTTGCTGATCCTGGGAGGGGCGGTCGGCATGGTCGGCTCGGCAGTCGCCGTCACCCGCTACCTCGACGTCTGAGCCCGTGGCGGCCGGCATGGACGGTGACCACGGCTGGGTTCGGGTCGCCGGCGCATCCCTCTCCGCCGGAACCACCACGGAGGCAACCCTCGACGATCATGACCTCGTCGTCTGGCGGACAACCGACGGCCGACCGTGCGTGATGGAGGCCCGCTGCCCCCACCAGTGGTCCCACCTGGCCGGCGAAGGCGCCGTCGAAGGAGACGAGCTGGTCTGCCTGACGCATTTCTGGCGATTCACCACCGAGGGAGAGGGTTGGAAGGAGAACATCGGCGGCCGGAGGGACCGCAAGGGCGACATCCGGACCTGGCCCTGCCGGGAGGACGCCGACGGGATCTGGGTTCGCCGCGGCGACTAGGTTCGGGGACCGGTAACAGCGGCAGGGGAGCGATCCATGGGCGATGACAGGCAGCAGGCACTCGACCCGGACCTGCTCGGGCGCTACACCCTCACCACCTGGGGATACAAGCAGGGCGAGACGGTGTCGTTGATGATCCACCTGGGCACCCGACTCGGCCTCTACGAGGCCCTCGACGGCGCCGGAAAGGTGACATCGGGCGACCTGGCTGCGATCACGGGCCTGCACGAGCGGTGGCTCCGTGAATGGCTGCGCGGTCAGGCAGCGGCACAACTCCTCGCCTCGGATGACGGCGAGACGTTCCTGCTCGAACCGGAGGCCGCAGCCGTGCTCGCCCGGAGCAGCGACCCCACCTTCGCCGCCGGGGTGTTCCGGAACCTGCGCGACCCGGCGATGGCCGACCGTCTTGCCGAGGCCTTCCACTCAGGACTCGGACCGACCTACGACGACCAGGGGGAGGGTTCCGAGATGCACGTCGAGGCGATGCTGGCGCCGATGGCCCGCACGCTGCTGGTGCCCGTCGTGATGCCCATCCTGGACGGGGTCGTCGACCGCCTGTCCGCCGGAGCGAAGGTCGTCGACGTGGGGTGCGGAGCGGGGCTGGCCCTGCAGCTCCTGGCCGACGCCTTTCCCGACTCCGAGTTCGAGGGCTACGACATCTCCGAGCGTGCGATCGCAGTCGCACGGGAACGGTTCGCCGACCGTGCCAACGTGACCGTGCACCTGGCCGGCGGTGAGGACCTACCGGCAACCGGCGACGCCGACCTCGTCATGACCCTCGATTGCCTCCACGACATGCCCCGCCCCGACCTGGCGATGGCGGCCATCCGAGGGGCCATCGCCCCCGACGGGACCTGGCTCGTCAAGGAGATCCGCTCGTCGCACGAATGGCACAAGAACCTGCGCAACCCGATGCTGGCCATGATGTACGCGACCTCGGTTGCAAGCTGCATGGCATCGGCGATGTCGACCCCCGACGGCCTGGGCCTCGGCACCCTGGGGCTCGATCCGGGCACCCTGGCGGACATGACCGCCAGTGCAGGATTCACGAGGTTCGTCCAGCACGAGGTCGACGACCCGACCAACCTCTACTACGAGGTACGCCCCTGATCAGCGGAACGCCTGCCATCCGCCGGCAGGCACGATGCACCCGCCAGGGTCGTCGGTGGCATCTGTGCCACTTCCGAGGCGGCACGGATACTGGAACCCGAGGTTCCGGACGACATCGGGCAGGTCGTTTTTCCTACGGGCCGACGAGGTCGGGAGCATGCCCGGGATGTCGACCCCGTCGAGCTGGTATAGCACCCAGTTCACGTCAGACTGCCGGGGGTTGACGCCGGCGTCCCGGAGCGCTCTTGCGGCGATCCGCACCAGGGAGCAGGCGTCGGCCACCGGGGCGTAGGTGGCATCTGATGGATCTGCAACAGGGTGCCCGGTCACCCGGCCGTACTCGGCGTTGCACATCTGCGAGAACGGGTCGGGGAAGCCCTCACGGTCGGAGTCCGGGAGCCGCCATGTGCCGGTACCGGAAGCGTCGACGATGAGCGCGCCGTCGTAGTAGGCGGCCACCTCGGGGCCACCGAAGGCGAGGACCTGTCCGGCAGCCAGGTCGCCGGACTGCCCGTTGAGGCCGGTCTGCACGAAGACCGGCGTCGGCATCCCCTGTCGGATCATCTCGGCCAGGAGCCCGGGAAGGGAGACGGCGTTGAGCACAGGGAACACGACGGTCGTGCCCTCGTCGATCATCCGCTCTACCGCCACGGCGAGCCCCAGCGAACAGGAGGTCGTTCCCTCACAGCCGACCAGGTGCACCCTTACTTCGTAGCCGAGGTCGTCCATCGCCTCGAGGAGGCCGGCTGACACAGCCTCCGACTGGCCGGGTGTGTCCGAGACGACGACGGCGATGGTCTCCCCGTCGAGCAGCCCGCCCGCCTCGGCCGACCGGGCTGCCAACTCGAGTTGGGTGTCGCCGGCGACGGCGATGGTCAGCAGGCGGCCGCGTGCCGTGCGGAGGTCGTCGGAGGACTGGGGCTCGGTTGTGATCAGGGGCGTCCTCCCGGTGCCGGCAATGCACAGTGGCGCCGATCCCTGGAGACCGGTCATGTCCAGCACCAGGACTGCAGCGAGTTCGCCGGTCGCCTCGAGGCAGGCGGCGCTCCGAAGGGTGTCGATGTCCACGCCGCCGCCACCCAGCGCAGTGACCTCGACCGTGCGGAGGTCGAGTCGACGGCCGTACACGCCACCGCACTCGTCGTTCAGGATGCCGACGAACGCCTCGACCATCTCGGCCGTGTCGCCCACGGGGAATTCGAATCCGATCCGCTCGTAATCCTCGAGGCGGGTGCGCAGGTGGACGATCCGGATGGCCTCCTCTGTGATCCCGTCGTCGGTGGCACGAAGGGTTGACCCGGGTGGATCGGAGGGAAGGCAGAACACCTCGAGGCGCTGCAGGGGATCGCCCCTGTCAAAGGCCGCCTGGAAGTCGGCGAACACGTCTCCGCGGGGATCGTCGAAGCTCATCGGCCACGCTCCCGGATCAGGCGTCGTGGCCGGGGGAAGCGTGGAGGAGGTGGGTGGATCCGTCGTGGTGGTCGTGGAGGTGGGTGCAGCCGTAGTGGAGGTGGTAGTGGAGGTGGTAGTGGAGGTGGGCGGATCCGTCGTGGAGGTGGTAGTGGAGGTGGGCGGATCCGTCGTGGTGGTCGTGGACGTCAGAAAGGCGCCCGAGGCCGGGCCGGAGTTCGTCGGCTTGTCACGAGCGCAGGCGGAAGGTGCGTACACGAGGAACAACACCGATGCCAGGAGACCCAGCATCGACGGACGAATTCGGATGCCGTGGGAGCGGCAGCACAAGGATGGCACAGCGGGCGATGGTACAGACGACAGGTCGCCGGGAGGGCCCACACCCCGGGGTGCCCGCCTCAGGTGGCGTTCGATGCCTAGCCTCTCGCCCGTGAACGGATACCCGCACAGATGAGCGACGAAGAGGACATCCCGCCGGAGCCCGATGACACCCTCGACGCGACGGGCGACCTGGCCAGGCCTGAGCAGCGGCTGCCCGAGGCGGGAACAGAGGTTTCCGGCGAGATGCGAATCCGCCGCGGGTCATTCTTCCGGGCCCGCCGTGAGGGAACCTCGCCCGTAGCGGACCTCGAGGTGGAGGCAGGGCCGCTCTGGAGCGAAAGGGAGGCCGAACGCCAGATCCGCATGTTCCTGCTCCGCATCGCCGGCGAACGAACCCTCGTCCACCGCGACGACCCGGTCGACTTCGCACGCGAGAACGACCTCCTCCTCCTGTTCGGACCCGACGAGGAGGAGGCGTTCGCCAAGTTGGCACTCCGCTTCCCTGAACAGACGGTGGGTCAGTGGGCCACCCTGCTGGCCGGTGGTGATCGGACGGAGGCATTCGGGCCGCGCTCGCGTGCCGAGCGCCGCGACGAGGCATCCATCGAACAATCGATCAAGCTGGGGGTCCGCAAGCGGGCGCTCAGCGTGCTGGGGCTGGCCCTGGTTGCGGTCATCGGCTACCTGGTGATCGGCAGTGCGCTCGAAACGGCTCCCGTGGATCGATCGGATCGCGCCCTCCGCTTCGCCGAGACCAGCCAGAACCGCGACCTCGGAGACCCCGACGACCCCGATGCACCGGTGACCGGAGGCCCACCCGTGGCCGAACCGCTCCTCGTGGCCGACCTCGACCGACTCGTCGCCGTGGCGGCCGGTGAGGGCACGGTCGACGATCGAATCAGGTTGCGGGTCGACGACGCCGTCCTACCCGTGCCCGTCGGCGGCGTGGCCGCATCGGTATTCGAGCACAAGGGCGGACAGGTGGCGCTTGTCGGACCAGGGGGATGGGTTGACGGGGCATGTGTCCGGGCATCGGTCGTGACAGAGGCGCTTCGGCCCCTCGACGTGGTCCTCTTCGAATCCTCCGACGGCGCCTGTCCGATCGGCCTGGCAGGTCGACCAGCCAGGGCCACGTGTCGGGGTACCGATGCACTGGTCATCGAGATCGACATTCCCCAGGGCGAGGTCGACCTCGTCGAAGGCGGCATCGGATGGGCGGAGGGGATACGACTCAGCCTGGAGTTCGCCGCACCCGGCTGGGAGGTGCTGTCCCTGCGGGGCACGATCACCGTGCCATCGGGCGGCGAGGCCGTCGCAATACCCAGCTTCGGCGGAACGCCGGGCGACGAGATCACCGTAGACCTAGGCGAAGGCCGCACCGGAACCTGCAGGTTGGCCTGAACGGACCCGCAGTTCGAGACCTGCATCGCCCGGTCACTCCCGGCATGGCCGATACCGTGGCGCCCATGTGTGGCCGGGTCGTCACGAGCTCCACGCCCGAGGAACTCGCCGAGTACCTCGGGGCGGACGAGATCGTCGCGACCCTCGACGCCCCCGACCACAACGTGCCGCCCACCCGGCCCCTGCCCCTCGTCTGGGAGGAGACCGGCGGCCCGGGGTGCGCCAGGAAGCTCGGCACGGCCCGTTGGGGACTTGTGCCCTCCTGGGCCAGCGACCCTTCCGTCGGCAACCGGATGTTCAACGCCCGGGCTGAGACAGTGGCCGAAAAGCCGTCCTTCCGATCCGCATTCAAGCGGCGCCGCTGCCTGGTTCCGATCGACGGCTTCTACGAGTGGGGACCGGCGACTCCAGGGTCGGCCGGGAAGAAGCAACCCTGGTTCGTCCACCGTGCCGACCGCGATCCGCTGGTCCTCGCCGGCCTGTGGGAGAGTCGGACCGTGGAGGGCAGTGGTGGACTACGCACCTGCACTGTGATCACGGTCGACGCCAACGAGGACCTGTCGGCCATCCACCACCGCATGCCCGCACTGCTTCCGCCTGACGGTTGGTCCACCTGGCTCGACCCCGACCTGGACGACCGGGACCTCCTCGAGGCACTCCTGTCCCCGGCTCCCGCCGGACTCCTGCACCGGCATCCGGTCGACCTACGCGTCGGCAACCCCCGCAACAAGGGCCCCGGCCTGATGGAGCCGGTCGAGGTCGACACGGCGCCCGGGGACACCCTGTTCGGGGCAGCCGTGACCCCATGAAGGGCGACCGACGACTTTCGGGCTGGACCGACGAATGGACGGGCGGGCATGTCACCGTCCGCGTGCACGCGGCCCGCCGTCGTTTCGACATGAGCCTGCTCCGATTGCAGGCGCAACTCGAGACACCGGCAGTCGACCGGTCGCTGCCATGGGTAGTCGCCTTCGTGCTGTTCACCACACTGTCCCTTCTGGCCCTCGCCAGGAACCGCGACTTCGGCCTGGGCACCGGGATCGGCTTTCCACTCCAGGCCATACACCTGCTCGAAGGCGGCCGCCCGCCGGTGATCTCAGACCTGGGCCTCAACCTCTTCGCAATCCAGGCAGCGTTCCTGTTCGTCCCGATCGCATTCCTCGCACGCTTCGTGCCCACAGCCGAGATGCTCCTCGTCTTCCAGGCCCTTGCCCTGGCCATTCCGGTCGTACCCATCTGGCGCATCGCACGGGGGCCGGCCAACCTGCGGATCGGTGGCGCCGGTGCCCTGATGCTCGCCTATGCACTGCACCCATCGGTCCACAACCTGAACCTGGCCGGTTTCCACACCGAGGCGCTCGCCCTCCCGGCCCTGTTCGTGGCCTACCTGGTCGGACGCCGGGGCCAGTGGATTCGGCTGGGCCTCCTGTCGCTGGTGATCGTGGCCGCACGTGCGGACCTGGGCCTCGCCCTGGGTGCCCTCGGCCTCGTTCTGGTGCTCGAGGACCGGCGAAGGCCCGGCTGGATTCTCGCTGCCTTCGGGACGGCCTGGTTCGTCGTGATGGCCTTCATGCTGCAGCCGATGTTCGGGAACGGCGCCTACCCGCACCTCGGGGCATTCGCCGCCTTCGGCGACACCGCTCCAGGCGTCCTCGCCGGCATGCTGGGCGACCCGGTCGGCGTGGTTTCGCACCTGACCGACAGGGTGGCATTCGAAAAGCAGCTCCTGCTCCTCGCCCCGGTCCTGTTCCTGCCGTTGATACGCCCCCGGTACCTCCTTCCGATACTCCCACTGCTGGGCCTCTACCTGATCGCCGATGTTCCGGACTTCGGTCTCGGCAACCCGCAGCAGGACGTGGCCACCCTGCCCTTCGTGATGATCGCAGCGGCCTATGCGCTGCAACGCCTGGGACGGCGGGGGGTCAGCCGGGTGCTGGTCGACCGGCGGATCCTGAGCGTGCTGGTGCTGACGGCCCTTGTCTTCTTCGTCCGGGATGCAGCGGCTTCGCCCTACGAGCAACCCTGGGACTGGGGACGTCGCGATGCGGTGGACACGGCCCGCCTCACCGCAACCGGCATGGTCGAACGGTGGGATCGGGTACTTGCGACGTCCGCTGTCTTCCCCCTGATTGCCGAGCGGACCACGGCCATGGTCCTCCAGGACGACACGCCGTTCCTGCCCGACCTCGAGTTGGTCGAGGACATCGACGTTGTGATCTTCGACGAGACAGCGGCCAGATGGCCCCGATCCAGCGTCCGTGGCTTCGGCGGCGTGCTCGTGATGCTCGACTTCGAGGAACGCTTCGCTGAAGAAGGCGTCCACCTCTGGGTGCTCGCCCCCTGACGGGGAGCGCGAGCCTCAGACGACGTCAGGATGTCGGGCCACCCGGAGAGCGGTGCGGAGCATCTCGGCCACAAGGTCGAGGCCTGCCGGGTCCGGGTCTGCTTCGGCCAGCCCGAAGTCGAGGTGACCCATGTGTTCGATCGGCACAACGTGCAGGTGGGTGTGCGGCACCTCGAATCCGGCGATCATGAGGCCGACCCGGGTAGGGGAGAAGGCCTCCTGGATCGCAACGCCGACGGCGTGGGCCACCGTCATGCAGTGGGCGGCAACGTCTGACGACAGGTCCGTCCAGCGGTCGACCTCGGCGATCGGGACCACCAGAGTGTGGCCCCGGTTGAGGGGACGGATGTCAACCATCGCCACGCACACGTCGTCGCGCCAGATGATCCGGCCGGGGATCTCTCCGGCGATGATGCGGCTGAAGATCGAGGGCATGGTGGCCTCCGGGCGTTTGGTGAAGGGGGTGAACGGGGTGAACGGGGTGAACGGGTGTTCATCGTAGGCTCCTACCCGTGAACAGCGAGGAGCGGCGGGAACCCACCCTCCGCACGGGATGGCAGGGTGTGTGGACAGTTCCCAACGCCATCAGCGTTGCAAGGATCGCCTGCATCCCCTGGTTCGTCTGGCTGCTGTTCGGGGCCGGGGACCGGACGGCGGCAGCGCTGCTGCTCGGAGCACTCGGAGCCACCGACTGGGTCGACGGCTGGGTTGCCCGCCGGTTCGACCAGATCTCCGAGATCGGCAAGGTCCTCGACCCGACAGCCGACCGGCTCCTGCTCATTGTTGCGGCACCGGCGATGATCATCGACGGTTCGGTCCCGACCTTGTTCGCCGCTGCGGCGCTCCTGCGGGAGGTCCTGATCGGCGCTGCGGCGCTCCTCCTCGCCGGCTTCGGCGCACGCCGGATCGACGTGACCTGGTGGGGCAAGACGGGGACCTTCGCCATGCTGTTCGCCTTTCCGTGCTTCCTGGCGGGGGAGTCCACGATCACCGGCCGACCGGCCTTTGCCGTGGCGGCCTGGGTCTTCGCCATCCCCGGGCTCCTGATCGCATGGTGGGCCGGTCTCGGGTATGTCCCCGAGGGATTCCGGGCGCTCCGGGAGGGCCGAGCCGCCCGGGAAGGTGCCTGAACCTCGCCCCAGAGCCCACTGGTGCCGATGCATTGTGTAGGTTCGGGCGCATGAATGTTCCAGGCGACCTCCGCTATTCGGCCGATCACGAGTGGGTCCGCGTCGAAGAAGGTGGACGGGTCCGGATCGGCATCACCGACTACGCACAGGACGCGCTCGGGGACGTCGTGTTCATCGACCTTCCGTCCCTCGGCACGACGGTGCTGACCGGCGCGGTGTTCGGCGAGGTCGAGTCGACCAAGTCGGTCTCCGAACTGTTCGCACCCCTCTCCGGCTCGGTCGTGGCAGTCAACGACGAACTCGAAGCGGCCCCCGAACGGGTCAACGAGGATCCCTACGGCGACGGATGGATCTGCGAACTCCAACTCGCGGACGCCGCAGAACTCGACGACCTCATGGACCCGGCCGCCTACTCGACGCTGATCGAGGGTTGACCGTGGACGAGAAAAGGTGCCCGGCGTGCGGGCGGACAGACGACGGTGCGGCCAACTTCTGCCCCTCGTGCGGTCATGAGATCCGCTCCTCCGCCGACGAGATCACCGACACCTTCGAACTCGAAAAGGAACTACCCCACGAAGAGGACCGGGCCCGCTTTCCCCACGACTGCGGCCTGTTCGTGGTCGAATCGGGTCCCAAGGCAGGTGCCCGCTATGGCCTCGAGGCCGACCTCACGACCCTGGGTCGCCACGGGGACGCCGACATCTTCTTCGACGATGTCACCGTCTCGCGGCGCCACGCCGAGGTACAGCGCACCGGCGACCGCTACCTGGTCCGGGATGCCGGCTCCCTCAACGGCACCTACGTGAACCGGGATCGGATCGAGAGCGTCCTCCTTCAGGACGGCGACGAACTCCAGATCGGACGATTCCGGCTGGTGTTCTTCCACGGCACCGCAGGCTGACCGGCGGGCCATGACGGCGACCACCACCCTCACGATCGGCGAGGTGATCGACCGGCTCGTCGAGGAGTTCCCCGATGTCACGGTCTCGAAGATCCGGTTCCTGGAATCCCAGGGCCTCGTGGATCCCGGACGCACCCCGTCCGGCTACAGGCAGTTCACGTCGACCGACGTCGGCCTCCTTCGCTGGGTGCTCCGCCAGCAACGCGAGCACTTCCTTCCCCTCAAGGTCATCCGGGAGGCCCTCGAGGAAACCGGTGGACGGGTCCCGGACCCGAACGGGGACGGCGACGACGCCGAGGTTTCGCCCTTCCGGGAGCGGGGCCGGCAGCGTCGCTTCGTGGGATCGGTGAGCGTGTCGCGTGAGGAGTTGGCAACCACGGTCGGGGTGGAGCCCCCGATCATCGCCCAACTCGAGCGACTGGGCCTGCTGGTCGGTCATGTGGCGGGTTCGGCGACCGTCTACGACGGCGAGGCCCTGCACGTGGCCCGCCTCGCAGCCCGATTCCTCGAACTCGGGGTCGACCCCCGCCACCTGAGGATGTTCCTCGTCGGGGCGCAGCGGGAAGCGGGTGTGCTCGAGCAGGCCCTCCTGCCCCGGCTACGGAGCGACGACCGCTCACAACGCGAGGTGAGGGCCCAGCTCGACGAGTTGGTGGACGCCGGGAGCCAACTGCGCGAGATCCTGCTCCGTCGCTCACTGGGCCGACTGGGCGACCAGGCGTAGTCGGCCACATGGGTGCACCTCGGCTACTACTAGGTTCCGACGACCTGGCCCGGCGCGTGAAGGAACTAGGCGCAGAGGTCGCCGAAGGCCTCGACGACGGTGCCGTCGTCGTCGGGGTCCTACGGGGCTGCCTGCCGTTCCTGGCCGACCTTGTGCGCGCCGTGGACCGACGTCTCGAGATCGACTTCCTGTCGCTCAGCGCATTCGCTCCGGACAGCGGACGGGTCCGACTCACCCGCGACGTCGGTTTGGACGTGAGCGGCCGCCAGGTGCTCCTCGTGGAGGACATGGTCGACACCGGACTCCGGCTCGACTTCCTGCTCCGCCACCTCCGGAACCACGAAGCGTCCGAGGTTCGAGTGTGCACCCTGTTCGACCGCGTCGACCGGCGTGTGCTCCCGGTGCCCGTCGACTACGTGGGCTTTGTCCTGGAGGAACCGTTCGTGGTCGGATACGGACTCGACCATCGGGGACTGTTCCGCAACCTGCCGGGCATCGTCACCCTCGACCAGGCACAGCTCGAGGCGGACCTCGATTCCTGTTCCGAGCCTGGTGGAGATGCCATGGTCGACGACATCCGAACCTTGGCCAGAGCCGGTTCCGGCGACGAGAGTAGGGTGCCCGCGTGATCCGCCAGGAGTTGCCCGGGGGCCGTCGATGATCGAAATGCAGATCGTCGGCGTGCAGGAGGTCCTGCCGACGAACACGCCCGTCGTCCTGCTCCGGGAAACAGAGGGGCGGCGGCTGCTGCCCATCTTCATCGGGCACCCGGAGGCGACAGCGATAGCCCTGGCGCTGGCAGGCCAGGAGACCCCACGCCCGATGACCCACGACCTGATGGCCGGGGTACTCGACGGCTTCTCCATCAGGCTCGAGCAGGTCGTCGTGAGCGAACTGCGGGACCGCACCTTCTTCGCCGAACTGCATCTTCGGGGACCGGATGGCCCACAGGTGGTTTCCGCCAGGCCCTCCGATGCGATCGCCCTCGCCGTCCGTACAGCCACATCCGTATTCGCTGCCGAAGAGGTCCTCGACGAGGCCGGCTACCTGCCTCCGGAAGAGGAGAGGCCCACTGGCACCGAGGAGCAACTCGAGGAATTCCGCGAGTTCCTCGACCAGGTCAACCCCGAGGACTTCGCCGGGGAATAGACCCGAATCGGGATCGTTGGCTGACTCCCCAACAGGTGATTGACGCCGCGCGCTCCCGCCCCTACCCTGTGGAGGTCACAGGGGTGTAGTTTCGCCGTTGTGGTTCGCATTGCACCGACACCCGGGTCGCCGAGAAGGCCCTACAAGGTGGCAGGCGGTGCAGAGAGGGGTTGACCGTGGATACACCGACAGAGGGTTACAGCGCTAAGCAGAGTGCCGATATCGTCGGCATCACCTACCGCCAACTCGACTACTGGGCCCGGACCGAGTTGGTGCGGCCATCGCTGGTTGACGCCGAGGGCAGCGGCTCACGCCGCCTGTACTCCTACCGCGACCTGCTCGAACTGAAGGCCATCAAGACCCTCCTCGACGCCGGCATCCGCCTGGAACGCGTGCGGAAGGTCTTCGAGTTCCTGCACGACACGCTCGACGAGGACGTGTCCCGGGTAAACCTGGTCATCAGCGGCGACTCCGTCCTGGTCCGACGAGGCGAACACGAGATCATCGACCTGCTGCGCAGGGGACAGGGAGTCCTCAACATCCTGCCCCTGGCCGGCGTGAAGCACGACCTCGATGCCACGATCATCGACTTGTTTCCGGCCACCCGATCCGCCGCTGGTACCTCCGGCGTAGGCGACGATGCCTCGGCGGTGGGCAAGTAGGCGCATGGCCGACATCCACCGGATCAGGCCTGCCCCTGAACCCGTCGAGTTCGCCCACGAGTCCGAGCGTCGGGTAGCCGAGCTCCTCGACTCCTACGGGATCACCTGGGATTACGAACCCCGCACCTTCGTGCTGGAGCAGTATTCGAACGGCAGTCCCCGATCGGCCTTCACCCCCGACTTCTACCTCCCCGACCACGACCTCTACCTCGAGGTCACCACGCTGCGCCAGGCGCTCGTGACCCGCAAGAACCGCAAGGTACGCCAACTGCGCGAGCAGCAGCCCGACATTCAGGTCCGCATCCTCTACCAACGCGACATCGAACGCCTCTTCGCCACGCACGCTGCCTGAGCGCCGTGCCGGTACCGTCGCTCCCATGAGTGACCTCCGGAACTCGCCGCTCGACGCCGTCCATCGCTCGCTGGGCGCCAGGATGGTGCCGTTCGGCGGCTGGGACATGCCGGTGAGCTATCCGGCCGGCACGATCGCCGAACACATGGCATGCCGGGAGGGTGCTGCCCTGTTCGACGTGAGCCACCTGGGGACTCTCGAGGTGTCGGGACCCGGCGCATTCGACATCCTGCAGAATGCCCTGAGCAACGACCTGCGGCGTATCGGCCCGGGAAGGGCCCAGTACACGCACCTGCTCGACGAGGGCGACGCTTCGGTACTCGACGACATCATCGTGTGGTGGCTCGCCGACGAACGGTTCTGGGTCCTGCCCAACGCCGCGAACAGTGCAAGCGTGGTCGCTGCGCTGCCGGGCTGCCGGAATCTCGGAGCAGAGCGGGCGCTGCTGGCACTCCAGGGACCCGACTCCCGGGCCGTGCTCGGTCAGGTCTCGCCTGAGGCCGCCGCCGTGGGCCGGTTCCGGGTGGCCGAGGTGGCATGGGATGGCACGATCCTCACGGTCGCAGGCACCGGCTACACGGGAGAAGATGGTGTCGAGGTCGCCGTGCCCGACGAGGCGGCCGCAGCGCTCTGGGAGGCCGTCACGGCGCTGGGAGCAGAACCGGCAGGCCTGGGTGCCCGCGACACCCTCCGCCTCGAGGCCGGCCTGCCTCTCCACGGACATGAGCTGGGAGAGGGGATCACCCCGCTCGATGCCGGACTGGGATGGGTCATCGGCTGGGACAAGGACACATTCCGAGGACGTACGGCGCTGCTCAACGTCCGCGAGGCGGGGCCGGTACCCCGACTGCGGGGGTTGTCGGGGGAGGGACTGCGCCCGCCACGAGAGGGGCAGCCGGTGCTGCACGGTGGCGAGCAGGTCTCCGTGCTGACCAGCGGCAACCTCTCGCCGGTTCTGGGACACGGGATAGGGCTGGCGTTCCCGACAGCCGCCGTG
>JACKQG010001334.1_pt1 | contig 34461 bp, 23 predicted proteins | sample 8237621 | NCBI WGS metagenome assembly JACKQG01 (sample SAMN15677084, study PRJNA649215) | marine metagenome | biome: marine; feature: Black Sea; material: saline water; isolation source: suspended particulate matter (SPM) from the Black Sea western gyre | collected 2013-06-09/2013-06-10 | depth...
ATGGTCCTCTCTCTTGTGTCTCTTGTTTTCAATGGTTTTGGGGACATACCAGGGGTCAGGTGTCTTTGGATCAACAGCGATATGAGTAACTTTTTAGTTGATGCGCACAGTCTGTCACAGATTCTCGGCACTATGTTAGTACATCCCGAGTGTTGCACGAACGCCTTACAATCACTCCGCGGATGTGAATTGCGTGATTCCGCAACGGACTTGGTTCTTCTTCGAGTAATTGCGGATCTAACTGCCGCTGCTGAACGACCAGTTCCAGACAAGATTGTTCAAACACTGCGTCAGCAGGGCTTATTGGAAAATATTAGTGGAGTGAAGCATGTCGCGCAGTTGGATTGCGCTGCTACGAATTCTGTCGAGTGACCGTTCAGTTGGTGCTTTAAGAAGGCAGTCCTCCATGCCAGTGCATGGCAGAAGAAACACCGACTCGCAATGTCTACTAATCTCGAGCGGAGAAAGAGCATTCGATCAGCGAAGCAAATATTCAAGCCTGGATGAGTTGGGACATGCCCATCTTGTCAGAGAATCCAAAGACTTCAGTTGCCCTAAGATGTGAACGGCAATTGAAAATGCTAGCGCTTTGGCGGGGATTGGAGTGCAATCGCGAAACGGCGACGGCGAGCCCACAGTCGGCGACCGAGGCCCCTTTGCAAACGCTTTCGGTGTAGCTCAAGCCGTGCCCTACAAATACAATCACCGTCGCTTCAATGCGTTCAGCTTTGGTTAGGTGTGGCATCGGATGTACGAACCGTTGGCTGGAACAACATCTACTGAGAGCCCAAGGGTGATCTCGCGAATTCGATTCCGATATTCACTTCGCTCGGCGGTTTCCATCCTGACACTTGCTTGCGTGATTGCTGGGACACGGCACAATTGCCGACATCGAGCCACCGAGGACGTCGAAGCCGCAACTGGCTGGCCGCCCAGCGTTGTTGCGCCATCTCTCCTACGCACTATCACTCGTGACAACGTCACTGTGCGGCGCACGTTTCACGTTTGGTGCTTCGGTGCCGTCATCGACTTGCCCTTCAGGTCCGAATATCCAGAGCCGAACCCATTCATTATCACCGTTCAGCCACGAATCATCATCGATTCCGAACCGCCATTGGAAGGCTTAGGATCGTTCGAGAAATAGCTGTCAAGTATTCTCTACGATCATCACACCGTGATGGCTACTGTAGCCATCACTTTCCAAGTGATCAGCGCTTCGCCTGGGGGGCTCATCACTCGGAGAGTGATGGCCACTATTGAATTCGCGACAGCTATTTCTCGAACGATCCTTAGGCCTTAATCGCCTGTGACGGCGCCGAATGCTTGTTGGCCTAAAGCTACTCGTCAGCGGGCGACGTCCCAGCGTATTCGAGATAGCTGAGCAACTCGAAGATTTCGTCCTTGGTAAATCGATCGAGCAACGCCTTGGGCATCATGGACTTGGAAGACTTTTCGATTTCGTCGATGTCGTCTCGCTTGACGACCGTCGGGGCGGGGGCTTCCGGATTCACAACCACCGAGACGCTGTCCTTGTCCTCGGATTTAACGATTCCGGTTAATATCAAGCCGTCGAGGGTGATGATGACTTGGACCGCGAACTTTGGATCGATTTTGTGAGACGGATCGATGATCTCGCGAAGCACGCCGAGGTGATCTCCCTTCCAACGCTTAAAGACATCACTCAACTCGGGCCCGACTGCTCCGCCTTGACCGGCGACTTTGTGACACTGGGCGCAGGTTGCCTCTTTGTAGATGCGAGCGCCGATCTCGGGGCTTCGACCGCGGAGATTATTGGCGACGTCACCCGACAGATCTTCAAACGTCCAGTTCTGTACGAAGGAACGATTGTTCCCCGTGGGGTCGGTTGGCTCTGTGGGATTCTTTGACCATGCATCAAGATCGTCGACAACAATCATGACGCCGTACATCCGCATCCAATGCCGAGGAAACGTACAGACGTAAGGATACTCGCCTGGCTCAGTCGGAGCGGTGAAGGTCAACCTCGCCTGTTGATGAGGCTGGACCATGTCCGTGTAGAACAGAACGTTCTCAGTTTTCGGAACGTAAGGAGTTCCGCCGGGGTTCTGCGTGAGCGTTGCTCCCGTGATCGCGACTTCCTTCAGCGCACCAGGCACTGTGATTACGAAGTTGTGTGGCATGAGATCTTCGTTGTTCAGAACAATTTGGACAGGCCGTCCAGCTTCCACGGCGAAGTACGCGGTGTCGTATCGCATCTCCTCTTCGACGGTGTTGATTCGCACAACACGAACGGTCACTGCACGAAGACGGTCGCGATAGGAACGAGCCTCGGCAGTCGGTATCAAAGCGATCAATTGATCTGCCAGTTGCATCGCGTCCACGAACTGGTCGGTTGTTCGTTGGGCAGCAGGTGTCGTCTCGGCGTGTTGGACGAGGACGTCAACAAGTTGGCTTGCGGTTTTAGCATCCCGCTTATTCTTGGGAATGCGAAGCAGCGTCCTGACGGCGACCGTGCGATAGGCAGCGTCCGCCACGAAGGGAGCGACAATTTGAAAATTCGCCTCGATACTCGCCGGTACTGAAGCAAGAGCAGTTATCGCAGCTTTGCGGACGTTCATTGCGTTGTTGTCGCCAAGCAAGCTGACAACCGACTGGCGCAAACTGCCGCGAACTACTGCCTTGGGAACGAGCGGTACGGCGGCAAGATAATCGAGTGTCGCATCGGCGTCCTCGCTCGCGGTCCTCCAAGCTCCGTCTGCTCGCCCAGCCACGATCAATCCTGCATATCCCGTGGAGCGAAGAACCTGACTTTCCGACTTGGTGGCTCCCATGAGCGAGTCCGCCTTTGCAGACAGTACGTTGGTCGGTTCCCTCAATAACATCGCGGCGAGTTGCCGACCGACGCGTTGCTGTTCTTTGTCGTCGTCTTTCAGTTCGTGCAACGTCGCCAGTAACTCCGTCACGGCATCGGTCTTGTTGATTACGATTAAACCCTTTAGAGCTTCTTCGCGATCTTGCTGTGCCATGCCAGCACGAGTCAGGATTGCGGCGTAGACTGGAGCGTACTTTGGATCGTCCGTTGCACGTTCGACCATCAGGAGTCGTGCATTCGTCAATCGATTCAGTTGGTACGCGACGACGCGAGCGCTTTTGTCCAGAAAGATCCGCGGTGGCGGCTCGGTCGGCTTGTCGCCGTGATTACCATGGTCGTGATGGTGCTCTTGTGCCAATGCACTCGCGAGGGAAAGGGCCAGCAGAAGGCACGGAAGTGCAGGAAAAATGCCTCTTCTCATCAATTCAATCTCGTGTAGTCGTGGTTGTCGAATGTGGAGTGTCAGAGATGTTTCATGCACCTCTATTGTAATCCAGAGCGCCGAACGTCGCTTCTGAGTCTCAATTGTGCTTCGGGAGTCAAGTTGTGGGAAGCCGGGGTTGAAGTGGCAAATGGGATGAACACCAATCGCCGCTGATAAGACGACGCCTTGGGAGGTAGACAGCCGTCGAAAGATCACGCCAACTCTTTCTTGATCCGTAAATGTTGACTTATTGCTTAGCGTTCTCTCATTCCCAGCTCAGAACTGCTCCAACTGCCGCATTGTTTCGTCGAGCGTGAACTCGATGTACTTGTCGGTCCGATGATTCAAGACTTCCAAGGCAACTTCGGCGGCTTCCGGTGAACGAAAGAAGCTGCAGGCGCGAACGGCTTCGAGTCGGACTCGCGGATGCTCGTCGTTGGCTTGCACTTTGAGCAAAGCGAGCGGGTCCTTCACGTGTGCTCGCCACAATGCAAGGACGTCCGTTGCGGCGGCGCGGGCGTGGAAATCGGAAGAACGAAGGAGCTGCTTCAGTAACGATTCGTCGATCGCAACATGAGACTGCTGAACCCAAAGAGCTTCCAGTAAGTGATGCTGATCGGCGTCCGAAGATGCGTCGAGCGAAGCAACGAAACTTGCAACGGCAGGCACAACTTCTGCAGTGTCGCGAGAGGCCAATTCACGACGTGTGCGATAACGAGTACGATCCTCCGGAGCCTTCAACAAGTTAACTAATTGGCTAGTTGGAACGCCAGCAATCTTCCCCGGTTCGACCAATTCGTTACCAGCGTAGCGAATCCGCCAGATGCGACCGTGGCTGTGATCACGATTCGGATCGCGAAGGTTGTGCTGCAAGTGACCGATCAAAGCATTTTGCCAATCGCAAATGTAGAGAGCTCCATCCGGTCCGAACTGCAGGTCGACAGGCCGGAAGTTGCCGTACGTGCATTCGACGAGATTGCCTTTGTAGTCGCCCCCGATTCCAGAACCATCATCTTTCAAGCCGTACTGCATGATGCCTAGCAAGCCAATGACATTGTTGACCAAGTAATCGCCTTGAGCCTCCTCCGGGAAGTTGCGGCTGGAAACAATTTCGACACCGGCTGATGGTCGTGCGATCTTCTCAAGGAACTGCGGGTAGGGTTTCTCCTTCTTGTTGCGTCGACCGCGCAAACGATTTGGAAAATCGAGACGGCCAGTGATCGGTGTCATGTAGAAGTGTTGGCCCGATGTGCCATCGGTGACGAAGTCCTGGCCCCATTTGTCGAATACATGCCCCCAAGGGTTCGTAAAGTTGAACGTCGAATAGATATCGAACTGTTCGCTTCGCGGCTGATAGCTCCAGACGGCTCCTTCGCGACTGCGAATCGGCCCGTTGTAGGTCTCAATGCCCGAGAACTTAAAAATCCCTTCCATGCAATGCAACGTGCCACCAGGACTCCACTCGAATGCTCCAAGCCCGTGATGCGAGTCAGCGGTGTCGAAGCCAACGAGCTGTCGAACGCGTACGTCAGCTTTGTCGTCGCCGTCCGTATCCTTTAAGAACAAGATGTCAGGCTGCACAGCGACGTACGCTCCTCCCTGACCAAGCTCGAAGCCTGTTGGCTGATGCAATCCGCCGGCAAACGTCTTGCACTCGTCGGCGTCACCATCGCCATCGTGATCCTCGAAAATGAGCAGTTTGTCGTCGAGCTTCGACTTCGGTTGCCAATGTGGATACGACGACATGGTGGACACCCAGAGTCGCCCCTTGCTATCAAAGTTGAGCGAAATCGGATTGGCTAACTCCGGGAACTGCTCCTCGGATGCAACCAGATTGATCTCGTAACCGTCCGCCAGCTTAAAATGCTTCAGCTGTTCTTTGGCAGGAAGGTACGTCAGCTGGCCGCGTTTCTGATCGTTTCCTTTATTCTCGAAGTCAGTGCCGACGTTGGACTTCACGTTGAGAAACGGAAGCGTGTCACTGTCGTCAACCTGTGCCGCGACACGCTCACCTCGAGCGATCTTCCAAACACGAGCCTCGCGATTTGCAGTCATCTGATCAAGGATGGCGAGTTCTCGTTCCATCACGTCACGATTGCGATAGGTGCCTTCGAATCCTGCTTCACCACGTTTGCCGTAAATCGAGAACCCGTTGACTGCTCGGTACCGGTGCCACCAATGGAAGTTCTTGTCATCCGTCTCGGCTTTCACTGACAAGTTGATGTCACTTGGAGCGTCATCGCGCCCGAATAATGCTTTGTCGAGAATGAAGGCGAACTTTTGATAGCCTGCTTCATTGAAGTGAACACTGTTTGACGTGAGCTGTTCGTCGCTCGCATCGAACAGTCGCAACGTGGGGGCAAACACGTCAACGAACGTTGCGCCGCTGGCCTCGGCAACTTCGGCGATCGCCTTGGTGTAGATCGCCAAATCAGCATTCAGCTCCTCGCCATTTGGGATGTGTTTGTTGCCAACGTCTTCTGCCGCGATCGGCGAAACGAGGACTACTTGAGCATTTCCTTTGCCGCTGTAATCTTGCGATCGCGTGTGCTCGACGAGTTCCTGCAGATCTTTCTTAAACTGGATAAGTCCTTTCTCACCCTGAAAGGCTTCGTTGAAGCCGAAGAAGTAGATGACCACATCGGCCTTGTTCTGCTTGAGATGATCATCCGGCGAACCGAAGTTCTGCGAACGTGGACGGACGGTGATTTCGTCTGCTGGGAAACAAAGGTTTCGCACGACGAGTTCGTGTTTTGAAAAACGTTGATGTAGCAGCGATTCCCAGTAATTGTGGTGCTGCATCCTTTCCCCAAGCGCATTTCCGACGAGACAAATATGGTCACCTTTGCCAAGATCAAGCGGAGCGGCAAAGGTGGTGCGAGTAAGAGCGATCACTGTGAGAGCAAGGACTGCGAATGCGAGCTTCTTCATAGTTTGCGATTCTCGATTTGGAAATGCGACGTTGAATGGCGGACCGATGCAGGCAGTTCATGGTAACTACTGAATCGCTGCATGGGCAACCTGACGAAGCTATTGCGAATGGCAGTCGAAGGCCATTCGATACAATGACCGCCCATCGTTGCATCAGCTAGGAACTCGAAGGCTAAATCGCAGCCTCCTCGTCGTCATTTACTCTGGCACTCAGATACTTGGTTCCAGGGCATCTTTGAAATCAGCATTCCCATCGCGCAGGTGTCGGTAATGCCAGCGAACATCAAGCCAGCTCCGACAAATCCCGACAGCCCAAAGAAACCTGGATGGACGGCGAAGCCCAAAACAACTCCTGTCAGAATGAGAAAGCCAGCGGCAATGCGAACCTGACGTTCTAGCGACACCGCTTTCTTGCCGCGCTTCACCGGAAGTCCCGCTTCTTCCCACGCCAACGTCCCGCCTTCGACGTTGACGACGTTCTCGTGGCCGGATGCAACTAACTTCTCGCAGGCTTTTGCCGCGCGGCCACCGCTTCGGCAAATGACATATAACGGATTGGGCGATGAACCATTGCGATCTGACATCACAGTTTGTGGGTCAAACGCGTCGAGTGGGATGTTGCGTGCGAACTCAGCGTGGACTTCGCGGAACTCGACCGGTGTTCGGACATCGACTAATTCGACGGATTCGCCTCGTTGAATTAAGTCGTAAAGGTGTTTAGGTGTGATCGTTCGGTCAGTCATGTGAATAGTCTCCAATTTTGGGGGAAGATCTGGCGATCCTCATCGGGCATGAAGACATTGTCGCAATAAGCATGCCAATCAGTAAGAGTGCAACCGAGATATGCAGCATTCGTTTGAGATCAGAAGTGTTAAGCGTCGACGTCAGATGTTAAGTTAAAGGCTACCACTCCCGCTGCTTCCTCCCTCCGTGCCAACCGAAGAGGCCTTATCCATGAGACGGGCATTCATTATCCAATTGGTTTCACTTGTCTTCGTCACGATCAACTGTTTTGCGCAGGACAAGAGTGTTAATCCGGACATCAACAAGTCATTTAAGAAGCCGGTTGTCAGCACGTTTGTCGAACGTTTCGAACGAGAAGGCCGCGAAGTCTACGACCATCGTGAGGAGATCATCGAAGCGTGCCAACTGAAACCGGGTATGGTTGTAGCCGACATCGGCGCTGGTACGGGATTATTCACTCGAATGATCGCGTCGCGTGTGACAGATCGCGGGCAGGTCATTGCTGTTGATATCGCGAAAGAGTTTGTAGATCACATCGAACAATCGTGCAAGGAAGAAGGACTCAAGAATGTGAAGGGAGTGGTTTGCGGGCCTGATTCAACTAAGTTGCCCGACAATTCAGTCGACTTAGCGTTCATCTGCGACGCCTACCATCACTTCGAGTTTCCCTACAAAACGATGCGTTCTGTTTATCGATCTCTGAAGCCAGACGGACAGTTGGTTCTGGTCGACTTTGATCGTGTCGAAGGAAAGAGTTCCGATTGGATACTTAATCACCTGCGGGCTGGCAAAGCGACGTTCGTAGCGGAGATTGAAATTGCCGGCTTCGAAGTCACGGAAGAACGCGAGTTCTTAGAAACTTCTTACTGGATTCGCTTCACGAAGTCTGATCGCAAGACGGGCTCGAACCACACGACCGACTCAGTCGATGACATTAGGCGACTGCTGGCCGATGGAACGGCGAAACTGATCGATGTGCGAGAAGAAGATGAGTGGGCCGCCGGCCACCTCGCTGCCGCAGATCTTGTCCCGTTGAGCATGCTCCGCGGTCTGCCGCTAGATGAACTCAACACGAAACTTACCGACGAGTTGCCAAAGGATAAAATCATCTACTGCCATTGCCGTTCAGGTGGCCGAGTGCTTGCTGCTACTCCGATCTTGAAACAGCTTGGCTACGACATTCGTCCACTCGCCTTTGGCTATTCCGCGCTCGTTGCCGAAGGGTTTAAGAAAGCTGAGTGATTTGAAGTCTTCTTCGTGGCGAGTCGGCGTTAACGGAGGTCAGCGATGGCTCGACGATGTGATTATCGCTTCGGGGGCGCGGCTTCCCGGACGACAGCTCCATGTTCTTCGCTGAGCACCAGCAAGGCGAACTTGTCGACGAAGTCGAGTTCGTTTGTGTTCAGCGAGGAATAATCGAATCTTCCGCGTAGGTCTGTATAACCGTCTTTGTAGAATCGAACGGTGCCATCCTTCATGCGGGCATAAGCTTTCACGTACACGGTCGACAGTGGACTACCGACCTGCTCGCTCGTCACCTGCAAGTGACCATAGTTCTCGATTACTTGCACGGACAACGCGTTCGAGAAGTAGGCTTGCGATTTGGTTTGGCCCGCGCCGATCACCTCCACCAATACATTGCGGTTCTGCAATTCGTCAGGCAGTGGGAACTCGAGTACTCGTTTGTCGACGGGCAGATCGATTACATCGGTGAAGTTGGGCAGGATCTGTGAGAACTGACCTGACGTTTGCTGTACGAACGGGTTGCGGCTGAAGAGCAGTTCAATATCCATCAGGTAGTAATTTACCGTTGCACGCTTCACATTCTGGTACTCGACGCGTACTTTCTTAGCCTCGACACTCAATTCGAACGACGGCTCGGTCGCCGCCAACTCGGCTTGGCGTTGGTTGCGGCTTTCTTCGTCGATGATTTCCGAATTGCCGCTGTCGATCTCGTCAAGCTGTCGGTCCAGTGAAACGAACGCGTTTCGCCAACGATCAACGGGGTGCTTAACATGGCGGCGGGCGATCTGTCGAGCCATATCGACGTCCTCGCGAAAGAGACTCAAATAAGCCGTGAAGTAGTCGTGCTGCAGCGACGTTTCCAGATCAGCCGCGTTGACTTGATCGAAGAATGCGATCGCTTCTTCGACACGATCTTGAAGCAATAAGTAGTAAGTAATTGCCATGCGATCGTCGTCGGTCAACTCCCGGCAATATCCCAGAATCGTCAGCATGTTGTGATACTGGCTGTACAGCCGCCCGTTCATGATCTGTCGGTTGCGGCCCAGTTGATGGACGCGCGCGTTCACAAGCGGCTGATAGTCCAAGTGCTGAAACGTCTTGCGAGCCACGGGATTGATCGTGAGTAGCGGGCTGTCGATATACGCACCGCATTGCTGCACGAAGCCGTCGGCGTGCTGCAGATACTGCCGCGCAACCGACACAGCATTGTGCTTAATGGCGTACGACCACAGCGTGTGGTTGTAGGCGTGTCGCTGCGACAACAGCGCGACGACCTCCAGGAAAAACCGCTTATTGCCCATCCGGAAAGCAATCTTGTCGAGGTTGGTCGAGTGCAGGTTGTTCTTCCACAAATAGTTCAACACGTCTTCGCTCGAACCGTTCTGCGAGATGTAAGGCCAAGAATCGCGATCGATGCGGCTCAACTTCTCGACCACGTTCAATGCCACGGGGTCGGCGTGAGCCAGCAGTTTTTCATTCTTCGCGACGTGAACCGGATAATGTGGATAACGACCAGCGGCTGGGAAATAGAAGTGATACTCGACCGTTTGCGTATTGTAGGGCTGTAGACTGAGGTTTACGCTGCGCGTTTCTTGCCCGTTCAACACTGGGATCGCACCCAGCGGAATTTGTAGCAGCACGTCAATCTTTTGCGGCGAAGACGTCGGATTGGTAATCACGACCTGGCAACCATACACGGTGTGTACCAAAAACTCCTCGGTCACAAACTTATCAAGCCGCTCGTTGTCGACCTGACGATAGCGGTCATCCTGTCGGAAAAAGTTCTGACTGACGAGAATCGGACTCTGCTCGACAACTTCGCCGGCTTGTCGGATCTCTTCGTGGAAGACCACCATCGGGCTTCCGGCTGTCAGCGTGAGCGTGTTCTCGGCGAGTTCGCTTTTGTGCTCGGCGGGCTCAAACGGCAAGTCGAGTACCGACATCGCGAACATCATCTCGGTGAAATTCCGCGTCACCTCGGCAAAGTAGGGCGAGTGGAACGGTAGAGCCTGCTTGTGTTCGGCATAGTCTCGCCAGAATGTATTGACGCCGACAAGATCTGCGTTCTGTTGCTCGATCAGCAATTTGTAGTAGTTGTTCTCGGCCCACTCCTGCGTTTTGTCGAGCTTCTTATACAACTGACGCGCTCGCTGGAGCTTTGACGCGTCTTGAAGGAAGTAGTTCGCATTCATCGATAGCTGTAGCTTCTCCAACTCCTTCGACTCCGACAAGGACTGGCGGCGTTCCAGGCTTCGGGCCTCAAACCGATAAGCCATATCAAAGTTGTTGCTAAACAGATCGATTGGCGCCGACTCTGCCGCTAGAGCCGGCGCGTCAACAGATCCTGACTTATCCACCGCACGACCGCCACGACCGAAACCAGCTCCACCGGAGATGCGCCCTAAGGCTTCCGTCTCGCCTAGTCTCTCGCTAACCACCCCTCCATCCGCCATCATCCCCAACATGGTAACGCCGCGACTCGTATCGAGCGCGCGGCCTTTGATCGCGGTGAGGAACAACTGGTTCTGCCGATCGATGTTTGGGGGCAGCAACGCGAAGCGGTCTCGCACATCCTGGATCGTGTGTCGCCGATCCGCGACGATCCGCCGCGACAACAAGATTCGCTCGACGGTGTTCAACCGCGCGTACTCCCAAGGCAGCGTGAACGCACCAAGCTCGTTAATGAGCAACCAATGATCGAGAAACGTCTTATCTTTCTTGTTGGTAAGGTACGATCGCACGACCTCGTCGAAAAACTCGGGATCTTTCTTGAACACGAAGAAATTCAATTCGTGACAGGCGTACTTTGAATACAGCGACCGCTTTTCCTCAGCGGGCAGATTCGGCCAATTCAAGATGAAGCTGAACTCGGCTAACTTGGCATCGCCGCTCAACGTCACATACAGCGCATAAACCCGCGCCAATGAGTCGTACGTCTCGAACCGTGACGTAGCGATGTCCGATAAAACAAATTGTTTGCCCTTGCCGACAACGGTAATCTGCTTCTGCTGTGTGAAGTGCTGTTCGGGATTGAGCCCTGCCGCGAACCGCAGATCCACAAGGTCCATCGGCTTCTCCGGCAGCGAGATGCTTCGATACGCGGTCTGCGTCGGATCGACTGCCACGACATGCAAATGCTGGTGCGAGCCGACGGCATCAAGGGGAATCGAGATGACACCCTTTTCGTTCGGCACAAGATTGACAAACACGACCGACGCTTCACTTAGGAAGTCAAGATTCTCGAATCCGGCGACTTGCCCTTCGCCGTCCGCAGGTCTCGCATTGCGATCCGACTCAGCCTCTGGCGCTTCTGCGGCCTCCGAGAAGTCAGTCTGCGCTTCGGCATCCTGGCGACCTGCCTCCGTATTCCTCACCGCCCACGGATTCAGAATCACACTCGGTCGTTCGACCATCACACCGGGATACTTCTTGGCGTAGCGGCGATCGATGATGTACTGATACTCGTCGCCGATGCTGCGGCCTGCTACGTAAAGCGACGTCAGCTTGCTCCCCGTGACGAGATAAGGCTCTGCGTCTCGAACCCGAGACAACTTGTCAAACGCCGAGAAAGTTGGCTGCTGCCGCGTAGCAAACACATGCACGCGAGAGAACTCATTGCCGTTGGTCAGTTGAATCCGCACTGCATCGTCACCCGACGTCAGCGCAGCGATCTGCAGCGGCTTGGCACCGCGAATCTCCAGATTCCGCGAGCCGCCCAGCACGTAGCGCTCCCTAGCTTCTCCTGCGGCCATTCGCAAGCGAATCCTCCGACCGCTTCGCCTTAACAACAAGTCATAGTCACCACGAGGCAAGCCGCGCACGCGGAGCATACCGTTGCGAATCGAAAGTGCCTTGAAACGGTCGGCCAGGAACGTGCCGCCGCGAACCTCCAGCAGCGACAACTCGTCACGAGTAGGCTCGTCGCCGGACCCCATGTACGGCAACTCGAGCGGAACGCCTGCCACGCCATGCACGGCGCTGTAGTAGCTGTGGCGATCGTGATCGAGCGCCCAAGTGTGAGACGTTCCTTCAGGACTCGTCGCGGTGATGCTCGCAATATCTGAGAGCTTTCCGAGACTGATGCGTCCGCCGCCATCCGTCTGCAACGAGACAGGAACGGCTTCCGTAAAATCGCGATGCTTGACTGCCAGATGAACCGCCCGATCCGGCTTCGCCTCGCCCGTCTTGCCGCGCAGGTCGAGGACATATTCACCGTCGACCTTGGCGAAATGAAGGTCTTCTACTTTTTCGGTTTTGTCAATTTGATTCAGAGTAATCGTCTCGGTGGATTGCAAGTCGATCTTCTTGTTCTGGCTACGGTTTTGAATGCGTGCCTGCAGCATGAAGGTTAACCGCGAAAGTCGTGACGGCGTTTGAAACTCGTAGACCGATTCGCGATCCTCGAACAACTCGAACTCCTTGATCTCCTTCGTAGACGCGACTCCTTCATGATCCACCGATGAGATCGTCAAGCGAACATCTTCCAAATCCATCAGGCTGATCGGCGTTCCGTTCAAGTAGAGTCCCGCGCGAATGATCACCGGCGACTCGGCGCGTTCTAGCAGCGACTCGCGGTCGACATAGATTCCTGCGTTGAGCTGATAGTTCTCTGCCTGGTGCTGCAAATGAGCGAGCGACGAAAGCCCGCCGTGCTCGATAATGATCGGTTGCCGCCCCGGCTTCGTCGAGAAAGGCACGACAATACGGCCCTTTTCGTCCGCTTTGTATTCGTGTCCCGCGAGCCAGACGGTGGCATCTGCCAGCTTCTCGTTCTTCTCATTCAGAACGGTCAAGACTTGGCCGACCGAGCCGGTGCGCACGAGATGCCGAAGCTGGCCTTTACGGACGACCATTCGGCTGTTCATTCCATTGCCGATGAAGTCGATCACGTACACGCCTGGTTTTGTCAGCGCGGGAAAGTCAAAATGACGTCGTACGCGCCGCAGTGGAGCATCCTCGTACTTAAACGTCTGCTCGTCGTTGGCAACCAATCCGTCAAGGTTGACATTCGTGTTCACTTCGCGCTGCTGTTCGCGATAGAAGTTCCGCGTATTGACTTCAAAGACTCGAACGATCAACGAACGCACGTTCTTGACGTACAGGTCGAGACTCACCGAGTCAGTTGCCGCAATGAACTTCGCGTTCGTGTGAGCAAATTCCAAGTCGATGCGATCCTTCAGCGCCTGATACTTGGCAGGCGGCAGCAGCGAGTACCACTGCTCCGGTTCGCCCAGGCCGTAAACGATTTTGGTTTCGGCTAGGTTCTCGCGAAGATAGACGTCGCTTATATAGCGCTCGTACGGCTTGGCATTCGCTTCATCGACAAAGAAGTGATGCAGATAGCTTCGCACGAGTGGCTCGTCGTTGCGGACGGGTGCCATCCGCGTGTAGCCTTGGAAGTCAGCGTTGAGGTCGGCAGCAAAGCGGCGGTTTTCATCGAGCTGCAGGAATTTCGGCTCGATGTACGGCACGTTACGCGGCAGGCGGAGGTATGTCACGAAGCGTTCTTTGTCATAGATCCCTTGCGAACGATCGTAGACAAGCCGATGAAACAGCACATGGGTCTTGAGCGAGTTGTGGACAGGCGCCAGGCGCGACACAAAGTTCCAAAGCCGGTCAAGGTAGGACTCGTACTCGTCGAGTTCGTAGTCCCAGTCGACGTCGTCATTCGGAATCAGCTTCGCGAGGTAGGCATTTACGAAGTTCTGCTGATTCAGCAAGTCGGGCCGCAACCGCAAGCACTCGTCTAGTTGCCCCTTCAGCAACTGCTGATGAATCGCCATCGATCCAAACGGCTTGCTGTCGCGATGGTTCAAGTCATCGACGATGAGCTGCGCTAACTTTGCGTAATCGGGACGCTGTAATCGCTGTAGCAGATGCCGACGGCGGTCAGGGGTAAGCTCCGTCGCGACGAGCCAATCGAGTGCCGCATGGTCGAAGCCCGCAGTGTTCTTGTGACGCCCGTTAGCTATCTCCGACAGACGCGCGCGACTGATGAGTGCCTGGTCGAGTCCCGTTGGTAGGTTCGGCTTCTCGCCAATCGTTTCTCGCTGATGATTGAACTGGATGCCAAGACGATGGCGAATGAACTCGAGCGATGCGGCGGGGTCTTTCTCGTAGGTCAGCAGAGCTTGGCGGTTTTGAATCTGATGGACGCGTGGCGTGTAGTTGTATCGCTTGATCCAGGCCTTGAGCAGTTCCTCAACTTGATCGAACTGCTCGGTGTTCTGGTAGTGCAGACAATGGAAGTAGTAGTATTCCTCCGAGCCTGGGATTAGCAGCTTCAATGCTTCGGTCCGATCCTCCGCCAGGGCGAACTTCTCGATGAAGCCAATCTCTTGTGCGTGAACCATGGCCGCGCACACGACTGACAAGCCCGCCAAAACCACTGTCAAACGCCTCATCTTCAGTCTCCTTGGATCGCTCGTTAGATCCGCCAGTTTCGACTCTACGCTTCACACGAGTAAGCAATTGTAGCTGCGCGGGAGCCACATAAGACGTTAGACGAGCAAGACTTGGGAAAGGTTTTGGAACGGCGAACAATTCTCGCCTCCCCGTTCCATTCAATTCGCGCCGGTCCCTGCGTTCAGCGCCGAGTAATCTGGGGCGAAGGCATCGCAATCGCAGAAAGAACACGAATCGCGCGCCACCAGTCGGTGTATCGATCCGACTCTAACGACTTCCTACTCAAACCAACTCATGCAGCGGCTGGCCATTGTTTTGGACGGCGTAGCGGGGGCGACCGCGTTCGTCTTCGTAGGTAGTATTGAGCGGCACGCCCATGTGGCGATAGATGGTCGCGGCAAGATCGCCGGGAGTTACCGGGCGGTCAGCGATTTGGCCGCCATCACTTTCTGAGGCACCAATGACTTGGCCGTGCCGATATCCGCCACCCGCCAGACACATCGACATCACGACGGGCCAGTGGTTTCGACCATCGCTGCTGCCTTGCGTTCCAACTTGCGGTGTGCGGCCAAACTCCCCCATCGCGATTACCAAACAGTCATCAAGCAAGCCTCGTTCTTCGAGATCGGAAACCAACGTTGTGATCAAGTGATCGAACAATGGAAGCAACGGGCCGAGGCCGTTCTTGATACCGCCGTAGGGAGGAATGTTATCGCCGTGGTTGTCCCACGTTCCCGATGCGCGATGATAACTTAAATCGAGGGTAACGAAACTCGCACCCGATTCAACCAATCGACGCGCCATCAACGCTTCCTGGCACCAAAGGTGATTGCCGAAGCGGTCGCGAGTTGCCTCTGGTTCGCGCGTAATATCGAAGGCTTTGCGAGCGCGGCTGCCAAGCACCATGTCGACAGCTTGTTGCGAGTAAGTATCGAGTGCGTTCATCGAGCCTTGTCGGTCGAGATCGCTTCGGAGTCGATCGAATTGATCTAGAAGCGATCGGCGATCCGAGATGCGATCTTGCGACAAGCCCAGCGGCAGATCGAACAAGTTCGCGCCGCCGACGTTACCCGTATCCACTCCGACGTTCGTATAGATCGGCAGCTTGGCTGCCTGCTGTGCGATGAAGGGATTGTATTCCTTGCCGAGATAGCCGCCGTAGCCGACATGCGACTTATCGGTTTGAAATGCGACGTAAGGCGGCATGCCGGGCGAATTCGCGCCGTGATGTTTGGCGACGATCGAAGCGATCGAAGGATACCTGTCTCCCTTCGGATTGGTTCGCGGCGCGGCTTCCAAGTTACCCGTCTGGAAGACCATATTCGGCTGGTGGCTGCTATGACGAGCGTCAACGCTACGCAAGATCGTGAACTTGTCGAGCATCGTCGCTTGCTTGGGAAGATGTTCGCAGATGTGAACTCCTGGTAGCTTCGTCTGCGTCACGCCGAAAGGCCCACGGTTTTCAAGCGGTCGCGTTGGTTTCGGATCCCAAGTGTCGATATGACTCGGCCCACCCGCCATCCAAAGCAGAATAACGCTTTTGCGGCCAATCGGCCTTCCGGAAGCAGTCGCGGCGTTGCGATGCTTCAACAGCTCAGGCAGAGTCAAACCGGCAATGCCCGCCAAACCGGTCTTTATCATTCCGCGACGACTGACGACTGACAGCCCCTCACGTCGCCGTGCATTGAAATTCACGAAGGCGTGAGCGGGTGTCGGAGCTTGTTTTGGCTGGTTGTTCATAGTTGAAGTTCTTCGCGACGGGGTGTAATCCCACCCTGACGACTGTGCTGGCCACCGTTTAGTATTATAGTTGTAGCGATTTCACTCGCCTTGACGCAACAAGAATGATATCGGCTCGAAAAGGAACGGGCCTCTTCCCGAAAGACAATTGGATGTCCACAGTTGAGAAAAAGAATCACTGGATCGGGTTAGACCTTGGCGGCACGAAGATGCTGGCAACCGTTTACGACGCAGATTTCAAGCCACTCGGACGAAAGCGGAGACGGACCAAAGGCACGGAAGGTGCCGAATCGGTCACGAGCCGGATCGTTCGGACGATTGGCGACGCTATCGAGGACTCTAAAGTTGAGCCTGAACAAATCGTTGGGATCGGAGTCGGGATTCCCGGCCCCGTGGACCAAGAGAAAGGGATCGTGCTCGAAGCGGTCAATCTGAACTGGGATAATGTGCCGCTCGTCAAATTGCTTCGGAGCGAGCTGAATCGACCGGTCGTCTTGCTGAACGACGTCGATGCCGGAGTCTACGGCGAGTATCGGTTCGGCGCAGCGAAATCCGCGAGAACGGCGTTAGGCATCTTTCCTGGAACGGGAATCGGTGGTGGATGCGTTTATGACGGTCAGATCATACGAGGCAAGCGAAATTCTTGCATGGAGATCGGGCACATCTGCGTCACGCCAAACGGGCAACTGTGCGGCTGCGGACTCAGGGGATGCCTCGAGACAGAAGCAAGCCGCCTGGCGATCGCAGCTGAAGTCGCGAAGGCAGCGTACCGGGGTGAAGCTCCAACAATCTTGAATGAGGCGGGAACCACGCTGGCCGACATTCGCAGCGGTGTTTTAGCCGACGCGATTGCTGCCGGCGACAAAGCTGTTCAACGGATTGTGCAACGAGCTGCGAGAGTATTGGGAATTGCCGTCGCTTCAAGCGTACACATGCTCTGCCCCGATATCATTGTATTGGGAGGTGGATTGGTTGAAGCGATGCCCGAGTTATACGTCGAAGCCGTGTCGTCCGCCGCGAGAAAGGCGGTGATGCCATCTTTCGTAGATACGTTCAAAGTTGTTGCGGCGAAGCTTGGTGATGATGCGGGTGTCCTCGGGTGTGCCGCTTGGGCCGAGAAGACGTTTGCCGATTAACACAAATTAACATCGTTCGATATAGACAGGTCGCATGTCAAAAGGACTGGAAGACGTACAACTTCGTATAGCGGCGCCGAAGCCAGTCGCTGTGATCGATATCGGAACGACCTCGATCCGAATGGCGATCGCCGAGATTGACGAGCAGGGCAGTGCGCGCGTGCTAGAAACGCTACAGCAAGCCGTCGGTTTGGGCAAAGACACTTTTACAAACGGTCGTATCGGCAAAGCGACGATCGAAGAATGTGTGAAAGTGCTGCGCAGTTATCGACAAATGCTGACCGAGTACAAGATCGTCCTGCCGGAACAGATTCGAGTCGTCGCCACGAGCGCGGTGCGCGAAGCTAGCAACCGACTTGCCTTTATCGATCGAATTTACATCGCAACCGGCCTGCAAATCGAACCAATCGACGAAGCTGAAGAGACTCGAATCACCTATCTCGGAATCTTGCCACATCTGCGTTCCGAGCCGGCTCTTACCACGGGCACTACGATCGTCATTGAGATGGGCGGGGGCAGTACGGAATTGCTCGTCGTTCGCGATCGAAATGTCTTGTATGCAAACTCGTATCGCCTTGGTTCTTTGCGGTTGCGTGAGACGCTCGAGGCGTACAACGCTCCGACGGGGAAGGTTCGCGAGTTTATGGAAAGCCAGATTGAGCGTACGGTCGATCAAATCTTGGAACATGTTACGCCAGAAGAATCGTCCGAGATGATTGCCTTGGGCAGCGATATGCGGTTCGCGACTCATCAGTTGGTTCCCGATTGGAATCCGAAGCAATTGGCGCGAGTGCCGCTTGCCGAGTTGGAGCAGTTCACGGATCGCATCGTCGAAATGTCCGAGGACGAATTGGTCCGAAAGTACGCGATCAGTTATCCCGATGCCGATTCCGTCGGCCCTGCGTTGTTGACCTACGTGCAACTCGCCAGAGCGTTCAAGAGATCACATGTTCTCGTGACGAACACGAATCTTCGCGATGGCTTACTGAAAGCGATGGCAACAGATTCCATTTGGACCGAAGAGTTCAGCAACCAGATCATTCGTTCAGCCGAAGATCTCGGTCGTCGATTTCACTTTGACGAACCGCACGCGCAGCAAGTTGCCGACACAGCGCGGCAACTGTTCAATCAACTCCGTTCGCAGCATCAGCTTGACCATCGTTATGCCGTGATTTTATACATCGCCGCGTTGCTACACGAGATCGGCCTGTTCGTTGGCTTTGCGAGTCACCACAAACACTCTATGTACTTGATCCGCAATAGCGAATTGTTTGGATTGGGCCGCAAGGAAATTTTGCTGACCGCGCTCGTTGCACGCTACTATCGCCGAGCTTCCCCGCAGCCCGGACATGAAGGATATTCAGCGTTGGATCGTGACGAACGAGTGGCCGTTTCCAAGTTGGCGGCGATCCTGAGAATTGCGGTTGCGTTGAGCGATTCCCGGAGCCAGCGGATCGACAATATTCGTTGCGAGACGCAAGGAAACCGTCTAGTGATTTCGGTACCCAATGTCCAGGACATTTCGCTCGAACAGCTCGCGTTGCGACAGAACGCGTCATTGTTTGAAGACGTTTTCGGATTACAAGTGCAATTGCGGACATTACGTGACGAGGCCAGATAAACACGCATGAGCGACGAACCTTCAAGTAGATATATCAACCGCGAACTCAGTTGGCTCGAGTTCAACCAGCGAGTATTAGACGAGGCCTGCGATCTCACAGTCCCGCTGTTGGAGCGATTGAAATTCGTTGCCATCACGGCCTCGAACATGGACGAATTCTTCATGGTGCGGGTTGGTGGATTACAAATACTCTCCGATCGAAGCGTCACGAAGCACGATCCGGCGGGCATGACGCCGGCCGAGCAACTCGTGGCGATTCGGCAACGTGTGCGTCGCATGACGGCGGATCAATATGCCTGCTTCATGACGGAGATCGAGCCGGGCTTGGAGCAACACGGCATACGTCGTATTCGACCAGAGGAGATGACTGAGCGACAATCGCAGTCGGCAGCTCAAGTCTTCCTAAACGACATCTACCCCATCTTTTCGCCGATCGCCACCAGTTCTGCGGAAGACTTCCCCCGGCTGATCAATCACACACTCAACGTTTGTATTCGGCTCGCCCCAACACCGGGCGAAAATGAGCCATGTCGATTCGCCGTGATTCCATTTGGCCGCGATGCGCGCCGAATTCTGACGCTTCACTCCGAAGGAGGTTACGCGTATACACTGCTAGAAGACGCCGTCAGTATGTTTGCTGACCGATTCTTCCCCGGCGAGGAGGTCGTGGAGTGTACGCCGTTTCGCATTACTCGGAACGCCGACATTGCCATCCGCGACGATACGGCGTCAGACTTATTGGCAGATATGCAAGACCTACTCGACGCGCGTAAGACGAGCGATTCCGTGCGGCTGGCCATCGCCGCGCATACCAGCCCCGAACTGCTCGCCTTCTTACAAGAATCGCTCGACGTGCCGGACGAAGATGTCTTCAAACAGCCCGGGCCGCTGGCGCTCTCCGACTTCATGGAGTTGTCCGGATTGAATGGCTTCGAGTCAATAAAATGCGAGCCTTGGCCGCCGCAGGCACCCGTCGACGTCGATCCCAACGTCAGTATGTTCGACGTCATCTCGCAACACGACGTGCTACTCTGCCACCCGTACGACAGTTTCGATCCGGTCGTACGGATGATCGATGAAGCGGCCGACGATCCTGAAGTGCTGGCGATCAAGCAAACGCTATATCGGACTAGCCGCAACAGTCCAATCGTCGCCGCCCTGGCCCGCGCCGCTCAGCGAGGAAAGTATGTTACGGCGATCATCGAGTTGAAAGCTCGATTCGACGAAGCGCGTAATATCGAAGGAGCCAGATTGTTGGAGCAGGCAGACGTGCAAGTGATTCACGGCATCAAGGGGCTCAAAACGCACGCTAAAATCTGCCTGATTGTTCGTCGCGAACCGCATGGCATTCAGCGCTACGTTCACTTTGGCACCGGAAACTACAACGAAACAACCGCTCGAATCTACAGCGATATCAGTTTGATGACTTGCGACGAAGAACTTGGTGCGGACGCCACAAGCTTCTTCAATGCCGTTACCGGCTATTCGCAACCACGTCGTTACCGCAAGATCGAAGCTGCCCCGACCGGCTTACGCGACAAGCTTTTGGAGATGATCGAAGCCGAAACCAAACGGAAGCAACAAGGGCAGAAGGGGCAGATTGTCATCAAGCTGAATTCGCTGGTGGATCCCAAAATCATCGACGCACTCTATGTAGCCTCGCAGGCCGGTGTGACGGTGAAGCTAAACATTCGAGGCATTTGCTGCCTTCGCCCCGGAGTCGAAGGACTGAGCGAGAACATCGAAGCCATTAGTATTGTTGATCGATTTCTAGAACACTCTCGAATCTTTTACTTCTATCACGGCGGCGACGAGCGGGTTTATATATCGAGCGCTGATTGGATGCCTCGAAACCTGGATCGGCGAATCGAGCTGCTCACTCCGGTCGAAGACACCGCATCGCGCAAACGCTTGATCAACATACTAGAGACCTATTTCCGTGACACAAAAAAGGCGCGTCGCTTACTGCCGGACGGCGGATATGAGATGATCGAGTCAGACGCGCAGCCAGCTGTTTCCAGTCAAGAAGTTCTCTATCGAGAAGCGTGCAATGCCGTCCGTCGCAGCAAACAGTCGCAACTCACCATGTTCGAACCTCACCGCGCCAGCGAATGATATTGCCACTATGAAGACACTTCTAATTCTGCGACACGCAAAATCAAGTTGGAAAGATCCGGGCATGACGGATCACGATCGCCCCTTGAACGCCCGCGGCAAGCAGGCCGCACCGCGCATTGGGAAATTGATTTACGATCAGGGCTTACAACCGGATCTCATTCTTTGCTCGAACACCAAACGCGCTCGGTCGACCGCCAAACGGGTCGTCGCAGGCGGTGATTTCAGCTGCTCGCTACAACTGCTCGATGAGTTCTATCTCGCTCCGGCAGACACGTACATCGAAGCGCTGTGGCAACAGCCAGCGGAGTGCAATCGCATCCTTGTTATCGGGCATAATCCCGGCCTTGAAGAACTAGTTCTTCTGTTAACCGGGACATCTCTAGCCCTGCCGACGGCCGCACTTGTACACGTCGAGTTCGCAATTGACTCCTGGTTCGAGTTGTCAGACCACGGTCGCGGCAAACTCGTCGCTCACTGGGAGCCTCGCGACTTGGTCTGAACGTCGCTGAATTCCAATTACTGGCGCTCAGAATTCGACGAGCACATCGAAGATCAGCAGCAGCTCGATCGCAAGAACGGTAACGCTAGTCAATACTTTCGCGGTGTCACGCGTCCTTGCACCCGAATCGGCAATCCTTGAATGCGCAGGAAGCCTTCGGCGTCGGTTTGGTTGTACGAGCCGCCGCCCTCCATCGTGGCGATGCCTTCGTCGTACAGGCTGTTTGGACTGGTCCGGCTGTCGACTTGCAAGTTGCCTTTGTAGAGGTTCAACGAGACTTCGCCCGTGACGTTCTTTTGGGCTTCTCGGATGAAAGCCAACAACGCGTCAAATTTGGCCGAATACCAAAAGCCGTAATAAACCAACTCGGCTACTTCCGCAGCCATGCGATCTCTCAAGTGAGTTAGATCGCGATCGAGCGTCAATTGCTCCATGACACGATGTGCATCGTACAAGATCGTCATGCCGGGAGCTTCGTAAACGCCACGGCTCTTCATGCCGACGAACCGATTTTCGACCATGTCGATTCGGCCAACGCCGTTGCGTCCACCGATCTCGTTCAATGTCGTAACCGCTTCGAGTGCGTTGACTGGTTTACCGTTAACCGTAACAGGTACGCCAGCCTCGAATGCGATGGAAACTTTTTCTGTCTCGTTGGGAGCCTGCTGAGGCGACACACCCATCCCGAAGTCGACTAATTCGACTCCGTTGATCGTCAGGTCTTCTAGGTCACCGGCTTCGTAGCTGATGTGAAGACAGTTCTCATCCGAGCTGTACGGCTTGGCGGTGCTGACATTGATCGGGATGTTCTTTTGTTCGCAGTACGCGATCAATTCGGTTCGGCCAGGGAAGACGTTGCGAAACTTCTCCATTCGCCACGGCGCGATGACGTTGACGCTAGGGTCAAGAGCTTCTGCAGCAAGTTGGAAGCGGCATTGGTCGTTTCCTTTGCCCGTAGCGCCGTGTGCGTAGGCGTCAGCGCCGACTTCACGGGCAACTTGCAGACAGACTTTCGAAATCAGCGGGCGGGCGATCGAAGTGCCGAGCAGATAGACACCTTCGTATTTCGCTTGCCATTGCATGACAGGGAACGCAAAGTCTCGACACATTTCCTCTTGGGCATCGACAATGCGGGCGCTCTTTGCACCGATCTTTCGGGCCTTCTCGAGAATCGCTTCGCGGTCTTCGCAAGGTTGGCCGAGATCGACGTAAACTGCATGGACATCGTAACCTTCGTCCATCAGCCAGCCCAGAATGACAGACGTATCGAGACCACCGGAATAGGCAAGAACACAGTTGGGCATGATGAATTTCCTTGCGAACGGCTGTTCAATCGGGAGGCGAAACCGTGATTCTGGTTCTACTTCCCCGGCTGAGCAAGGGGAGTGCCCGATCGCCATCGTGAGAAAACAACTCGCGGTCTAGAGCATGTCGGACGAGTTGCTGCCCACTGCAAGTGAGCCGTCTCAGACGATGGACAAGAAGAATAAGGAAGAAAAGGACATGTATTATTCACTCGGCGGATGGCTCACTGATCGAATCATGCCTGTCCTTTTCTTTTCCCTTTAAGATTATTTGCAATCTTCAGGCGTCCACTACAACTGGGCTAACGCGCAATTCGTAAATTGACGGCATCAATCCTCTTAACATATACTACCGTCTTCAGTCGGGTCTCTGGAGAGGGGGTAGTGATGATTCGCTCGAGGCAGTTCCATAGTTTCGTTTGGCTGTTGGTCGTATCTGCTGGAACATGCGACGGTCGAGAGTGGAGCCAACAGGGGCGAATCTTATCAGGGGAATTCGAACGACTTCGTGGTGATGAAGTTGTAATTCGACAAGGTTCCCATCGAGTCGTCATCGCCATCGCCGAGCTCAGTGACAAGGATCAGGCGTTCATCGCGTCTCTCACCAAGGAACGTGTGTGGACAAACGCGGGTGGCAAACAGATCGTTGCCTCGTTCCTGGGGCGAGACGGCGAACATGTTACCATCCGAAGAGAGGGCAGAGAGTTCACAATTCCTATCCAGAGTCTCGCCCAAAGCGAACAGTTTTACTTGGAGCGGAGGCATCCTTGGTCCGCGATGGTGCCAGATGATCCGGTTGCGTCTCTCAAGGACCCTCTGTCCGCCCAACCAGAGGCAACTCAACCTGAGGAAGTCGTGGAGTCTGGCCGCGTGCGAGTCTGGACTCAGATCGGCGGGAAAGAGATACGCGGACGATTCTCACGAATGACAGGGTCGCTGGTATGGCTGCATACGGACGCAGGCGAGAAGCCTGTGCCGCTCGGTGTCCTTTCAAAGCAAGACCAAGAATTCGTCCGAAAACTGCAAGGAGATTCCGACGCCGAATACCAGCCATCGGAATCCTCATCGACGACGGTCGATGTGCCAAGCACAAACGAGACACCGATACCGGATCCACCAGCCGCGAGCGAAGGCGACATCTGGGTACTTCGAGACGGTACTTCCGTAACCGGCACTTTCCAGAAGCTTCAAGGCAACCTTGTTTGGCTCTCGCGCAATCCTGGAGTGACCGTCTTGCCGCTCCATCGCTTCACGGGTTCCGACCATCAGCGAATTCTCCGCCTGAGTGCCGCGGCAATACTGACGCCAGATCCTTTGGTCGCACCGCAACGTGTTCCCGCCAGGATGTCCGAGCCAATCTCGCCTCGAGAACCCGAGGCAGCATCATCGCACGACACCTCGGCTGCAGCGGAAAAGACTGTGAACCAGGGTACCACGTGTAGCAACTGCGGAATGCCCGGCTACATAAGACCGGGCGAGCGCTGCCCGCATTGTGGCAAACAGAAACACTGGTCACAGCAATTGAGGGTCGGAGAAGCACCAACGCAGTTTGGAACTACACCGGGCCTCGGAAGCAGCGATGACAACGACCGAATTCGATTCCGCCCGAGAGGACTCATAAAACTTGCTATTGCGATCTTCGCTATACTTGGTACCGCGATGGCCGGCTTCCTGAAGTTCCTTTTCGGTTCTGGTTCGACCAAACGGAACTGATGATTCCGGCAACTCTGATTCCAAATGGCACAGCTTGCTTGCCAGAAGAAAAGAAGAACACTGAGAGGGCTGAGGGCAGCGGCTCGTGGTAGTGTGGCAGGAAGCTAGGCGACCCGCGAATCGCAGACGGGCGAGCTACTGCCCACTACAAGCGAGTTGCTCCGGACAATAGGATGGGAGGCATGGCTGAAACGCTTCCAGAACCTTTTACGCTTGATATGGATCGGACCAAAAGGTGTGGCTTCCCCGAGGTCGTTTTCGGCGAGGGGAAGTGTATCGACACGTTGACGTCGATTTTCAAGCACCTGCTCGAAAGTGACACCGACGTGTTGGCGACGCGAATCACCCGCGAGAAGTCCGACGAACTACTCAAAGTGTTTCCCAGTGGAAACTACAACGAGCGGGCTCGGACGTTCAGGCTGAAGCGAGCAGTCGACGCCGCGACCGACAAGTGCGGTCGAGTGGCTGTGGTAACGGCCGGCACAAGCGATTTGCCGGTTGCGGAGGAGGCGTTAGAGACACTTGATTGGATGAACGTCGGAGTAACGATAGTTCACGACGTGGGAGTCGCGGGACCGCATCGTTTGCCGGAAAAAGTGGATCAGCTGCGCGGATGCGACGCGGTCGTTGTTGTTGCCGGAATGGAAGGGGCGCTTCCGAGTGTTGTCGGCGGTTATGTCGATTGCCCCGTCATCGCAGTGCCGACCAGTGTTGGATACGGAGCAAACTTTGGCGGCGTCGCGGCGTTACTTAGCATGTTGAACAGCTGTGCGGCGAATGTGACCGTCGTCAATATCGATGCCGGTTTCAAAGGGGGCTATGTCGCCGGCTTGATTGCGTCGAGAGCAGGGCAGGGCAGGGGGAGTGTCGAGAACAAGGGTGGCAAGACAGGTGGGACCGATGGCTGATTTGACGACAAATACACTGTCCGATTTGCCGATGCTCCGACCACGTCCTACGGATAGTCACAAGGGTGATTACGGCAAAGTGCTGTTGGTCGGTGGATCGCGTGGATTGAGTGGCGCAATTGCGCTCGCCGGAATGGCCTGTTTGCGATCGGGAGCAGGATTGGTGACGCTAGGCGTACCGGATGTTTGTCTTGACGTTGTCGCGTCGTTCGAGCCTTCATACATGACCGTGCCTTTACCATGTGATGATCGTGGACGTTTGAGCGTCGCGGCTCAAGAACATTTGGCGGAGCTAGCCGACACAGCAACCTGTATCGCATGTGGCCCCGGACTCGGCAGATCGCAGCGCGTGACTGACCTCGTCGCATGGATGTACGAAGTCTTGCCACAGCCTATCGTGTTTGACGCTGACGCTCTGTTCGCACTGTCGGAGCGATTTGATCGACTTGATGATCCATCCGGCCCGCGAATCCTGACACCACATCTCGGCGAGTTCAAACGCCTTGTCGAGGATGATCTTTTGGATCGCGACAAAGCCGAGTTGTTTGCCGCTCAACTAGCGATGAGCCGTCGGATGGTCATCCTGTTGAAGGGACACGAGACGGTCATTACTGACGGTCGACGTTCGGTCCACAACCACACAGGCAACCCCGGCATGGCAACGGGCGGCTCGGGCGATGTACTTACGGGAATCATTGCAGCATTGCTTGGCCAGGGGCTCGCCCCTTTCGATGCAGCAAGACTCGGTTCGCACGTTCACGGTCTGGCAGGCGACTTGGCCGCCGCACAACTCGGAACGACTTCGATGATCGCCAGCGATATCGTCGCTCAATTGCCGGTGGCTTTTTTAGACTTGGAACGTGCGGGCGACGGGATGGCAGAGTCTGCGGGAAGGCCGGACGAGTGAAGCTGATCCGAAATCTAAACGAGTTGCCATCGGAGTTGCGCGGCGGCGCAGTTTCGATTGGAAACTTTGATGGCGTGCATCAAGGTCATGCTCGGATCGTCGAAACGCTTCGCGCCTGTGCCGCAACGGTCGGCGGCCCCGCGATCGTCTTTACGTTCGACCCCCATCCGGTTCGATTGCTCCGGCCCAATGACGTACCGCCACCTTTGACTTGGTCAGATCGCAAGGCAGAGTTAATTGCGGAACTTGGTGTCGACGGGATGGTCGTGTATCCAACCGACGAGAACCTACTGGCTTTGACTCCGCAAGACTTCTTTCGCGAGATCGTTGTCGAGCGGCTCGGTGCAAAGGCGATGGTGGAAGGCCCGAACTTCTTTTTTGGAAAAGATCGAGCTGGCAACATCGACGTGTTAGAAGAATTGTGCGGTGCGAATGACATCACGCTCGAAGTTGTGCAACCATTGACCGCCGGCGGCGACTATGTATCTAGCAGTCGAATTCGGCGGTTGATCGAGACCGGTGACGTCGGACAAGCGGCGAAGTTATTGACGCGCCCTTACAGAATTCGAGGCATGGTGACGCATGGCGCTGGGCGTGGAGCGAAGATTGGCTTTCCGACGGCGAACATCGACGCGATCGACACGATCTTGCCCGGGGTCGGCGTTTACGCTGGCTTAGCTATTTATGACAACCAGCGTTGGCCGGCGGCCGTCAACATCGGCCCGAATCCTACCTTCGGCGAAGATCGGTTGAAAGTCGAAGCTCATCTCATCGGCTGCTCAGATTCGCTCTATGGTCGACCTCTGGAGGTTGACTTAATCGCACGCGTACGCGAGACTCGCCCTTTCGATTCAGTCGATGAATTGAAGCTACAACTTCAAAAAGACATCCATTTCACCCTTGAAAGAGTGGGGGAAGCGGAGGGATTCAGCGAGTGAGAACCGATAACTCGGCGGATCTCATATTCACGCTGTTCCTCCCCGCATTCCCGCCTCCTGCCCATGACAGTTAACTGGTCCCGCTTCGCAGAAATCATTCACGCCCACGAACGTTTCCTGCTCACGAGCCACATTCGCCCCGATTGTGATGCCCTGGGGAGCGAGCTAGGTATGGCTGGCGTCCTGGAAGCGATCGGCAAGCGAGTCACCATCGTTAACGGCATGGAGACGCCGCCGAATCTGGCGTTTATCGATCCCGAACAGCGGATCAAGGTGATCAACGAGGATATTCAGTTAGCAGATCTAGATGACATCGAAGTGCTGATGGTGTTAGATACGAGCGCATGGGCACAGCTTGGCCCGATGGGCGATGTGATCCGCTCGACAAAGGCCAAGAAGATCGTCGTCGATCATCATGTCAGCGAAGACGACTTGGGCACGGAACCGTTTAAGAACACGACGGCCGAAGCAACCGGAAGACTAGTTGTTGAAGCGGCTGAAGAACTCGGCGTCACGCTGACAGCCGAAATGGCGATGCCTATTTACGCAGCGCTTGCAACTGACACGGGCTGGTTTAGATTTGGTTCGGTGACCAGCGGAACATATCAGATTGCGGCGAAGCTACTAAAAGCCGGCGCGTCGCCACCAGACATATACCGTGACCTCTATGAGCAAGACACATTAGGCCGCGTAAAACTTCGCGGTACAATCCTAGCGAAAACAGAAACGGAACTCGACGGGCGGCTGGCGCATACTTACGTCCTGAACGAGGACTTTGAACGCACGGGTGCTTTGCCTGCCGATACCGAAGACGCCATCAACATGACCTTGGCGATTGCCGGCGTGCAATTCGCGGTGATCTTTGTCGAACAAGCCACGGGCGGTTTCAAGCTTAGCTTCCGCAGCCGTTGTGAATTGCAGTGCAATCAAATTGCCGAGAAATTCAACGGTGGCGGGCATAAAGCGGCAGCAGGCGCGTTTATCGAAGGCTCGTTCGCCGACGCACAACCAAAAGTTCTTGACGTCGTTCGCGATGCTATGCGATAATGGACAGTCCTGTGCGACACCGCACACACGCCATTCGCTGTGCCTGATCGCTGTCCGTTGGCTAAGGGCGCAGTCCCACCCCACAAGATCCCCCCTTCCGAATCAATCCGTTTGCGGGCAAGGAGTTGACCATGGCCGACTCGACACCTGACGTTACTGAAAATCCAGAAGCAATTGCTGGTGAAGATCGCCGCGGATTCGTCACGCGATTAATGGCGGTGATATGTGGTGGAATCGCTGGAGCTGTTCCTTTCTTCTCTGGGTTGGTCGTGATCCTCGATCCGCTGCGGCGTAAAGGTGGGGGCAAGGGATTTCTCCGCGTGGCAACGATCGACTCGGTCCCGGACGATGGGATTCCGAGAATGTTTCCAGTCGTCACTGATCGAACGGACGCTTGGAATCGCTATCTCGACGAACCGATCGGTACCGTCTTTTTGCGGCGAGAGCCCGGGTCGACCAAATTGGAATGCGTCAACGCAAAGTGCCCGCACGCTGGATGCAATGTTGATTTCAATATTCCTGACCGACAGTTTCACTGTCCCTGCCACGATAGCAATTTCGAGGCAAACGGCATCAGAATAAGTCCAGAGTCATGCCCGAGCCCTCGCGACTTGGATACGTTGACAGTGGACCCCGAACGCCTTCAACATGGTGAAGTGTGGGTCGACTTCAAAAACTTTCTCACGGCGACTACTGATAAGATTGAAAACGAATGAACAGTCTTCTTGCGTGGCTTGATGATCGTACTGGATACAAGTCGCTGGTTAACGAAGCACTATACGAAAATATCCCTGGCGGTTCGCGATGGCGTTACGTGTGGGGAAGCACTTTGGTGTTCACCTTCTCAGTACAAGTTATCACGGGCCTCTTTCTTTGGATGTGCTACAGCCCCAGCTCGCGGTCCGCTTGGGAAAGCGTCTATTACATTCAATACGAAATGCAGGGTGGCTGGCTGCTGCGTGGGATCCATCACTTCACGGCACAAGCGATGATTGTTTTGTTGGCGTTGCATCTCGTGCAAGTCGTAATTGATGGCGCGTATAAGGCACCACGCGAAGTCAACTTCTGGTTGGGTTTGATTCTGATGCAAATTGTCCTTGGCCTGGCGCTCACTGGTTACTTGTTGCCGTGGGACCAGAAGGGCTTTTGGGCCACTAACGTTGCCACGAACTTGATGGTTCTTGTTCCAGTGGTTGGTTCGGATCTGCAAAAGATAGTGGTCGGGGGGCCGACATACGGGCACGCAACGCTCACTCGTTTTTTTGCTTTACACGCTGGTGTTCTACCGGGGTTGCTGATCATGATGCTCGGATTGCACATCGCAGTTTTCCGCCGACACGGTATCAAGGCTGCCAGCATGGACAAACGTCCCGATCAGAAGTTCTGGCCTGACCAAGTTTTGAAAGATGCTGTCGCTTGCCTCGCCGTCCTCGCAGTGATTTTGTTCTTCGTACTTCGTGGTGCGATGCATGAAGGACACGCTGGCGAACCGATCCAGGCGCGTTTAGGGGCCGAGTTAGGTGCCCCGGCTGATCCGGCGAGCCAGTACTCAGCGGCCAGACCCGAATGGTACTTTCTGTTCTTGTTTCAGTTCCTAAAGTACTTCCATGGCGCAACGGAGGTCTTCGGTGCCATCGTCATCCCTGGCATGGTAATGGGGATGCTGTTCGTAATGCCATTCATCGGGCGGTGGAAGCTAGGTCACGGATTTAATGTTGGGATGCTGGTCGTGCTTGGAATTGGCGTGGCCGCACTGACGGCCGTGGCCCTCGTCGAAGACCGTAGCGACAAAGTTTACAAGGACGCAGTTCGGACTGCGGAAGAAGACAGTGCAAGAGCGATCGAACTTGCACAATCACCACGCGGCATCCCAGATGTCGGCGCGACCTCGCTTTTACGTAACGACCCAAAGACACAAGGCCCGATCCTCTTCACTCGACATTGCGCCAGTTGCCACGCTCATGAAGCTCCCGCCAGCGAATCGGAAGGCAATCGGCATTCGATTAGCTCGCGCGATCCTTCGGCCCCCGATTTATACAAGTTTGGCAGCCGAGATTGGATTACCGGCTTTCTTGATCCCGCTCAGATTGATCAAGGAACGCGATTCTTCGCGACAACTGTTCACAAAGATGGCGAGATGGTTTCCTTCGTTAAAGACACGTTGACTGATCCGGATCAATGGACCAAGCAGCAGATCGATGCCGTTATCACAGCACTCGTCGCCGAGGCGGGCATCGAGACACTCGATCCCAACAACGAGCAGCTCCAAACGCGATTAGAAGAAGGTCGCGAGCTGCTGAAGGACGCAGAGCGGTGCGCGATGTGTCACAAGTTCTATGACGAGAACGACGACGCTTATGGCCCCGACCTAACTGGATACCGGTCACGACAATGGACGATTGATTTTATTAAGGATCCGGCACACGAACGATTCTACGGCGACAGCAACGATCGCATGCCTGCTTACGGCAAAGATCCAGACAATCCGAAGAACAACATTCTCACACAGCGCGAGATCGAATTGATGGTCGATTGGTTGCGAGGCGACTGGTACGAGCGAGGACACGAAGTCAACGAGTAAGCACCCCGCCGACTCATTTTGTCGAGAACTCGCCTTCGTGTGGTGGAAGTTGATGAGACTTAAAGAGTTCGCCGTAGGTCACGCCGGACGGTGACTTCATCCCCTCAACTTTCTTCATGGCTTCGGCCAACTCCTTCACCGTCTTCTCTTCCTCAGCGGTCTTTGCGTCTCGGCCGTCCTTGCGAGCTTTGTCGAGTCGTTCTTTGACATTACCGGGAATCAGCTTCGCCAGCTCGTTACCGTAATGGTTGACGATATCCTTCTTCTTCTTCTTCACGTGGCAAACATAGCAGCCGTCCTTACGGAAGGCGGTCTTAAAGTCCTCGTCACCACGATTCTTCACGTACTGTTCATCGAACGCTTTCTTGAATGGCGATATCGCCAAGGCCGCATCGGGAATTGCCGCTAGAACAGGCAATAAACAAGCAGTGATAGAGAGTCGAAAATTCATTGTTACTCCTTGGAAAGTAAAGGTGCGTGCGCTTTAGCGCGCCTGTATCGTGCGAATCAGCACACTTTAGCGGCGATTGTGACGGCACCAACAAATCGTACGGATACAGCCGAGTCAGCCGGAACAAGTCTGCGAAGTTTCAGCAGGTGTGTGAATTTGCGCCGGAACTTCGCAGACTTGTTCCGATCTACCTATCGAAGCGTCAAATATGATTTGAAACGGTACTAGTCGGTATGCAACTTGCGTTCCTACTCAAAGCACAATCGAACCAGCGTTTCTCATCATGAGGACTCCGTTGGTTCGTCCCGCCTTGTGAGTCTCCCGCCATGAATCGCCGCTCCCTGTTGAAATGGATCAGTCGTGTCATCGGCTGCACCAGCGCTCTGATCGTTGCCGTGCCAGGCATAAGCTTTATCACCGCTCCGCTCCGCCGACGCAGTTCAAACGGTGCCATCAAACAACGTGTCGCCAAGCTAAAGAACTTACGTGTCGGCGAGCCAAAGCAAGTCGCGATCACCGGCAGTCGCCAAGATGCGTGGGTCCACTATTCCGAAGAGGTTGTTGGACGCGCCTGGGTCGTTCGTGAGACAGATGATTCGGTCGCTCCAGGGGAGACGCTAGTTAGGGCGTTCAGCGCGATCTGTCCACATTTGGGATGTGCCGTGCGACACGATGGCGAGCGAGGCTTCAATTGTCCCTGTCACAAAGCGTTCTTCGAGCTATCGGGGCAACCCCTCTCAGAAGTCGAGTTGGGCCATAAGAATCCAACTCCTCGTGGGCTCGACGACCTGGAATGTCAACTCGTCGAAGACGAACAATCCGGCGAGTGGTGGGTCGAAGTGGGTTACGAGAAGTTCGAGCATGGTTTAACAACAAAAGTATCGCGAGCCTGAGGAAGCACACGTGTTAACAAAGCTGCGTGAATGGCTCGACGAGCGTACGAGCTATCGGACTTTAGTGGATCCGCTGCGCCGTCGGTTGCTCCCAACCGGACCGAAGTGGGGTTATTCAACAGCGAGTTGCTTACTGTGGATGTTGCTTGTCGTCGTGGGGACAGGTGTGCTGATGATGCTCAGCTACAGTCCTTCGACGAACAGTGCTTGGGCCAGTGTTCACTACATCGAGCAGAGCCCGGCCGGCTCGTTCATTCGCGGTTTGCATTTCTACGGTACACATGCGCTGCTGATACTATTTGCCATACACACGATTCGGGTCCTCGCCGTCGCGGCGTTTCGTGCACCACACGAATTGATCTGGGTCACCGGTTTGCTGCTCCTTCCGCTTGTAGTCGTGTGGGCGATTACCGGCAATCCGCTGTCCGCGACGCAAAAGGGGTTTTCACAAATCGAAGTCGAAGGAAACATCATTGCGTCGACGCCACTCCTCGGCCCCATAACGCAACGAATTCTGATTGGTGGAGATCAGGTTGGCAATCTCACCCTGACGCATCTCTACTCGCTTCACGTCGTGATCTTGCCGGCACTCATTGGGCTGCTGCTAGTCGTTCATATTGGTCAGGTCTATCGACATGGTCTGTCGACCGCAACGCTGGAAGGCGGAAGCGGCTCGGCACGACCCTACTGGCCCTACCAATCTGTCCGCAACATGATCGTGTTTGGTGTCGTGTTCGGAATCGTGGCGTTATTGGCTTGGCAGCGTGGCGCGCCGCTCGACGCGCCTGCCGATCCAGAACTCTCCCATTGGACACGTCCCGAATGGTACTTCCTGTTCCTCTTCGAGTTGCGTAGTTACTTTGTCGGGCAATGGGAATTTGTGGCGACCGTTGTGATTCCAGTGGCTTCACTTGTGTTACTGATTGGGATGCCGGTACTCGACCGGATGTCGTCCACTCGCGTGAGCGCCGTGCTGCGTGGCGTTATCATCCTTGCCGGACTCGCTGGTTTCGCTGGCCTGACGCTCGCGTCGATCCTACGCGATGCAAAAGATCCAGACCATCAACAACTGATCGCCGAATCGGAAGAGCATGCGAGCCGCTCGCGAGAACTGGCCGATACAAGCGGCATTCCACCGGCAGGCGCAATTACGCTGTTGCGCAACGACCCGCAAACGCAAGGGCCGCGTCTGTTTCAGCAACACTGTGCTAGCTGTCATTCAAACGCAGATCGAAACGACAAGGGAATCGCCGCCGCTGAACCATCGGCCCCGAATCTCTACGACTTCGGTTCCGTAGACTGGATCGACGGCATGCTCGATCCCGAGAGAATCGCCAGTGTCCATTACTTTGGAGAGACCGCTTTCGCAGAAGGCGAGATGGCGGGCACGATTCTCGACCTCTACGACGGTGTCGAAGACGACGAGAAGCGAGTACTGCAAGATCGACTGCATCAAGTCGCGATCGCCTTGGCAGCGGAACGGGACCCCGGTGAATCCGACGATTCATCGATCGCTGAAGGTGTCGCATTGCTAACCAGCGACTTCGCCTGTACCGATTGTCATCGCTTTCACGATGAGGGCGATTTAGGCTCGGCACCGGATCTAACAGGTTATGGCTCCGCTGACTGGTTGTTCGGGATGATCGCGAACCCGGAACACGAACGATTTTATCCTGACACCAATGACCGAATGCCCGCGTTTGGCGCAACCGAAGAAGATCCTTCGGGTGGCCTATTAACGAAAGAGCAGATCGATCTATTGGTGCGTTGGCTGATCGGCAACCGAGCAGAAGTGCTTCACGAATCGAGTAGCACCGAATAGCCCATATTACTGTCATCGTGCCGAAAACTCTGCGGAATCGGTACAGTTTAACGCGCCCCGCGCCGATAACTCTGGACGGATACGTGCCATTGTTGCGCGAGGGATGCTAGCGAATGTGGTGTAGAAACTGTCAACAGGATGTTCCGGCGATCGGGTCGACCGACGAAGCCTCCGTCCGTTGCG
>JACKQG010000084.1_pt2 | contig 34447 bp, 32 predicted proteins | sample 8237621 | NCBI WGS metagenome assembly JACKQG01 (sample SAMN15677084, study PRJNA649215) | marine metagenome | biome: marine; feature: Black Sea; material: saline water; isolation source: suspended particulate matter (SPM) from the Black Sea western gyre | collected 2013-06-09/2013-06-10 | depth...
GTTCAAAACCTCCCATACCAACAAGATATTGCTAATATGGCGGGGACGTCCAGAGAAACAGTATCACGGGTTTTGAAACTATTGGAAGAACAAAATTACATTCAGCGGCATGGCAGAACATTGGTGATTAACCAATTCGTTGAATTTTCTAGAATGTTTGCCTAGTTTCACGCGGAATAAATCTTATGCGTTTAGATCCTGACTCTATCCGAAATAATCATCATCGGGTCATCTCGAAAGCAATCACTCATATTGAGAATAGTAATAATCTAATTCAGGATATTCTCATAGATCTCCACCCCGATACATTGAATGCAGTTCGGATTGGCATTACCGGTCCTCCCGGAGCAGGGAAAAGTACTTTAGTTAATCATCTGATTTCTGACTTTGTCCGTCAAGGTAAATCTGTCGGTGTGGTGGCTGTGGATCCGACCAGCCCGTTTACGGGAGGTGCATTGCTGGGAGATCGGGTTCGAATGAATCGTCATTTGTGGGATGAAAATGTGTTTATTCGTAGTATGGGTTCTCATGGTGATTTAGGCGGACTTGCCAGAAAAACTCAGGATGTCGGAGACTTACTTGCGGCAAGCGGAAAAGAGATTATCATTTATGAAACGGTCGGAGTTGGGCAAGGTGAACATGATATCGCAAAAGCTGCAGATATTACAGTCGTTGTATTGGTCCCGGAATCCGGTGACGAAATTCAGCTCATGAAAGCAGGGTTGATTGAAATTGCGGACTTTTTTGTGATTAACAAATCAGATAGGGACGGCGCCGGCCGATTATCACAAATGCTGCGAGTCATGCTTCATACTTTTGCACAGTCAAGACGATTAGAACCTCCTGTGATGAACACAGTCGCGAGAAAAGGAGAAGGAGTTCTTGAGTTTAAGAATAATCTGTTAATCCATCTTGAGCGAATGAAAGAAAATGGATATATTCACAGAAAACGACTTGAAAGACATCGTCGGCGGGTAATAGAATTAGTCCAACATCAGTTGTTGGATGAGTTTTGGACATCTCAAAGAATGAAAGAATTTTCGGGATATACTGAGACTGAAGAATCCATAGAAACATCTCCTTTTGTGATTGCTAAAGAGTTGTTAAAGGTACAATAATCATGATGCAAAAAGAACGAAACGCCATGCCTTTTTTAGACCATCTTGAAGAGTTCAGATGGCGATTAATCAAATCAGTCTCTGCCATTTTAATTGGTGCCGTTATTACTTTCCTTTTTGTAAATGAAATCATTGAATTACTCATACGGCCCACCACAAAAATCAATAACCAGTTGGATTTGCAAGTGCTACGCGTACAGGGGATGTTTTTGGTGAAATGGGGGCTGGCCATAGTAGGTGGTGTCATTTTAGCTATTCCGGTGTTAACATACCAGATGTGGTCCTTTGTAGCACCGGGGCTTCATACCAAAGAAAAGAAATATGGAATCCCATTGGTTATTTTCACATTCTTATCTTTTTTAGTTGGTGTGTTATTTGCGTATTTCATCCTGATTCCGTTTTCACTAAACTTTTTTACGTCCATGGGATACGGTGATATTCAGAACAATATATCGATTAACTATTATTTCAGTTTTATCACCTGGCTGATGTTGGGGGCTGGGCTCATTTTTGAGTTACCGGTTCTCTCGTTCATGCTATCGGTGATTGGTCTTCTTACGCCAAAATTTATGCGCTATTATCGTCGGCATTCAATCGTGTTTATCATGATATTGTCTGCGTTTATCACACCACCGGATCCGGTTTCTCTCATCATCATGACGATCCCGCTGATTATTCTGTACGAAATCAGTATAGGTGTATCTTGGATTGCTGTACGAAATAAAACATAACACTCATACGGCATTTATTTTTCAGCGCAGAGATTACAACCTCTCCCCAACCGTGTGCATGGGATGAGAGAGGAATTACCGTACCGAAAAATTAGGCGGCTTCTTTACGGTTTTAAATTGGATTATAGAGTAATTTACTCGTAACTTTCTTGACTTTTTTGGACACAAAATTAATGATTAAAAGCATGACAGGATATGGTCGAAGTACGGCTGTAAAAAAATCAACACAAGTCACACTGAGAATTCGATCGGTAAATTCACGGTTTCTGGATTTGAAAGTTCGCGGAATTGAGCTGGATCCTGAACTGGATATGAAAATTCGTGAAACCGTTACTCACAAGCTGAAACGGGGAAGCATTCATCTACATATTGATGCGGGAAACAGCTCCAATAATGAGTCGTTGATTTTCAACCGGTCTAGATTTGAGACCATTGAGAAGAGCTTGTTGCACATTCAAAAAGAATACGGACGTCACATTGATATGAGCGATATCATATCATTAAAAGATATTTTTACAGAAAATAACGCAGGGACTATGGATACTTCCATCGTTCTAACAGCCTTGGATAAGGCATTGAAACAAACTCAGGAAATGCGTGTGAAAGAGGGAGAAAAGCTCCAAAAAGATATGATGGAGAGGTGTGCCGTTCTGGAGGATATACTTCATAAACTTGAAATTGGAATGCGCGACTCCGCTCATGAGCGAAAAGTATCCTACAGTGAAAAAATACAAGAGTTAATAGGGGCAACTCAGTTAGATGAGAATCGATTAATGCAAGAATTAGCCATTTTGGCTGAACGGGCAGATGTTACAGAAGAAATTGTTCGCAGTCGAAGTCATATCGAACAGTTCCAGTCATTTTTACACAGTGAAGAGCCCGTTGGAAAACGACTGAATTTCCTTTTACAGGAAATGTCCAGGGAAGTAAATACCATCGGATCAAAAAATGTAAACTCCAAAATAACCGGGTTTGTTATTGAGTTGAAAAGTGAAGTTGAAAAACTTCGTGAACAAGTGCAAAACGTATTGTGAGCAAGAACCTAATCGCAATATCTGCTCCGTCCGGTACAGGTAAAACAACTCTTTGCCGTTCATTGCAGAAGTTGGATGCTTCTTTAAATTTTTCTGTTTCATGCACGACCCGGCCGAGACGGAAGTATGAAAAAGAGGGGTTTGATTATTCATTTATCTCACAAGAAGATTTTAAAAATAAAATATCTCTTCATGAATTTATTGAATATGAAGAAGTGCACGGATATTTGTATGGGACGTTAAAAAGCAGTTTGGATGATGCGATTAAGCATAATCAATTATTACTACTGGAAGTTGATGTGCGTGGTGCGATGACAATCAAAGCGTTGTATCCGGAACATTCGCTCTCCGTATTTATATTACCACCAAGTCTGGGAGATTTACGGAAACGACTGGAATCACGCGGGACGGACTCTGAGGAAAGGATTCAAAAACGTTTGGAACGTTTGGAACTTGAAATGGGATATAAAGAACGTTTCGATTTTTCAATTATTAACGACGAAATAGAAATAGCAACAATAGAATTACACCAACTTATTAATAAAGTAAGCAAAGGAGAAATCAATGGGACTTGAACCCTTATCCATTCGCCAAATGGAATCTCAAACAGAGGATGTGTTTGAAGCCGTAACTGTGATGGCTCAGCGAGCCCGACAGGTCATGCAGGACAGATTCTTGGATCAAGCCATGAAAGAAGGGCTTGAAAGTGAATACGAAGTCTATGATGAAGTTGAGGAACTGACCCCCGAGAACTATGAAGAAAAGGACAAAGTAACAACAGTAGCTTCAGACGAGTTTATGACTGGTGATTTAGTCTGGAAAAACGCATTAGAAGAAGAGTAGTACCGGCACAATGAGTTCGGAATCATCTGAAGATTTATTTCGGTACTTAGAACAAACCCGAGAATTGTTTGGGGATGAATTGTATCACCGTCCACCGGAGTCATTTGTTTCAGACTCCGGTGATCAGTCTTTTGAATCGGGTCAATATACCTCAGCAAATTTAGACAAATATCGAGAAGAAATCCAATCATGTCAAAAGTGTTTACTAGGTGAAACACGACAGAAATTTGTGTTTGGAGTTGGCGATCCGCATGCAAACCTGATGCTAATTGGGGAAGCCCCCGGCGCAGAAGAAGATAAATTAGGAGAACCATTTGTCGGACGTGCGGGAAAATTACTTGATAAAATTCTTGCAGCGATAGGCCGAAGTCGCGAAAAAGATGTCTTTATTTGTAATGTGCTAAAATGCCGCCCTCCAAAAAATCGGGATCCATTGCCGTCAGAGGTGGAGTTATGCGAATCCTATCTTATCCATCAAATACATTTGATAAAGCCAAAATTAATTGTAGCTTTAGGACGTGTCGCAGGAAAGACTTTATTAAAAGTGGAAGAACCCTTAAAAGCTATGCGTGGGAAACTACATGATTATCATGGTACTCCGCTCATCGTGACGTACCATCCGGCGGCTTTATTAAGAAATTCCGGGTTTAAACCTCCCACTTGGGAAGATTTTAAGTGGATTCGTTCTATTCTTGAAGGAGAACAATAGCTATGGCTGATAGTCGTCAATCTCATTCGTTAAATGTACAACCTCAATCTATAGATGCTGAACAAGCAGTTTTGGGGTCTATGCTTTCTAACAAAGAAGCCGTTGCTCGAGTATTGCAATGGATTACGGCTGAACATTTTTACAAAGATTCCCACAGGCGAATATTTTCCATGATGATAAAATTGTTCAACGAGAGTGAGCCGGTGGATACAATCTCTGTCATTGATCGCTTAAAAAAGAATAAAGATTTAGAAGCAGTAGGGGGAGCGTATTACATCACGGGGCTTGTTGAATCCGTTCCGACCGCCAGTAATGTAGAAAGTTATGCAAAGATTGTTCTTGAAAAAGCCCTCTTGCGAAAATTAATTCAACTGGCACATGATGTGTCTAAAGAAGCCTATGACGATCGTCAAGGTGTTGACGATATTCTGGATAAAGCTGAACGCTCCATTTTCAATATCACACAAAATCGATTAAAAGGTGGCTTTCGTCATATTGATCCTATTCTGCATGAATCGTTCGAGCAACTGGATAAGATCAGCGCGAAAAAGGGATCAGTAATTGGTGTACCTTCCGGTCTTGTCGATTTGGATAATTATACAGCAGGTTTTCACGACGGAGATTTAATCATCGTCGCCGGTCGTCCGGGGATGGGAAAAACAGCGCTGGCATTAACCATGGCAAGAAATGCTGCCGTTGATCATAATTATGGTGTGGGTATCTTCAGCTTGGAAATGGCAAATCACCAGTTAGCCATGAGGCTATTATGTGCTGAAGCACGTGTGGACAGTCATGCTGTTCGGACAGGAAATTTAGCAAAGGATAAATGGAAAAACCTTAGCCTTCATGTCGGCACATTGGCGGAATCATCAATATACCTAGACGATACACCCGCGATTACGGTTCTGGAGCTCCGGGCGAAAGCACGTCGTTTAATGGCAGAACACGATAATGTTAAAATGATTGTTGTTGATTATTTACAACTCATGCAGGGTCCGAAAGGCGTCGAAAGCAGACAACAGGAAATCTCGGTTATTACTCGTTCCTTGAAAGCATTGGCAAAGGATTTAAGTATCCCAATCGTTGCTTTGAGTCAGCTTTCCCGTGCAGTGGAAAACCGCGTAGATAAACGCCCCCAACTATCTGATCTTCGTGAGAGTGGTGCAATTGAACAAGATGCTGACGTTGTGGTATTTTTATACCGTCCTTGGGTTTATTCTCAAGAAGATGACGATCTCGGAAAAGCTCAAATCATCATTGCCAAACAGAGAAATGGTCCCACAGGTAAGGTGGATGTTACCTTCATTGACAGTTATGCTCGTTTTGAGAATAGATCTGTTCATGATGATTCAGAAACACGAACTCCTTTTTAATGCCAAACCCACTGTCGAAACTTATTCCCCATTTGGTCGGGGAATATCCCCGCTCATTTCTAAATCTTTTCGATAAGATTGTAACGATCAGCGAGCAAAATCACGATGAACTAAAAAAAACAATTTGGTCTGCTTTTGCCTTAGCAAGCACACACCATGAAGGACAAAAACGCCGCTCCGGGAAATCTTATTTTGAAGAACATTGCCTTGAAGTAGCGAATATTCTTGCAAGCTGGAAAATGGATCACATTACCGTTATAGGGGGATTACTTCATGACGTGATTGAAGACACAGATGTTACCTATAAAGATTTACAGAAACAATTTGGCACGGATATTGCAAAATTAGTAGATGGTGTGACAAAATTAGGCGGGATTGATTTTTCCAGTCGCAAGGAAAAACAAGCGGGAAATTTCATGAAACTCCTCTTGTCGGTTGCAAAGGATTTGCGGGTCATTATTATTAAATTTGCTGATCGATTGCATAACATGAGCACAATCATGTATATGCCAAAAATTAAACAACATCGTATTGCGATAGAAACCAGAGATGTGTATGTCCCCCTTGCACATCGATTGGGGATGGCTTCGGTCAAATGGCAATTGGAAGACCTTGTACTAACAACATTAAATCCGACTGTTTATAAAGAGATTGATACAAAATTAAAAGCTACTAATCGGCAACGAAAAAAATATATTAACGGAATCATTTCTCCCGTGACGAAAGAGTTATCCGGGTATGACATTACTGCTGATATCTCCGGTAGACCAAAATCTCATGCATCCATCTATGGGAAAATGGTGAAACGTGGAAAAACATTTGAAGAAATTTATGATTTGTATGCCATACGAATTATCGTTGATAAAATAGAACAGTGTTATCTAACACTGGGGATAATTCATAATCTGTATTCTCCTATTCAGGAAAGATTCAAGGATTTTATTGCCTCTCCAAAATCCAATGGATATCAATCTATTCACACCACCGTTGTCGGACGTGATGGGCATATGGTTGAGATACAAATTCGCACCGAAGAAATGGAGCAAACTGCAGAAATTGGTGTCGCCGCACATTGGAGATATAAAGAAGGGAAGACAACATCGCGCGACTTAGATGCGAATGTCAAATGGTTAAGAGAGCTTGTCACAATGCTGCAGGATGAGTCCTCAGATCCGAATGAATTCATGCACCTTCTTAAAATTGATCTGTTTGATAATGAAATATTTGTCTTTTCACCCAAAGGAGATTTAAGCCAATTACCGGTAAATGCCACTCCCTTAGATTTTGCGTTCCAGATTCATACTCAGGTCGGGATGCATTGTATGGGCGCAAAGATTAATCATAAAGTAGTACCGTTAAATACCGTCCTAAAAAATGGAGACGTGGTCGAAATTATTACCAGTAAAAATCAAAACCCAAGTTTTGGGTGGCTAAAGTTAGCCGTTACAACAAAAGCAAGAAACCATATAAATCGCTATCTTCGAAAAATCCGCCAAGAAGAAAGTTTTAGGCTAGGCGTAGAGATTTTACAGAAAACGTTGCGACGATTAAAATCCTACGAAATGCTGAAAGAGATTAAGGAGTCTTTTCATAAGTTCGGACTAAACTCTACAGATGCACTGATTATAGCTATCGGTAATGGGAATTTAACCGTCAGAGATATTTTCAAAAAACTTCGTCCGACAGAAGACCCTGAATTACCAATTGCTGAAGATGAAGACCAAAACAGTTTTTTCGATTTTGCCAGATCTACATCGAAAGGGATTAAGCTTCAAGGGATTACAGATTTAATGGTAAACTTTGGTAAGTGCTGTAATCCGATTCCGGGAGATGATATGATTGGCTTTGTTACTCGCGGACGAGGAATTACCGTGCACAGAACTTCATGCAATAGTTTGCCGTTGTTAAGCGAAGAGTCTGATCGATTAATTCCCGTAGAGTGGGATGTTAGTAAAAAAGATCTTTTCAGTGTGTTAATCAGAGTCGTGGGTGGGGAACGTAAAGGAATCCTTAAAGACGTTACAGAATGTATTTCCGCTGAGAAAATGAATATTAAAAGCGTTGATATGAAGGTGCGCGATAATATCGCCATCGGAAATATTATCGTTCAGGTGAATAATCTCCGGCAATTAGATCGTCTCGTCAAGAAACTCACGAAGATACGAGGAATTGATTACGTCGAACGAGTCGGCCGTTAATGGGTAGAATTCTTGGAATTGACCACGGTGATACGCGCTGTGGTCTGGCGTTATCAGACCCTCTTCACATTATCGCATCACCCTTCACAACTTTACGTGTACAATCTGAAAAACAGATCATAGAGGATATTAAAAAAGTTATTATTGAAAATGATGTAGAATCCGCTGTCGTTGGAATTCCTATCGGGATGAAAGGGCAGGAGACGAAACAAACAAAACATGTTCGGACATTTGCCCAGTCCCTGCAGAATGAAGGAATTACAGTCTATTTAGAGGATGAACGACTCACATCTGTCAGTGCAAAGCGATCTCTCATAGAGCAAAATATCCGTACAGGACAAAACAAGCACCGCGTTGATCAGACAGCCGCGGCCATTTTGTTGCAGCAATTCTTGGACAAAGCCATTTAATTTAAGAATTAAGATTAAAGATTTAGAGTAATGAAAACGCTCACACACCGTATCTAACTTGAACATTCAACAAATAACTAAATGGAAATTAGCAATTCTGACAGGAGTGTTAGTTGGACTATCTTATCCACCTTTACATTTAGGATTTTTGGTATGGATAGGATTTATCCCGCTCATTCATGTTCTTTTGAATTCGAAAGTTAGTTCAGCTGCAAAATACGGGTTCTTATCGTCCATCACAGCAAATTTTATCTCTCTTTACTGGATTGGTTTTAATAGTGGCGCAGGATTTTGGGTTGTGTTTGCATCCTTAGTAGCTGCCGTATTGTATTTAGGGGTATTTTGGGCAGGGATGAGTGCGCTCCTCACACGTTTTCATCTTAAGACAGGTAAAGGAATAATCCTGATTCCCTTTTTATGGGTAGCCATGGAATGGCTGAGAAGCATGGGGAGTCTTGGATTTCCGTGGATTACTCTCGCTCTAACTCAAACGCAATTTTTACCGTTGATTCAACTTGCAGAGATTACCGGAACCTATGGTGTCTCTTTTTGGATAATGATGCTGAATATAGGTGGTTATTTAACCCTGACATCAAAACAACGGATGAAACCGGCTATCTTAACCATCGGATTATTTGGGATTATATGGTTTTCCGGAGTCTTGCGGATATCCGATTTTGACGTAAAACAGAATGAAAAAGATTTTACTGTTTCTGTTGTGCAGCCAAATATCGATCCGAATGAAAAATGGGAGAGAGAGCATCGGCTTGAAACATTTTCCACGATGCATTCTTTGCTTGATACGGCACTGATAGACACACCGAATCTTGTCCTCTGGCCGGAAACTGCTCTTCCTGCCTATTTAAGATTATCCTGGACTGCGCGAAAACCACTGCTCAAGCGCTTAAAACTATATGACGTCCCATTATTATCCGGTACCATGGATGTCAAACGAGATTCTATTGGAGAGAGGCGGTATTATAATGCAAGTATTTTACTCAATCCGGATGGCACCCACAAAATGTATTACAAAGTTCAGCTTGTGCCGTTTGCGGAGTATATCCCGTTATCGGGACAATTTCCATACCTAAAAAAATTGAACTTCGGACAAGGAAACTTTAATCACGGAGATGAATTTACGGTATTTGAGGTGGACTCTGTATTCTTCTCCAATGTAATTTGTTACGAATCGAGTCTTCCTCAGTTGGTAAGGAAGTTTGTAAAAAAAGGCGCAAGGTTGATGACCATTCAGGCAAATGACGGGTGGCTGGGAAATACATCAGGACCCTATCAGCATTTTGAATTGGCGAGATTGAGAGCTGTAGAAAACAGAGTGCCGGTGATACGTAGTGCGAATACAGGTATTTCAGGTATTATCCTATCATCAGGCCGGGTGAAGAACAAAATCCCGGTGTATGGACGTACGGTGATAACTGAGACAATATTTATTCCTGAAGATCCAAGCTATTATGCAGTTAACGGTGATAAATTCGCAATGCTTTCTATGATTATCTCACTTCTGATGATGGGAATATTCCCGATAACAGACCGATTATCAAAGGAACAAACATTGACACATTCACGTAACGACATACAACGCTCATGAAAAAAATAATCCTAAGAACAATTTTCGTTATCTCATTATTTCCTCTCACATTGTTGGGTGAGGATGTAGCAAAACATCCTATATTGAAATCTTTTATTATACCGGGGACTGGTGAAGCTTCCATCGGATATTCTGAACGTGGGCGAACCTTTATCATAGCTGAAGCAACGCTATGGTTGTCTGTTGTGGGGAGTTTCTTAATCTCCAACATGGAAGAAAATAAATACATTGCCTATGCCGCCGAGTATGGCGGTGTTAACATCCAACGCAAAGACAGACTTTTTTGGGTTGACATCGGAAATTATGATTCCAGAGATGACTTTATACAGGAACATCTGCGGTTTCGTGATTATGCTGCAGTAAACCGCTATCGTATTGATGAAGATTCGGATCCATGGGATTGGCAGTGGGATACGTCCAAGCATCAGGAGCGTTTTGAATCCATGCGAATTTCCAGCGATAAATGGGCGCTCACAGGGCAGTTTCTTATCGGCGGGATTATTTTGAACCATGTGATTTCGGCCATTGATGTCATGTACTTAAAACGAATGGATGCGATTGAAAGCGTGTCTGTTGCTCCAACGTATCATCCGGAAAACCGGACATTTTCTTTTTCTCTCATCGTAGATTTTTAACTCTAGGATTGGTCAACAATGCAGTTGAATCCAATTGTCATTCTGCAGTTCATACTGGGAGCATCGATTTTGGTGATGCTGAGTCCGTCCGGTTCGGTATTGGCAGGATACACACTGACACTCTTGCTTGTCACATCAGCATTGAATAAACAGAAGACTCGCTCTATCTTTAAGCGAATCAAACCGTATTTGACTTTCATTCCGATTGTCGGACTAATATATTTCGGGATGTCTGTTTGGCTCACAAATGATTCCTATAAAGATATTTTTTACAATGCGGTTTTCTCCATCGGAAAACTCTTGGTGTTGGTCTCAATCATGTCTGTTTACCTGGAGCAATCATCGAAAGATGACATCCTGGAAGCTTTCAGAAGTTTGTGGGTAAAAACTCGTCTCCCATGGAAGCGTATGGATAATATGTTCCTCTTTGTTGAACTGATTTTACGGTTTTTCCCGGCGATACAACATGAGTGGAATTCAATATTGCGTTCACGCAGAGCTTTGGGCTTATCAACGGGGAAAACAAAATGGGAATCCGCGAGATATATGATTAATCATTTACCGGGTATCATAATACAGAATTATCGAAAGGCAGAAGAGACGGCAAATGTCATGATGATGCGTGGATACGGAAAGCAAATCCCCCGCGGCATTGCTTTTCCGGTAAACTTTACCTTGAGAGACGGATCACTCATGATGATAGTTACTGTTTTCCTTTTCGGAGTACATTCCATTGCCTCGATTTAAAATCACATTACAATATGACGGAGCCGACTTTTTTGGCTGGCAAATGCAAGCGACTGAACGTACAGTTCAAGGAGAAGTAGAAGCGTGTATCGCTCCATTTAACGACAATAATAGGGTTAAAGTTATCGGAGCGGGGAGAACCGATACCGGTGTTCATGCCTGGGGGCAGGTTGCACATTTTGATCTGAAAACCGAGCTGGATACCTGCACATTAACAGATGCATTTAACGCACGATTACCCAACGATATTTATGTCACGGATTTACGTGTCGTCCCCAGTGATTTTCACGCACGGTATTCTGCAAGAGTCCGCCACTACCGATATCAGTGTTTAATGTCCGTAGATATTTTGATGCGAAATCAAACATGGATCATCGATGATCTGTCTGTTGACCACCTGCAGAAATGTGCAGAATTAATCAAAGGAGAACATGATTTCAAGTCTTTTTGTAAAAGCAATCCTGAGGTTAATCATACACGGTGCATCATCTATCATTCTGCATGGATAAATGATGAGAAAATGTTAACTTTCCATATATCCGGGAACCGATTCTTACATCATATGGTCAGGTATCTGGTCGGGTCGATGGTTGCCGTTGCGCAACGTCGGTTAATCTTGGAGGACTTTAAAATGCTACTGAATCAACCAAATAAAAACGTCCATATTTTTAAGGCACCGGCTCAGGGCTTGATTTTGGAAAAAGTCGATTATGATGAAATCACATAATTTTGCATGGATAAAATTCCTTGTCCTGTTTTTATTTATCAGTACAGGGAGTGCTCAATGGGGTCCGACCCAGTCACGGCAAAATGCAATTACTCGTGCAATAGAATCGGTGAGCCCCGCCGTTGCGAGTGTGAATGTAATCCAAGTAAAAAGATATGCTGCACGCTCTCCGTTTGGAAATCCATTTTTTCAACAGTTTTTTCCATATGAGTTATACCGGCAAAGAGTCAAGAGTTCCGGTTCAGGTGTTGTCATTAGTCCCGATGGTTATGTTTTGACAAATAACCATGTTATTGAGGATGCAGTCGAGGTGGTGGTAACACTCCCCGGGGGAGAGGAATATGATGCAACTGTTATTGGGACGGACTACATCACCGATTTGGCATTGCTAAAGTTGGACGGACATAATTTCCCGTATGCATCTTTAGGTGATTCAGACAATATGATTATTGGAGAATGGGTAATCGCGTTGGGAAATCCATTTGGATTATTTGAAATGAGTAATCAACCTACGGCTACGGCCGGAATTGTCAGTGCAATAAATATGGATTTTGGAGGTCGCGATTCAGGAAAATCATTTCAGGATATGATACAGACTGATGCGGCTATTAATCCCGGAAATAGTGGCGGACCCTTGGTCAACAGTCTTGGTGAAGTCATCGGTATAAATACATTTATTTTTACAGGATCAGATGCAACCCGCGGATCTGTTGGAATTGGGTTTGCCATTCCAATCAATAAAGCAAAGGAAATTGCAGAAGAACTCAAAAATAATGGGCAAATTGATCGCAGTTATAATACAGGATTGCAGGTACAGCCTTTAACCGAACGGATGGCGAGACATTTGGGTATCTCGCGAACATCGGGAGTAATCATAGTGGAGGTTGCGGCGAACAGTACGGCAGATAAAGCCGGTTTGGAACCTGGTGATGTAATTGTCTCTGTTAATGATCAAATAGTAAATAATGCCGATAATATTAAAGACATTATTTTGGAGAACGATCTACGCCCCGGAGACCGTTTACACATGAAAATACAAAGAGACGATAAAACCTATACCGTCAAATTGAAACTAGGAAAACTTGAAAACAGCTATTGGTAAATTATGATTGCAAAAGAAGGAAAAACTATTTTAATTACTCTGTTTGTATTCACACTTGTCTCACGTTGGATTGCCACAACGTTTGAGTCATCATGGTTATCCTTTGGGTACATTGTTTTTGGTGTCTTATTTCTTTTCTCTTTGAATTTCTTCCGTGATCCGAGACGAAGAGTTCCAAAGGATGAAAACTTAATCATTTCTCCTGCTGATGGTAAAATTGTTAAAATTGACTCGATAAATGACCCCGAAGTCGGGAAAGCCAAATCTGTATCAATCTTTCTGAATGTATTTAATGTTCATGTGAATCGAGTGCCATTTGCAGGGACGGTTCTTCGCATAGAACACAAGTCGGGAAAATTCTTAGCCGCATTCGATCATAAAGCATCGGATGAAAATGAGCAGGCAATTACGGTGTTTGAAACATCCTTTGGAAAGATGAAGGTTAAACAGATTGCCGGATTGATTGCTCGCCGAATTCATTGCTATGCGAAACCAAATTACTCCATGCAAAAAGGAGAAAAATTGGGATTTATTATGTTTGGTTCACGCACAGACATCATATTTCCGGAGTCGATTGAGCTGCAAGTTGAATTAGGACAAAAAGTTAAAGGAAATGAAACCATCATAGGACATATCGTATGAGACGCCGGCGAAAAAAAATCAAAAGACGTCACCGTGTCAATAAACGGTTTATTCCGAATATTCTCACGGTGTTTAACATGTTTCTTGGGTTTATGGCCATCGTGTTAATCATGAAAGGCAATCCGGTGAAAGCGGGGTGGCTCATCTTATTCGCAGGGATGTTCGATGCCGTGGATGGTAAAATCGCACGGCTGTTGGGTATTCCGTCAAAATTTGGGACCGAATTCGATTCCTTTGCGGATACCGTATCTTTCTGTATGGCGCCATCTTTGCTAATTTACAGCGTGTACACGCAGGGTTTGCCTCCCTTGCTAGCCGGCGTAATCAGTATTGTACCCCTGCTTTTTGGAACAATTCGATTAGCCAGATTTAATCTCATCGATGATGAAATACCCTCACCGTATTTCACCGGATTAACCACGCCCCTCAACGCATTGTTTATTTTCGGATATGTTCTATTCAATCATCAAGTATATGGGCATATGGGAGATCCGAGGGTGGCATTGGTTCTAGTGGTTGTGCTGGGATTTTTATTAATCAGTAGAGTCCGGTTCTCAAAGTTTCCATTACTCTCGTTTAAAAAAGGCAGAAAAAATACGATGCAATTGTTAGGCGTTCTCGGAACGGTTGTGGCATTAATCATTTGGAAAGGATTAGTCCTGTTCCCGCTGATGGTTATTTATGTGTCATGGAGCATCTTGAACTGGGTGATTCATCCTCAGCGCTTCGAAGAGGATTCAACATACACCGATGAGACAGAGGAGATAATTTTATGAAGAGACGCTCTATTACCTTAGTCGTTTTTGGGTTTAGTATCGGGGCAATGATTGGAACATTGGTGGGTGAATTTCTTGGGTTTATCCTACCGGATGGTGTGGTGAAGGAATTCTTTTTGACGAGTATCCAATTTGATTTAGCGGGACTTGTCGGAAATGAGTCTGGTGTGATTGTTCTAAATTTGATTGTAGTGACACTTAAATTTGGTTTAACGCTGGTTCTTAATTTTACCAGTATTATCGGTTTGGGAATCGCGTATTATTTTTTACGTTATTTTCGGTAAAAGAAGATGATTCTTCGTAAATTCAACACATAATTTGGAGGAAATACTTATGCTTGAAACACAAATCGTATTTGCGATGTTTAATCTTGGTCCAATGGAAATGTTGTTAATCGTTCTGGTTATTCTGCTGCTTTTTGGCGCAAAACGTTTACCAGAACTTGCCAGAGGGTTAGGACAGGGAATCCGTGAATTTAAAGGCGCTGTGGATGGTGCGAAAAAAGAAATTGAAAACGCTGCTGACCCAAACACAGCAGAAAAAAAGGAAGAGTCAAAATAGACATACTTTCCTTTCACCTGTATAGAAACTGATTCCGTCCATTTCGGGAACAAATCCGTTCCATTTTTATTAAAAGCTATAACCGCTATCCATGCAGTATTGGAAGAATAACATCCTATTTTGATTAACGAATGATTCAATTTGCACATCCATGGTATTTAGGGCTGATTGTTCTTATTCCGCTTCTTGCGTGGTGGTATAAGCAATTCGGCAACGCCCAAGAGGGTACATTGAGGATTTCCTCCTCAGGATTAATTCCAACTGCTTTTCGCAAAAGGGGAAAAAGGCGAGCGTGGGTTTTACTCGCAATTCAGTGGGCAATACTCTTATGTATTACCATTGGACTGGCTCGTCCTCAATTGGTGAGTTTGGCTCAAGAGACAAAAGTAGATGTTGTTGACATCGTCTTGGTGATTGACATTTCCAGCAGTATGCTTGCGGATGATTTTCCCCCGAACAGATTAGAAGTTGTTAAGAAAACTGCAGACAAGTTCATCTCCAAACGAAAAGGAGACAGAATCGGATTACTGGTTTTTGCCGGAGAGACATTCATTCAATGTCCGCTGACAGTTGACACAGGTGTGCTAAGAAATTTATTAAAAGAAGTTACAATCGTTGACCGTGAAATGGATGGGACGGCGATTGGGATGGCAATTGCTAATGCAACAAATCGGCTTCGAACAAGTCAAGCAGAAAGCAAAGTAATGATCGTTCTATCCGATGGAAGTAATAATGCGGGGGAGCTGGATCCGCTGACCGCTGCCGAATTAGCGTCACAATTTGATATTCGCATTTATACCATCGGAGCGGGAACAAATGAGTCGGTAACGTTCATCCAAAATCGGGGATATATTCGGAATGAAATTGATGAAGAAACCCTCATCGCCATTGCGGACAGAACCGGAGGTCAATATTTTCGTGCCACAGATGAAAAATCATTAGCGGAAACTTATATGGAAATTAATGAATTAGAACGAACAAAAATTGAAATCCGTGAATACACAAGACATAAAGAGCTGTATGGTTGGGTGTTAATTCCGGCGTTGCTTCTCGGACTTGGTGGAGAAGTTCTATCGAGATACATATTTCGGAGGAATGCTTAATGGCGTGGAGATATCCGTGGGCGCTTGGGTTTTTCTTGCTTTGGGGAGGGCTTGTTCTCCTATGGTATTTCAACAAACACCGCCGGTCATCGTTTTATCATTCCATGCAGGGACCGCTTGCAGAGAATCTTTTTAATCGAATTCGATGGACACGGACAATTCTTAGGCAGAGATTGCGCATGGCAGGAGTTGCGTTTCTAATCTTGGCGGCATCGGGACCACAGATAGGCACACGAGTAAAACCGGTGGAAAGAAAAGGCGTTGACCTAGTGTTTGCTGTTGACGTGTCCGTCAGCATGAATGCGATTGATGTAAAGCCAAGCCGTTTAGAAAAAGCGAAGTATGAAATAGGGCAGCTCGTTAAAAAACTTAAAGGCGACCGAGTCGGTATTGTTGTATTTGCAGGATCAAGCCATTTATATCTTCCATTAACCACAGATTATGAAGCCGCCTTACTGTTTTTAGATGCCATCGATACAAAAATGATCCCGACACAAGGGACATCTTTACGTAGTGCACTTTCAATGGCGTTGAGTGTTTTTACTGAAGAAAACGAGAAACATAAAGTAGTTGTTTTAGTTACAGATGGTGAAGATCACGAAGGAGATGCAGTGGCGATTGCGAAAAAAGCAATAAAAACAGGCTTGGTGATTCACACCATCGGCGTCGGGACACATGCAGGGTCTCTCATTCCAATCAAGATCGGTGATGATGTGTCGAAATACAAACGAGATAAACAAGGTAGTTTAGTAACGTCGGTGTTAAATGAGTCTGCCTTAAGCGACGTTGCTCGTGCAGGAAACGGCATTTTTATCCGGTTTGATAATCGTGCTGCAAGCTATGTAACATTGTTAGATGCAATAAATGCCATGGAAAAAAAGACAATCAGTACACATGAATTTTCTGAGTACGAAGATCGATATCAAATCCTAGCATTTTTATCGTTACTTAGTTTCGTGATTGGATTTATAATTCCTACACGTGATAAACGTCAGCATGAAACGTGGAGAGGGAGGTTTGTTTGAGTGCTAAAAACTGAAAGCTGAAAATAAAAATTATGAAACACTCAACACCTAACGCTAAACCCCTAACCTGCCGGAGGCAGGCAAGCACAATAACACCCAAAAGATGAAGCATCAATCCATATTAATTTCTGCCGGGATGGTAATTTTGATACTAAATCAAACGACGTTTGCTCGTGAAGACGTGGGGCTACAAAACTATCGCAACCAACAATTCGATCAGGCAAGAAAATATTATGAATCCGTACTGGAGAAGCAACAGAATTCATCTGCCAGTTTTGGGCTTGGAGCATCTGCATTTAAGCAAGGAGATATTGAGACGGCTATTCAGGCATTTGATGATGTCATTCGGAGTGAAGATAATCGTTTAAAAGCGAAATCATATTACAATATGGGGAATATTCTCCATCAACAGCAGCGGATGGATGAGAGTCTCACTTTTTTTAAAAAAGCATTACAATTGAATCCAGATGACAATGATGCGAAAGCCAATTATGAATTGTTGAAGTATCAGAGACAACAGCAAGAACAGAACCAACAAAATCAGGAAGACCAAGAGAAGAGTCAAGACGACAAAAACGATAAGAACGAGCAGAATCAAAAACAAGAAGACAAAGAGGAGAACTCGGAGAAACAAGAACATTCAGATCAATCTAAAGAACAATCAGACCAGTCAAAGGAGAAGAAGGAACATCAGGAAAAACAATCTGATGAGAAAGAAGACCAAAAGCAACAGCAAGAACAATCATCGGAAGACCAACAGAAAAAAGATCAGCAGCAAACAAAATCTGAAGAATCTCAAGTGAAGAAAGAAGAACAAAAATTAGAAGATAAGAAAAATGCAGAAGTCATTCTAAATGCACTGAAACAAGATGAAAAAATTAATCAGAAGCGAAAGATATCCAAAGCAGTGTCGAAGAAATTAGAAAAAGATTGGTAAACGATTGAAGAAAAAACTATTCATACTAACCTTATTTTTAATTTCAGCCATGAAGGCAGCAAGTGTCGTTGCCTCCGTAGATGTCAATCGTATATCTATGGGAGAAGTATTTACGTATAAAGTTGAGGTGAACGGTTCTGAACATAATCCGGAAGTAAATATTTCACCGGTTAAGAAAATTTTCACCATCGTTAGCGGACCTTCTCAACAGACGAACATTAGTTGGGTGAACGGAAAAATGACATCTTCGCGAACCCGGACTTGGAGTTTGACCCCGAACCGAGAGGGGAAATTGGTGATTCCGGCATTGGTCGTCGAGGTCGGAAAACAAACGTTTAAAACAAAGTCCATCACTGTTTATGTCCAAAAAGGACAAACTCAGCAAAAGAATAAAGATGTTTTTCTTACGGTAGATTTGGACAAAGAATCTGCATATCCCGGTGAACAGATTACCGTTGAATACAAACTTTACACTCGGGTAGATATGTCCATAGATAAAATAGATGTTCCTAAATTTGTTGGATTTTGGGCGGAGGAACTTTTTGCGGCAACCCAGTTAAATTATCGCCGAGTGCAGATAAACGGAGTCCGGTATAATATGGCAAAGCTGTACACATTTGCATTGTTTCCGACGAAAACCGGTGAGATTCCACTCCCTCAAATGGAGGTAAAATGCAATGTCGTCGTCAAACAGAAATCTCAACGACGATCTTTCTTTGATGATCCATTTTTCACAAGACAAAAAACTGTCCCAAAATTTATCCGTACCCAGAAAAAGACCATCCGTGTTAGCCCATTTCCAGCCGGGAAACCCGCTGATTTTACCGGAGCTGTAGGACGTTATACGTTGACAACACATGTTGACAGGGTATCCCTAAAAGCGAACGATGCAGTCACATTGAATATTGAGCTTAAAGGAACTGGCAATATATCATTGGTGCAATTACCGGAGATATTATTTTCCGATAATTTAGAGGTTTTTCCGCCGACAACCACAACTGAGAAAGATCCATTTCGAGATCAAATTACAGGGATGACTAATTGGGAATATATTTTAATCCCAAGAAAAACCGGGAAATATACAATTCCACGAATAGAAATTCCATATTTTGATCCAAATGGTGAAACGTGGGAACGCGCAGTATCTTTGCCGGTCGTTTTGTCGGTGTCTCCCGGGAAAACAACCTCAACCGTTTCCAATGGATTTCGAAAGGAAGAAGTTGAACTCCTTGGGAGTGATATCCGATATTTCCGGACAAAAACACTAAGATGGATGTCAATGAATAAAAGTAGCACGTTTCCTGTTATTGCAATCTTGATTTACGGAATTACCGGAATATTATTTCTCTTACCTATGTCGTTAAAGAATCTACGTTCTTCGAGAGAACAAACAGCAGAATACCGGCGATCTAAACGGGCAATCAAATTGGTGAGAAAAAAATTAAAAACCACGATGGATGATCCATTTACTCAGGTTGCCGATGCTGTTTATCCGTATCTAAAAGACAGGTTTTTGTTAAAAACCGATCAACTAGATCCGATGTCTGTACAATCTATTTTAGTGAATAAAATTGGAGAAATAGAATTAACAAATTTGGTGAAAATATTGCATCTTTGCGATGCCGGTCGGTATTCACCCGGAGCAAATGTAGCAATGGAGAACCTTGTTGCAAACACAAAATCGTTATTAGAAAAGATCAATACGCATGCGTAAGATTACTCTAATATTTTGGATTGTTTTGACTGTTGGATGTGCTCAAACGGCCGATTCACTTTATGCCTATGCCAACAGAGCGGTAGAAACTGAAGATTATGTAGCGGCAATATCCTATTATGAAACAATACTTAGCCAGGAGGTTGAACATCCTGATCTATATTATAATCTTGGTAACGGATATTATCGCAACGGTAGAATTGGATTGGCAGTATGGGCGTATGAAAAAGGAGTAAAACTATCTCCCCGTGATACGGATTTACTTTTCAATCTCAAACTTGTAAACACGCGAGTGAGAGACAGAATTGAACGTCCAAAAACTATCTTTATTATAGAAGGATATCATGTACTTAAACGATCGTTCACATTAGCAAATTTATTAATGCTAGGCAGCGGAATTCTTCTGATTGCAGCCGTAGTATATTTTGTTTCCACGTGGTTCTATATTCGTTTTCGTTCGAAGATAATAAGCACATTAATTATGTTGTCTGTTTTAATCCATGGAGTTGCCTTGGATAAGTATTGGGATTTATCCGGTAAAAAAGAAGGCATCGTCATCCCCAGAGAAATTGAAGTATTTTCTGCACCTTATGAACGGCAAGATGGTGTTCTTTTTCGATTGCACGAGGGGATAAAAGTTGAAATCACACAATCTCAACCCGGATGGATGGAAATTCATTTAATTGACGGAAAAAAAGGATGGGTGAAAATAACAGATGTCAGACCGCTATGATTAACGTAAAGTGGAAAATGGATAATGGATAATTGACAATGACCCATTTACCAGTGTCAAATACCCAAATACCAATAACCAATAACCAGCCTAGAGTTAACGATATGAATACATCAGTAAACTCAATTATATTGTCTCATGCATAATCGACCTACATTAATGGTATTTGCTGTACTTTTGATTAGTGCAGGATGGCTATTTGCTCAAGAACAGGATGAGTCTTTTGACCCAAGTATACTCAAAGATAAAGAACCTGATTGGCCTATCTTGATTAACCCGGCGTTTGGGTTAAACCCTGTCTTGCAACAATCCGATACTACTGAAAAAGAGATTACAGAGGTAGAAGGATATCGTTTGCAAGTCTTCGCAACAACATCATGGGAAGCAGCAGACAGCCTAAAAACCGTACTCCAGAAAAAGTTGAAAGAAGATATTTATGTTACTTTCGAAGTTCCAAATTATAAGGTACGTGTTGGAAATTGTTCAGATAGAAACGAAGCTGAAATCTTGAAAACCACATTAAAATCCTTTGGATATCGATATGCTTGGATTGTTCGTGCCCGCATTAAGCCGAAAGATTGATCATTGAAGATGTTTGTGTTACCAGGAATCAGAATTCAGAATTCAGAAATCAGGAATCAGGAATCAGAGTTGAAGGGTATTGGGAAATAGGGGAATATGGAAATATGGTGCACTAAACTTGTCTATCGTAACGTAGCAAGATGGATTACAAATCACAAATAAATCACAATGATTAAATTCCAATACCCAGAACCCGGTAAAATATCAGATTCCCTGAAAAAAATAATGAAACGAATAACCGCATCTATTGATACAGACATGATTGAGTTTGAAAAGGAGTATTCAGCAGCACTTCATTCTGATGTCGGATTAATTAACACCATCGGGAATTATATTATTAAACAGCGCGGGAAAAGGGTACGTCCTTTACTGACGATACTTTCAAGTCGTGTCTGCGGTGAGCCCAATATAAACAGCTTTCGTGCCGCTGCGTTAATTGAGTTATTACATGTAGCAACCTTAGTCCATGATGATGTTGTAGATGATGCCGATCTGCGACGGGGTTTTTCATCAGTGAATCGAGTGTGGAAAAACAAAATATCCATTCTGATGGGAGATTATATCCTGAGCAAAGCTTTGATTAATATGATTAAACTCAGAAATTTTGATGCGTTAGAACTCATGTCTGAAACAGCCGAAAAATTAAGCAGTGGCGAAATTTTGCAGATGGAGAAAAATCTTGGAAAAAAAATGACGGAGTCCTATTATTATGATGTTATTTATCAAAAAACAGCGTCTCTCATTTCTGCGTGTTGTGAATTAGGTGCCATTACAACAACAAATTCGCATGACGATCGGTCAGCGATGCGGGCATATGGAACGAATTTCGGGATGGCATTTCAAATTAAAGACGATTTGTTTGATTTGCTTGGCAGTGAAAATGAAACCGGCAAAGATTCTGGTATAGATGTGAAAAAAAATATGATGACGCTTCCGTTGATCATTGCGAAATCTAATCTCACTTTTTCAGAGAATCGGAAATTGAACTCAGTTCTTGGTATTAAGAAAAAAAGTAAGAAAGACCTTAAAGAGATTCAGAGAATTGTCGAAAAAGCCGGTGGATTTGACTATGCAAAAAATAAAATTGCTTATTATTCTAATAAAGCGATAGAAGCGTTACACACCTATCCTGATACTCAATATAAACAATCCATGCTTGATTTTGTTGCGTTTAATATGGAAAGACGGAATTAACTGAACATCGTTTGAAGGTCCTAGTCATAAAATTCAGCTCAATTGGCGATATCATTCTATCGACATCTCCGCTAAATTCTTTACGTCAAAAGTATCCAAATAGTCATATTCATTTTTTAACACTGGAAACGTACGCACCATTATTAGAGGGGCATCCGGATATAAATCGTTTATTTGTTTTAAATAAATCTGCCGGATACCGTGAGATAAAACGAATCGGAAAATATTTTAGTACACAAAACTACGATTTAGTTATCGATCTGCATAATACGCTTCGGGCAAAGGTTATACGTCGGCAGTTTTCCGAAACTCAAGTCCGAGTATTAAAGAAACCCCGCTGGAAACGGTTTAAACTATTTTACTTCCATCGCAACGACTTTGATCAGCAATTCTCACAAATTAGACTTTTGCATGAACCCATTAAATATTTATTGGATCAGCATACGGAATTTCCTCTACCGACGTTGTATGTTTCCAAGGCAGAGAAGGAGCAATTAGGTGAGTTTTTAACAACTGAAGGTATAAAACAAAGATATGTTGTGCTTATCCCGGGTGCAGCGTGGCCTCAAAAACAATGGATTGCTGAAAATTATTCAAAATTGATAAAAAAATTAGTGAAGAGTAATATTGATGTCGTAATATTGGGAGGTGGGCAAGATAGGGTATGCGAGGAGTTATCAAATTCAAATCCTGAAGTATTAGATTTACACGGGAAAACAGATTTGCGTGAGTCGCTGGCAATTGTGGCTCAGGCCGGATGTGTTATCGGGAGTGATACCGGATTATTATATGGTGCGGAAGCATTGAATATCCCCGTGGTCATGATGGCAGGACCTACATCTCGTGAAACAGGTGCGGGATCGTTACTCAAGGAATCAGTTACGCTGGAAAATAACGACCTGTGGTGCAGGCCATGTTCCCAAAACGGTAGCAGAAAATGTTATCGAAAAGAACAGTATTGCATGACCGGCATTACCGTCGAATCAGTGTGGGATGAAATCAAAAGGAGGATGGGATTATGACATTCTTCTGGGTTCTGTTTTACAATTTCTTTCTTTATCCGTTTATGTTTATCGCGGTGTCAATTTGGGCTGTCTTCAATAAAAAATTGAAAGAAGGATTAAAAGGACGGTTTCGGTCTATTGAGAAGCTGAGAGCGTATTTTTCATCTGTTGACCGAAAAAGACCTGTGTATTGGTTTCATGCTGCATCCCACGGGGAGTATGAGCAAGTTCATCCGGTTGTCGCCGGATTAAAAGACATCGAACCACATTGTGTGGTTGTTGTCTCCTTTTTCTCCCCTTCCGGTTTCAATAATGTTCACGATAAAAATATCGATTGTAAAGTCTACCTTCCGTTTGATTTTATATGGTCGGTTCGTCGGGCGATAAAAATTGTACGTCCTAAAAAAATCATCTTTGCCGCGTATGATATTTGGCCTAATCTCATTTGGATTGCTAAATACAGAAATATTCCGACAACGATATTTGCGGCGCACTTTACAAAAGGCACAAAAAAACTCGCCCCGGGGATACGCAGTTTTTATCGATCGGTTTATCATGCCTTTTCTGCAATTTACACGGTTGCAGATAAAGATTATCTCTGTGTACAGCAAATTGTTTCGCCAAATAAGTCCCCGGTGATTCGCGTTTTGGGCAATCCAAGATATGATCAGGTAAAAAACAAGGCAGATCAATTTACTAAAAAACATACTATCTCAGTTCTGCTCCGCGAAAAAAGAATCGTTGTGGGTAGTGTTTGGCCGGAAGACGAAGCAGTTATTTCTGAATCTATCATACGGTTGATGAAAGAGGATGATGAGGTGTTTCTTCTTTGGGTTCCGCATGAGCCGTCGGAGGAGTATGTGAATCAATCGGTAGAAAAATTTACCGATGCCGGATTCAGTACGCATATACTTCGGTCAAAGAAACATCTTAAGGTCAATCGTGCACGTGTTACGATTGTTGGAACAGTCGGCGTTTTATCAAAATTATATTGGCAGGGACAAATTGCCTACGTGGGTGGAGGATTTACTACCGGTGTCCATAACGTCATGGAACCGGCAATTGCCCGACTCCCGGTTTTGTTTGGGCCGAGATATCATAATTCTCACGAAGCGGAAGAACTGATCCGTGACGGTGGCGGATTCCCAATATCAACCTCAGAAGACGTGTATGATATCGTTAAGCGGTTGTTCGCAGATAAAAATGCTTTTTTAAAAGCAAGCTATGCTGCCACTGATGTTATCCACAATAATTTAGGGTCATCCACGCGGGTTGTTCGGGGAATCATCCGTGACTGACTTGTTGGAGTTAGCCTGCCAATTTAATCATGAACCTGAGAAGCGTACTCAAGTAAAATATTCACCGGGATTGCATATTATTTATGGCGAAAGTAATGTCGGGAAATCTGATTTTATACGTCAGTTAACCGGGCGATACGCCGACAGGAATATCATCATCACGTCGAATGTTGAAAACTCAGCGGTTCAGGTGGCTATGCAAAATCCTGATAACCAAATAATCAGACATACACTGGATAAAGAATTGGCATTTTCTCTTGAATGCACTTATACAAATTCGACCAAGATTCAAACCGAACTGCACCAACTGAAGCAAGCCTTGTTGTTCGATGCTGACGAGAAACGGCATCCGTCTACGCTAAGCGGTGGCGAGAAGGAGCTTCTTAATATTGTTACAACATTTTCTCTTCCTGCACGCGTGTATTGTATTGATGACGCTTTATCCTTTTTAAACCGAAGAAATAAGAAGAAAGTTGTGGAGTATATCCGTAATAAAACGAAAGAAATACCCTCAATTGTTCTTTGGTTTACATCGGATATTTTTGATGTCGAATACGGAGATACTCATTGGGAATTAACCTCTTCAAATCTTCAACAAATAGCTCTGCCCAAGGATAAAACCTGTTCTCAAATGACATTACCTTCGGGAACACTGAATATCTCCATCGAAAAACTTACGTTTGGATATTCATCTGATAGTCCGATTTTTAATAAATTTTCTTATGAATTGAACCATGGGCGCTGTTTGGGTGTTGTCGGTATCAACGGGTGTGGTAAATCGACATTATCCTTTTTATTGCTAAATGCGTTAAAACCTGAGTCCGGTATGATTAATATCCGGTGTAATAATCAATCGCCAAAAATAGGGTATTTAGATCAATTTCCGGAACGCATGTTAGGAGCCGAAACGCTTGAGAAATTTGTAATAGATTTGTCGGAGGCGAAACTTATCCATGAAAATGGAATAGAGAATGTCATTTCGGTGCTTGGAGAGTTTAATATCCATTGGAATGATTACAAAGACAAACCTGGGATGGATTTACCGTGGTCTGTGTTGCGGTTATCGATGATTGTCATCTTAACGAACTGCGAATACGACGTTGTGATTTTAGATGAACCAACATTTGGTTTCGGATGGAAACAAAAAGTAAATTTACACCGGTATTTGGGTAAGATATTTCAAAATAAGCATGGAATTATTTTATCCCACGATTTTGATTTTGTGCATTCGTTGTGCGATGCGGAATTGACTTTAGATACAAAGTCTTCATGAAAATAGGTTTTTATTCCCACATAAAGAATGCACAAAGAAAGTAGAAAGGTCATAAAGCCTGCCCGCCAGTTTGTTAGGAGGGTTTGAAAATATTTAATAAAAATGGAAGGGCGAGAGTAAAAATGGACAGAAGCAAGATTAATCCATACTCAGAGTTCTACGCCCAAAGATGACAAATGACAAAAGAAATAGATAAACAAAAAGTAAAAATTACCGATCCGGAACGCATTTTGACAGTGGCAAATATGATAAGTATGGGTAGGGCATTATTAGCAATTCCCATTATTTATACGCTCGAAAATCCGGGGATGTCCACGATTACATTTTTATTGATTGTCATTGCGGTATTGTCGGACGCGGCTGATGGATATTTTGCACGCAGAGCTCACGAAGTAACCCACCTTGGAAAGTGGCTTGATCCAATCGCGGATTTTATTGTGATTTTAGCTGTAACATCTTATTTAGTATTGGTTGGAAAATTCCCTGTTTGGTTTTTCTTTTTCTTTATTATTCGTTATGTATCCATTGCGATTCCGGCGATTTATTTACTGAATCATACGCATTTTTTTCTGAGCGCAAATTGGTGGGGAAAATGGGCAATCGGAATATCTGCAATGGCGGTTATATTTCATTTGTATCCGGTCGGGACATTAGGATGGTTACCGGAAATTACATTATGGATTGCAACCGTGTTGTTGTCGATAAGCTGGTTTGGGTATATCCAAACTCTTATCCGTAAAATACGCGCTATTTGATAGTGAATATGTTTAAAAAATTATTTAAAGTACTATCACGAACACGTAACACTATTACCGATGCTTTTTCGTTATTTTCGGGACGGCGGGTTTCTACCGACACTCTGGACGAGCTGGAAAGCCATCTGATCTCGGCGGATTTGGGCGTAAGTACCGTTGATGGAATCATTGATGTGATTCGCAAACATTCAAAAAGTGATTTCCTTCCAAAAGTGAAAGAATATTTGACCGGTATTTTATCGGATAACGTGCAGAAAATTGAAAATACTCCGTTAGTGATATTGGTTGTCGGTGTCAACGGGTCGGGGAAGACAACCTCCGCTGCAAAAATTGCCCAATTTTATAAAAATATGGGAAAGAATGTCTTACTGGTGGGAGCGGATACGTATCGTGCTGCGGCTGTGGAGCAGTTACGTATTTGGTCAAATCGCATTGGTATACGGTTGGTCTGCAATGAAAAGTCCCAAGAACCGTCGGCCGTTTTGTTCGACGGATTAACTGCTGCGAAATCGATGAATGCGGATGTTGCCATCGTTGACACGGCGGGAAGGCTGCACACATCGCGGAATCTGATGGAAGAACTGAGTAAAATGTTTCGGATTGTTACGTCCCGATTCACAGAGTTTTCTGTGCAATCCATTATTACCATTGATGCAACACTCGGTCAAAACTCACTCATTCAGGCGAAACAATTTTCTGAACACGTCCCGCTGGATGGTGCCGTACTCACCAAAATGGATGGAACGGCGAAAGGTGGCATTGTGTTCTCTTTATACAAAGAACTGCAAGTACCGGTACGTTTTATCGGAGTGGGAGAAGATTTAGAAGATTTGTACATATTCAACAAAAATGAATACATTCAAGGATTATTTGGAGAAGAAAAATTATGATACCCGTATTATTCAAAATAGGACCGCTGTCGATTTATTCATTCGGATTTATGCTTGTGGTTGCTTTCTATTCATGCTATTATTTGTTAACCAAAGAAATGAAACGGCTGGGGTATGATGAAAAATTAGCTTCTGATCTGGTTTTTGCAGCGGCAGTAGGAGGTATCCTTGGGTCAAAAATATATTACCTTCTGGAAAATTTAGGTAGAGTAATTGATGACCCCATCGGCATGATATTTAGTGGAGCAGGATTAGTGTTCTTAGGCGGATTAATTGGCGGGACATTAGGTGTAACCTGGGTAATACGAAAAAACAATCTTGCCTGGTTTGAGTTTGGAGATATCGTGGCTCCGTTACTGATTCTTGGCTATGCCATCGGACGTATTGGGTGCTTCCTTGTCGGAGATGATTATGGCTTACCTACGCACCACCCGATTGGAGTTACCTTTGAAAAAGGAATCCCACCGACAACCACGTACTCGTTTGAAACATATTACCCATGGATTGACATATCCGGGTTCGACCCGGGGGTGATTACAGTTTTACCAACGCAATTGATGGAAACAGCAATGGGATTGATGATTTTCATTTATCTTTGGAAAAAACGCAAATCAATAACAGTAAAAGGCAGTTTGTTTTTCACGTATTTAATATTAGCTGGAGTCGAAAGATTTTTTATCGAATTTGTTCGTACAAATCCTAAATATGTTTGGTTTGGTGATTCAATGGGTTTATCCGGTGCACAATTACTGTCCGTGGTGATGATTGTTATCGGTGGGATATTTCTTCGATATCGTTCACGCCGTGGTAATGTGGAATCGCCTGAAAAACACTAAAAGACTTGAGTGTGTTTTTCTAAATTAATTCATGTTAACACAAAGATACTTGTGAAGAGATTTGGTGGTAATTTTCTTTTACTAATTAATTTATTATTTGCCGTAGACGTTGGAATTATAACGGATACACTGTCAGTTACTTCGGAATATTACACGATTCCGCTAAGTAAACAATTTATTCTTGAACCGTTGCTAAAACTAAAATGCAGCAACAATAAAATACCAGATTATACCTTAGATAAACTACAAGGGGTATTGAAATTTGATAAACCTCAAGAACGGTATACGTGCATTATAAAGTATAGGTTCTTGATTAATCCACCACCTATTCAAGTTGGCCCTCAGATATTATCTCTTCCATTGGTGGATGCTCTCTCGATCGACAGTCTGCATTTCGAAAAAAGACAGCAATCGTACAAGAATAAACCAAATTCCACAACTCTGATTTCGACAGGAACAGTATTTCGCTCTGTGGAAGTATCTCCATTTGGCGGTACGGACTTTACCGGTGGACTTCAGTTGCAGGTGCAAGGCAAGTTGACTCACAACATGGATGTTACCGGTGTGCTTTCCGATAGAAATCTTTCTATACAACCGGAGGGGACGACGCAGTCTCTGGACGAAATAGATAAGATATATTTGAGAGTCGGTCATCCAAAATTTGAAATTCTTGCCGGTGATGTTGTTTTTAATGAACGCTTGGGATTATTTTATTCAATAAACAGAAAGTTAAATGGACTTACCGGTGAATTCCACAATGGTCATTGGAGGAGCTCTGCAGTATTTGCCAGATCAGAAGGCACTTATTTTAAAAAACTTTTCACCGGAATCGAAGGTAAACAGGGACCGTATTATTTCACATCCGAAGATGGAAATAGAAACATCGTTGTTCAAGCGGGGACAGAACAAGTTTGGCTGGATGGGGAGCGGCTCATCCGTGGAGAAACCCAAGATTATACGATGGATTATATGATGGGAGAACTAACGTTTACACCGAAACGACTTATCCATTTTGATTCGGAGATTTTTGTGGAATATCAATATTCTGATTTTCGATATAACCAACAAGTAATGGGGGCAACAGTAACGTATTCGTCGGGAAAAAAGGGGAAATATACTTTGTCCTGGTTTCGCGAGAATGACGTGTTTACGATAAAATCTTCGGGGTTTACATCCGAAGAACTTGAGGTGTTGGAACTGACAGGAGATGGAAAAATCCAATTATCGGGTGCGACCGAAGATGAAACCGGGCATTATATTATGGTAGATTCAATATTTGTCTACGCGCCGGATGCAATCGGAACCCACTATTCCGTAAATTATTTTCAGAATCAACAAACCGGAACTTATCGGCGGAAGATCAGCGAAAACGGAGATTTGTACTTTGAATATATTCCTGAAAATGATCGAATATTATTGATGAACGACGTCGATCTTTACACGCCATATCGTCAAATTCAAACGCCGGAAAGTCATGACCTTTTTCAAACAATGGCGTCGTGGAATATAGAATCTATTGGCAATCTTGAGCTTGAGGTGGCGCTGTCCGGTAAGGACAAAAACACGATTTCTACCATTGATGACAACGACAATTTTGGATTGGGGCATCATATACGTTTTCTTAGCAGAGATGTTTCGCTCCCCGGAGATGCCCGATTGAAAATTCGATTCTCTGACAGAAAAAAAGAAAGCAGATACCGTTCAATCCAACGAGATCAATCCGTAACATTTAATAGCGATTGGAATATTTTACAAGATGAAAACAGTTTTGAGCATTTAATATCCGGTGGAGTAGAATTATCTGCTGACAGCTTGGGGAGTTTAAGTGCAGATTGGAATGAACTTGTGTTGGGGGAGACTCGTCGAAAACGCCTGAAGTCAGATCTAGCTTTGACGTTGAAATATATTCCTGAGATGAGTGCATCGGTGAATCAGGTAACGACAGATTCTTGGACATTTTTTCAACATAGCGGAAAACTTCTTATGTTCGACGGTAAATTTCATCCCTATATTTCATTTGACGGAGAAAGGCAAACAAACCGGTATCGATACGACCATACATCCGGTGGAATTCGATGGGATACAAAAAAAGGTAAACTGTCTATGGGAGTTGGGAAGCGTACAGACTGGAGTGACTCTAAAGAAACCGGATTGGAATTAACAAATACCGGAGTTTTCGGAGAATTGGATTGGGATGGAAAAACACGAAGCGGCTGGAAGCAACGTATCGTGTTTCGCCGACGGATATTAAACAATTTGATGGATGGAGTAAATAAATCATTCAATCTTGGACAGCTGAATATCGGATATATTTCTTCAACGACACCAATCCATTGGGACCTTCAGGCAAAGATGGAAGAAACGTTTGTTGAAAGCAGAGCCGTCGTTTACGATTCTGTCGGGAGCGGATTGGGCACACATCGTTATGATGAAGATTTGAAAGAGTATATCCCGGATCTACATGGTTCATTTATCGCGTATACGGTGCTGACGGGTGTTCGTGAACCGACGACACACATTAACGGGACACAGAAATTATTAATCGATTTGAGAAAAACATCATGGACGAAATTTCACCCGATAAAATTACGATTAACCGGGACGATGGATTATCAGGGGAAAGGTGTTCGATCTGATTATCTTATCTCGCCAACATTAATGAACGAAAATATTACACGATCTCGGTGGAATCTCCGTCAGGAGTTGGATTACCGTCCGAAAAGGTCTTCCCGAAGAATTCGGCAATGGACATTGCTCATCAATGATTTGAACGGGTTGGACCCGCGTGGAAATGATTTGCGTCTTGAAAAGGAAATTGGTGTAGAATTCTTTGAACCTATCGCATCAGGATTACAGACAATTATCCGTATCGACCGGCATCGATTTGATGTTTCATCAGAGTTTTCAGAATTGCGAAATCGTGACGGCGAGGGAACTTGGATCGAAGCCGGACTTAAACATAAATCCTCATCAAAAGGTCAAATGGATGCGGTGATTCTTGCGGGCTCAGAAACAGGGACGATGATGTATGGGGAGTTTACGGCACGTTCTTACGGAATTCGATGGGACAGTGTATGGTTTTTAGGAAAGACCGGGCGCTTGCAAATCCGTACCGAATGGAATAACGTAAAGGAAGTAGATGGAGCGAAAACCATTCCTCCGGAAGCTTTGAACGGCTTGCCCATTGGGACATCTTTCCGTTCGACGATTCAGTCATACATTATGTTCGGGGATCATTTATCGTTAAATATATCTCTAAATTATTTGGATGATCAGCGGTATGATAGGTTTGTTTCAATGTCTGCTGAGCTGCGGGCAAATTTGTAATAACAGATGTAAATAATTATTGTAACTGTGCAAATAGTTAAATATATCTTGGAATTGCTAATCAATCATGATAAACTTACCGATGTATCAGTTGGTAAAACACAATGTTGGATTATTCGTCATCTAGATTGTGAGGATAATCACAGCGAAATTCTACCGTAAACAGTAGATTACAGCGTCTTACTCCGTAGAGGTAACAACATTCACGAATGAGGAAATGAGGAAAATTAAATGAGCTTAAAACAAATCGCATTATATGTTTCAATAATTTCTTCGGTAATATCTGCACCTTTAGAATCGGTGTTATTATCCGAAGACAAAACAGAAATCAAGTTATTAAACAATACTTCTCAAGAAATCGTTTTGAACTATCATATCGAAAAAATAGATGGTTTTACAGTAGAAACAATGGGCGGTTCTTTTTCAGAAATCACTCTACCGGGTGGTCATTCAGTTGGTCTGATAGGAAATCCAAAACTTCCGGCACGAAAAGAATTAATTGAGATTCCTGAAGGAGCGGAAGTGAGCGTTGAAGTGCTAGGTTATTCGGTGACAGAAGTAAAATTAATTGAGTATGGATATACACATCCGTTGATGCCGGTTCAGCCTTCGATGTCAAAAAGTCAGGAAGTTCAGGATGTCCCATTCGAAAAAGATGTGGCAAGCTACAACGTTGATAGATATACTGAACACCCGTTGGCAACTGTAGAAGTCCTCGGAAGGTTGAGAGGAGTACGGCTTGCGCGAGTCGTGGTTGCTCCCATACAGTATAACCCACAAAGAAATATGATTAAAATATACAACGATCTTGAAGTTAAGATTAACTTGATTGGTGGAGATGAAAACCAAACAGACTATATCAAACAATCAACCTATTCTCCGTATTTTGACGTAGTGTATGAGCAGATATTGAATAACAGGGATCACGATTATCCCAATCATCCAGATCTAACGAAATACCCTGTGAAATATTTGATCGTCTCCGATCCGATGTTTGAAAACACTCTTCAACCATTTATCGAATGGAAAATTAAAAAAGGATTCGAAGTCATTGTCGGATACACCAACGAAATTGGATCATCGGTGAGCAGCATTCAAAATTGGCTGTGGGATCACTATGATGCTGGGACTCCAGAAGATCCTGCTCCTAGTTTTATTCTATTTGTCGGTGATGTTCAACAAATTCCGGCTTCTGCTACGGGGTCATCTACCAATAAAAAAACCGATTTGTATTACGGCAGTGTTGACGGAGATTATTTCCCTGAAATGTATTATGGGCGTTTTTCCGCGACGACTGTTTCGCAACTTCAGGCACAAATTGACAAAACTCTTTACTATGAAAAATATCAATTTGATAATCCAGAATATTTAGATGACGTGACGCTCATTGCCGGTGCAGATGGAACATGGAATCCAAATGTTGGGCAACCGACTGTTCAATATGGTACAGAAAATTATTTTAACGCCGCCTATGGCTTCGACGAAGTTCATGATTATCTGACAAGTTACTCCGGATGTTACGATACGGTGGATGATGGAGTTGGGTTCATCAACTACACCGCACATTGTGGTGAAACCGAATGGAGCAGTCCTCATCTCTCTCAATCAGATGTGAACAATTTTACCAACGTAAATAAATATCCTCTTGCTATTGGAAACTGTTGCCTTGCTGCCGATTTTGGGTACTCTGAATGTATTGGTGAAACTTGGATGCGTAAAGCAAATGGCGGAGCGGTAGCGTATATCGGTTCTTCTCCATCATCCTATTGGTTTGAGGACTTTTACTGGTCGGTCGGTGCATTTCCGATTCAAGGAGATAATAACGGATACGTTCCGACTTACGAAGAGACAACCTTGGGCGTTTATGATGCTCCCTTTGTCAGTGATTATGTTACGGCTGATGCGTTAATCTTTGTCGGAAATCTTGCGGTAACGGAAGTAGATATTCAGGGATATCCGTCACATTCAAGCCCATTATATTATTGGCAGGCGTACAATTTACTGGGAGATCCGTCTCTGATGCCGTACATGACGCAAGGAGAGGTGAATACTGTTGATTACATGGATATTTTACCGATTGGAGTAGATTTCTTTGAAGTCAGTGCAGATCCCGGTTCTTACGTGGCGATTTCGTTTGATGGGAATTTGCACGGAACAGCCATCGTCGGTGAAACCGGTTCGGTTGAAGTATCGATTACACCCATCCTAGATGGTGGAATGGCAGATATTGTGGTGACAAAACCGCAGTATCAACCCTTTATGACTCAGATTCAAGTTGCCCCATTAGACGGTCCTTTTATTACCATTGATAGTTATGTCATCAGCACCGATGACGATGATACGATTGAATTTGGGGAAACCGTCTCCGTTAACGTTACGTTGAAAAATGTCGGGACAGAATCTGCAACGGATGTTAACATGACGCTGACGATGAGTGACTTTTTCATTAATTTGACTGATGACTCTCAAGGATTTGGAACCATCCCTGCAGGTGGATTTTCTACGCAGGAAAATGCGTATGAATTTATAGTATCAACGTCTGTAACAAATGCATATAATTTTTC
>JACKQG010001335.1_pt1 | contig 34431 bp, 28 predicted proteins | sample 8237621 | NCBI WGS metagenome assembly JACKQG01 (sample SAMN15677084, study PRJNA649215) | marine metagenome | biome: marine; feature: Black Sea; material: saline water; isolation source: suspended particulate matter (SPM) from the Black Sea western gyre | collected 2013-06-09/2013-06-10 | depth...
TGCCCTTTTCTCCTGCTCCACCTTAGCTCAACTGCCCCTATTCCGGGAATTGCTGATCAAATGTTGAGTAAGGGTGAATATCTATCCGCTCTCTTCTTAAATGCTCCTTCACCACCATCCAACTCTAAAAGTTTGTCTACTATTTTTAAATCATCTAAGGAGCCTTCACATTCAATTACTGAAAATTTCATGCCATCTTTGATGTATTGTTGAATGTACACAACTTGTTCGCTGTCTCCAAGTACAGGTATATTTGCTACGTGCGTAACGAAAATTAACTGGCGAAGAGATTTAATTGCTCTAACTTGCTCAACAAGTTCATGGGTAATGAGCGCAGGCCCTAATTCATCCTCTGGCTGATCGATTACTAGAGGCATCTCCTTAGGTATCATTGCTACACAAATAAGTGCTAGTGCCTGTTCCCCGCCAGATAAACCTTCATCAATCGCGGTAAAATTCTCATCTCCCTCTTTTTTAAATAGGATAATAAATTTATCGTTTACAATGCACGTTTCTAATCTGTGTAGATTCCTTTCACCCATTGACATAAATATTCTCGCAGTATTATCAGTAACGCCTGAAGCGTCAATTAACCTATTTGCATTATTTCCCCTGATTATTTCAACTAGTTGTAGTGGTTTAATGTTTTGAACAACCTTCTGAAGTTGCTGATTTTTATTCTGGATTTTATTATCTCTGCTGGTGATATCTTTTGCTATGTCTTCTAATAATTGAAAATAGTCGGAATAATCGCCTTCTTCTATCAAATCAGCTGTAACATTTTCTGCCAAACCACCAGTAATTAATTCAACAATCTCTCTTCTTCTGTTTGTGATTTCCCGGCGTATATCACCAAATTCTTCTATGAGTATGGATCGGGCTTTTTTTGCTTCTTCAATTTCTGTTTGCCGCTTTTCTAAGTCCTCTTTTCTTTCGAGTAGGTAGGCTAGCTTTTCTTGCTTATTAGTAAATCTTTCTACCAGTACATCATGCACATCTTCTGCTTCGTCATCCGCAATTTCTCGAATATCAGATGCTGCTTGATCATACCTTTCTTGTCTTATTTTCTCCAGATCTATCAATTTTTCATTAATATTCTTTAATGCTTCAAATTTCTCATCTAAATCATTTGCGAATTGAATTAGGGCTTGTTGATAAACTGTTGTGATGTACTTTTCAAAGTCATCAATACTATCCTCGTTGGGGTTAAAATCCTTTGGCATTACTGAGTAAATTTCTGCACCATCTTCCATTTCAGTTAGAGTTTTTTCTTTGGTCGTTTCCGATAATTCAAGTATTTCGTTGAAAGATCTAATAAACGATTTGAGTTTTCCTTTGATATTTGCCCATCCTTTTAGTTCTTCGAAAACTTTAGCATCTATTAGTTTTTCAAGTTCTGCAATTTCATTTTCAAGATCTTCGATATCCCGAACATCTTCAATCAGTATTTCAATTCTTTCTGATAAAGTAAGAATTTTTTCTCCATTTCGAACGATTTTCCCTAAGAGCGTAGTTTCCCCATTGGTTTCTTCATTTTTTATTATAGAAATTACTTCATTAATTTTTCCTAATGCATCGATAATCCGCATTTGTTCTGAAACTCTATCTTTAATTTTAACGACTTCTCCTTGGGGATAGGTTTCAATTCTAAAAACTTCTTCTAAAGCTAAATCGGTTTGTTTTTCAAACCGCTCATCTATTAACATGAATACATCTGGGCGACCGTCTAGATTTCCATAGGTTGTTGATAAAACTCTAGATAAGGCAATAATTCGGTTGTCGAGGGGTTTGATGTAAATATTGACGCAGCCGCCTTCAGTAAGAATACCAGTTAGTCTCTTCACTAATGTTACATGTTCATCTGTGTCAGTTGGTGGGATTTCATCTAATGCAAAACGGATCATATCTACTATTGCAGATTTCCCTGCATAGTTTTTTCCGATTATTGAGTTTTGATGAGGACTAAATCGAACAATTTGACTGTCAAGATTTCCACCTCTTATTGTCATACCTATTATGTATGGATAATTGATTTGGGGAGGTTCAACAAAATGGAATTTTTCTTTATGCTCTACATCTTCATCTGAAAATTTTATCTCATGACTCACTCGTAATTCCGGCTCATATGTGATTTGTTTTATCCCCTCAAGTGTAGGTTTCCCCATTTTCATCCATGTAGTATCTAATTCAAAATCTTCTAGCCGGTGACAATCCGATGTGTTAATAAAGGCAAAGGACTTCTTAATTTGATCGGTATCCATATTTTTATATAACAATCGAGTATTTCCACTTGGATCGGATACCCTCTTTATTTCCCCACTGGGTGCAGCAAGAATATTGACATATTTGTGTAAAAGAACATCATATCGTCCTCTGAAATCTCGATGTCCCCACAACCCCATTTTGTTATGAACATGAGGCGCAATGACGATGCCACCAAGACTTTCGATTTCTATAACAATATCTGATAATGTATATTCCTTTTTCCTATTTAATCCTACCCTGTCATCTTGTTTTCCCTCCCCAGATAACCCAAAGCTAATTAGCATCGCATTGATTTCTTTTATTATTTGAATATCATCATTAAAAATTCCAATAATGTGGGGGCCTTCGTATGATGTAATTTCTACACCGGGCAAAATATATAATTTGCTACGACCTTCTTCTCTGGCTTTCTGGGCCAAAGTCATTAAAGCTTCGCACCATGCAACCGTATTATGGTCAGTTATTGCTATTAAATCTAGTGATGTTGTATTTAATGCATCAAAAAATCTCTCTGGCGAGATTTCATCGGCCCGCGTTGTTTGATTTTCAAAGCTATTCCAGTCCCAGGGGGTAGCTGGAGTATGGATATGTAAGTTCGTGTGATAGAACTTCGCATCAGAACCATCAATGATCTTCAAATATTCATCATATGTGATTGCCATTATTCCTTCCTAATAAATGGGTTGCATTAACATTTGGAGTGCACATTTTTTCTAAAGAAGTTGTTGATGGGTTTCTGAAAGCTCATATTTCCTTCCTCGCCTTGATGGATCAGCAATTTCAAGCCAACCCTGTTCCACCCATTCTATCAATAAATCTCTGGCCTGGCGGGTGGAGATGCCGAGGATGTTGGCTACATCCGAAGAACGGATGAATTCTTGCCCCGAAAACAATCCTAAAACCCGCCTGGAGCGGTGATCTAACTGGCGGAGCAGGTCACCCGCGCTGTCATCTATCGCTCCTCGGGTTTGGCTTTCTACTTCCTCAGCTACCTGCTCGAAAACTACCGCCACGCCCTTCAGAAAATAATCCAACCAAGGGGTGATATCGGCCTCATTGCGCCCAAAATAATAATTGTGGTGTGGGTGAGTGACCAGGGCATCGTAATAGCCAGCAAAATCATCGGTATAGAATTCTTCTAGCGAGTAGAACTTCCCCAGATCGTACCCGCCTTGGTGTAATATCCATGTGGTCAATGTGCGGGCTGTGCGTCCATTTCCATCGTAAAAGGGGTGAATGGTGACGAACTGGTAATGGGCAATGCCAGCTACCATTGGAACAGGTATGTCCGGTTCAGATTGGTGAATCCAGCGAACCATTTCTGCCATCAGTCCCGGCACATCTTCGGCTTCTGGCGGCATATAGACAATCTCGCCACTGGCCTCCCGGACAACATTCTGCCCGTCCCGGTAGGGGGTAGGCTTGGCTCTTCGGCCAGCAATAAGTAACGCATGTAACTTCCTGATGCGGGCTTCGGTGATTTTTTGCTCCCCCTCTACCCATTTTTCCATCTGTTGCAGCGCCAGATAATAGCGTTCCACTTCCTGGACATCCCTTTCGCGGCCTGGAAATAACCTGCCTTGCTGGATAACCTGCTCCGTTTCCTTGAGCGTCAGGCGGTTGCCTTCGATGCGCGTGGAGTAATGCGTCGAGCGAATGTGCGCTCGAATGCGCAATTGTTCGGCGATCAACGGGGGCAAGATCGTCAGACGAACTAACTCCCGGACTCGCTCTATGGATTGCAGGTATCGGACAATGGATGGGGTGAATGAAAACGAGTAGGTCATTGAGTTATTATACCATCACCGCCGATAAATCGCCGTTAAACTTCCGTTTAACTGCCGATAAATCCTTGAACAAGGGGAGGAAAAAGCTATTCTTCAAAGTCATCGTTCGCCAGCCAGATCATCAATTGATCCATGTCTTCCATTTCGGCAAGAGCACCGTCATCGTCGGTCAGGTTGGCGAGCATTTCGAATAACCTGCCGCGCTCAGTTTGTGTATCCAATCTGACATCAGGCCAGTTTTCTTCTCGGTGGCCCTGAATTTTTGCTTGAGCCTCATCTTTCGGGATTTGCTCTCGTTGAAGATCGGGATTGCCCATGGCCTGATACCAGAACCATTCATCGGTGATCCAGCGTTCTCGATATTCATGGAAGCCCAACCCGTAAAAAGTGGCATACACCCGCCCCTGATCTCCAAAACGACTGATGGTGACAAATAAGAACTCCCCATAATGATTCGATGATGGCTTGATCATATGGATGACGGTATCTCCAGCGTTGAGAATTTCATCAAATCTCTCTTGCTTGATACGCCCGGAAATTTGCTCTCGTTCGGTTAAGCCGAGAACTTCATAGGGCCATTGAGGTCGGGGTGGGGATAGGTGTTCATGTGGCATACATCCTTTCAGTGCAACTTGCCACTTCCAGCGTGGAAAAACAAATAATCCAGTAAACCAGTGGAATAATACTCTGTGGGGGCTGATCCATCGAATTGATCTAACTCTAAAGGCTCGAAAACGGGTTTATTTTGCGCATCACGGCTGAAGGGTTGGATGGCGTAGACACTTTGTAATCCCGTAGAATTTCTTCCTACCAGAGAAATAGCTTCCTTGCGATTTGGATGCTGGCTGGGTGCAACTTCAAGGTGTGCATCTATTTCGGGTTTCCCCACATACCAGGATTCAGCAACAAGAATTGCTTCCTGAACTTGCCTGCCCAAATCCAGGATAGAAAAACCCAATAGCCCGAAATAGGCACATTTTTCTTCGTGTGTTCCAGGGATGGAAAGCGGAATAAGAACGCGGTCGCCATTGTCTAATAGCACGAAGAGCGTTGTGGGAAGCCCGCCAAATTTTCCTACGAGCTTAGATAGCATAGTGTAAGATCATGCCAAATAATGGGTGAAATCTTTCATCCCAAATTTCGGAAGTGGCGAATACTACCCCCGAGGTACCCAGACTCAACGAAACGAGGCCCTCTTTAACGGCGCCAGTACCAACGGCTGCGGCGGCTTGATCGCCACCACCCGCTACGACCGGGATACCGGGGATTAGGCTGATTTCTGCGGCCGTATCAGGAGGAAGAAGAGCCGTCACCTGGACCCCTTCGAAAGTCGGAGGAAGGCAATCAGAAGGGATTTCCAGCGCGGTCAGAACCTCACTAGACCAGCTGCGTTTCTTGATATCAAAGAGAAGCGTACCCGAGCCTCCGGCGCGGTCGGTGGCAAATTCACCCGTCAGCTTGTAGCGGACATAATCTTTCGGCAGCAGGATATGGCGTACCTGCGCCCAAATTTGGGGTTCGTTTTCCTGAACCCAAAGGATTTTGGGCGCAGTGAACCCGGTGAGAGCGTCATTGCCCGTGATCTGGATTAATCGCTCTACCCCGATGCGAGTGCGGATTTCATCACATTGTTGGCCGGTGCGTTGGTCGTTCCACAGGATTGCAGGGCGCAGGATCTGGCCGTGCTCATCTAACAATACCAGGCCATGCATTTGCCCGGTCAGGCCGATCCCTTTGACCTGGGAACCTTTAATAGCAGAATCAGCCATCACATGTCGGATGCTCTTCACCGTGGCAACCCACCACAAATCAGGGTCCTGTTCCGTCCACAATGGTTGAGGAATCTCGTAGGAATATTCGGAAGAAGCTACCGCGACGACATTTCCCGCTTCATCCATCAGCAATGCTTTTGTGGCGGTTGTTGAGATGTCGATGCCAATGAAGAAGGTCATGTTTTCCTTTTGAGTAATTGTGTTCCTGTTAATGGAATCCCATTTAGTGTGATTGATCCAACGAGAAATCCCGAAGTTCAGGGGCTTATGGCGAGTGCCATGTTGCTGATCAGTGGCAGGTTTTCGAACCCTCGAATCACGCTCTGTTTCAAAGCATTTTAGATGTTTACGTCTATACTATTCCGTTTGATTACTTTCCTATACCAACTGGCGCTGGATTTAAGAATACGCTCTTGGGTTTCATAATCTACATAAACAATGCCAAAGCGTTTGGAGTAACCAAATGCCCATTCGAAATTGTCGAATAGCGACCAGACAAAGTATCCTTTTACAGGGACTCCAATTTGAATTGTTTCATTCACTTTTGCCAGATGCCGTTGGATATATGACAGCCGTGCAGTGTCATCAACTTGCCCTTCGGGGGTAATTATGTCAGGGAAAGAGGCGCCATTTTCAGTGATATATATGGCAGGGAACCCATAATCAAAATGCAACCGTCCAAGGATGTTGTAAAGCCCCATTGGGTAGACTTCCCAATCCATTTCGGTGATCTCGTCCCCGCGGAATACGGTGGGAGGAAGATTATCTACTTCAGGAACATCGTTTGAACGGGCTATGCCGCGGGTGTAATAATTGACTCCCAAAAAGTCGATTGGGACAGAAATCGCGTCTAAATCTCCAGGCAGCACGAATTCCATGGTGTTTCCGAATCCGTCCACCATATCCTGGGGATAGCCGCGTCCAACTAACGCATCCAGGAACCAGCGATTGATATAACCATCCACCCAGTTGGCTTCTTTTCGGTCGGCGATACTGGGGGAGGCAGGTTCCTGAGGCGTCAGATTAAGGGTGATGCCAACGCTTGCACCTGGGCAGTTGGCACGGATAACAGGGACAGCCTCTCCGTGAGAGAGCAATAGATGGTGAGCAGCAGCGATGGCTTCGTCAAGATCCGTGTGCCCAGGAGCGTGACGACCTTCGCGGTAGCCCACAAACGCGCTGACCCAGGGTTCGTTCAAGGTGATCCAGTGCTTGACTCGATCTCCCAGAGCGCGGCTGAGGACATCTGAATATTCAACAAACGCATCTACGATCATTCGTTCGGGCCAGCCGCCCAGATCTTGCATAGCCTGGGGGAGATCCCAATGATACAGTGTTACATAGGGTTCGATCCCTGCCTCTAATAGGGCATCCACCAGGTTGCTGTAGAAATCTATCCCGATTTGGTTGATTTCACCCAGACCAGCAGGCAACACACGCGGCCAAGAGATGGAAAATCTATAGGCTTGTAAACCTAATTCCTTCATTATGGCCACATCGTCATGCCAACGATGATAATGGTCGCAGGCGATGTCACCAGAATCCCCATTTTGTGTTTTTCCTGGTGTGTGGCTAAAGCGGTCCCAGATGCTTTCGCCCTTGCCGTCTTCATCCCAGGCTCCCTCAATTTGATAGGATGCGGTCGCAGCACCCCAGATAAAACCATTTGGAAAACTCGAAATATTATTTTTCATATTGATATCCAATGTTTGCCCAAGCTGAACGGTGATTAGTTATCCGTTCTCCTCTAATTGCCGAATAACAATATTAGTTGAACCATCTGGATTTGTGAAGGATGGTTCATGAGAAATGTCGATAGGACAGTGGATAATCTCCTGAATAAAGAAGCAGATCACCCTGTATAGGGGTGACCTGCTTTTGCTTCTGGGGTCAAAATCAATGCTGAGTTATTCTTCCCCTGTCCCAGCAGCCACGTTTTTGCTGGACTCCATTGATTGCAGAGCCAAATAGCGATCGCCGAATTTATTGATTTTTTCCATCTCTGTATCATATTGATCGAAATGGCGTTCTTCATCATCGACGAGGCCTTCGAAAACTTTCCTTGAGGCTGAGTCGGCATTGGCAGAGCACTCGTTTGCCCAAATATTGTAATCTCGAGTGCTGTCCTCTTCCATCTTTCTGGCTAGAGCCAACATTTCCTTGACATCATGTATTTTCTGAACTTCCATCGATGCTGCCATTTCCACTTCTCCCCCGAGGAAAAGGATCCTCTCCGCGCAGCGCTCGATGTGATCCATCTCTTCAATAGCTGTTCGGATAAACAAACCTGCCAGAAGATCGTAACTTTGATCCTCGCAATGGAAATGGAAATACATATACTGATGCACCGCAGAAAGCTCATCTGCGACTGCTTTGTTAAATAATTCGATACTTTTTTCGTGCATTTCTGACCTCCTTTATTGGTTTTGAGAACTATAAAAATTATATTTATAGCAAAATCCCCTGGCAAATACGAATAGTACCCATTAGATTGGCGCAATGTCATATTAACCATATTACCTTAAATTGCACCATAAGGATTCTGTAAGCCGACCGAGGCGAATTGGCGGTAGATCTGGTCAGGGTCCACACGCCAGCAAATGTCCGGCGGTTTGCCAAGTAGAATGAATACAGTCTCAATATCAAAAACGGCGTAGAACTCACCAGCAAAGATGATGAAGCGATGGGCACAATGCCAGGAACGGCGTTGACGGCGGATGCCACGTTTGGCCAAATCCTGGCCGACCTGGGTGCGGAAGGCGTTGGTAAGGTTGAATACCAGGATGGTCAAGTAGACATGCCCGCGGACAGCATCGGCGGTTTTCTTGGGGAAAACGCCCAGGAACCAGCCTTGCTTGAGTTCGCGAAAGAGCGTGTTTTCGATCAAACTGCGCAGGTCATAGAGGTCGATGACGGCCAGGGGGTCACTCACCGGTAGACTGGTCAGGAAGACCTTGGCTTTGTCGTTGGTATAGATATTGTGGTCAAACTTGGTGATGACAATGGCGTTGATGGGGTTGCCTTCGAAGTCAGTTCGATTGCTTAGCCGCTGATGATCTTCATCGCCGTATTGGTTATAGGTGGTCAGGCTCTTGACCCCAATTAGCTTGATATGTCCGGTTTGTTTTTCGCCTTCTCCGGGACGTTCGGCGGCAAAGAGAAACCCGTCGTCCGGTTTCTGTTGCAAGAAGGCGCGGGCATCCGCAGTGACGTGCATATTGGATTTGACTGGAATGACGAAATCGATACCGTCTTGGTGCTTGATTTGCCATAAGGTCAAGCCATCCAAGAAACCCCGGTCGATCAGCAAAACTTGGATGATGCCTTCTCCCAAGTTTTCGATGCCTTGTTGCAGCAGTTGACGGGTGAATGGGCTATCATGCTCCTGGATTTGCACCACTTTTACAGCCACCACCAGGCGTAAATGTACATCATACAGGGCCAGCAGCTTGAAACCATAGATGGTTTTCTCGATTTCGACTAGCTTCTTTTCCTTCCGAGACCAATGCCGCTCTGTGACCGTTTTCATGCCTGCGCCTTGATAACGAGCCGTCGTTTCCAGGTCAGAGCCATCCAAGGCGAAATGCCCACGGCTTTCAGCAAAGACACCTTTCTCTACTAACCGCTGGATGGAAGTATTCAGAATGTACTCCAATTCACTGGCTGTCAGTTTCTCAACCGCATCTGCCAACACGTTCTTGTGCATCGGTCTCTGCTTGTCTCCATAGCCTCGCTGACAGAAGCCTTCTTGCAATTGTTGGCTGGTGTACCCAATTAGCTTCAGCAAGGCGATATCACGAAACAACGTTGGCCCAACACAATTCATCCCTGCCAGCCCTAGCAAGACCTTCACTTCATATGTCAGGATCAACAAGCTTATCGCCATCATCTTACGTATAAACCGCTCTCCATCGATCTGGATCACTTCATAAAAACCAACATCTCCTAGAAATGCCAGAAACGGTTCTACAAAACTCCAGCCAGTTCCGCCTACCATGCTCACTTCTCCTGCTAACAGCCGCCGGGCAACTTCTTTCTGGTTGCGCGTCGGCCGCGGCCCGTGGGCTGTGCCTTTGCTCTTGCTTCGTTGTTTTTCTAACTTCTTCTGCCTGCGTCGTTCCTGTTCTTTGGCTTGCCGTTTCTTCTTTCTTGTTTTACACTGCATGGGAGCCCTCCGGTTCTCTTGGTATTTGTCACCTCAAGAATAACCGGTCGGCTCTTTTTTCAAAACATCCTCCTTATGGTGCAATTTAAGACCATATTACAGAGCAACTTGACAAGCGAATGTATTTTAATGTAGAATGAAAACGCTTTCGAAAGCGCTTTCATAGCATACATAGTGAAGGATGAGCGGTTAATGGCTCCTCGGTCAGGAACAAGACCATTTTCTCAGAAAACTATAACGGATGTAGCGCAACGGGCGGGTGTTTCAATATCCACTGTGAGCCGAGTTATTAACCAGTCAGCTCCTGTTTCCTCAAATTTAGAAAATAAAGTTAAGGCTGCCATTGCAGAACTGGACTATCGTCCACAAACTGCTGCGCGCGCATTAGCGGGACAGAAAACTCATACCATTGGGCTATTGCTGGCGGAGATTGGTACCGATTTTTATCCCCTGATGATCCGCGCCATCGAGGCAGAAGCGCGCAAAAATCACTTCAACTTGCTTATCAATGTTGCCGGAGATGATACTTCCATTGAGGGTGAAATCCCATATACTTTGGGGGAGTACAATTCAGACGGCGTATTGGTATTCCCCGCTAGTTTATCTGATGATGAATTGTATCGCATGCACTTAAATAACTTCCCGGTTGTTCTGGTGCAGCGTAGACCCCCGGCCGGTCTAGAATTCCCTTGTATTACTATTGAAAACAAGTTGCCCGCCCGAAAAATGGTGGACCACCTTATTGAAGTGCATGGTTTCAGACGAATAGCGTTCCTGTCTGGCCTGGCAGACCATGAGGATGCCCGCCGACGCGAACAAGGGTATCACGAATCTCTTGAATCGCATGGGATCCCTTATGATCCCACTATTGTTGCACAGGGATATTTTCAGAAACAAGCTTCCCAGGATGCAGTATGTGAATGGATTACAGCTGGGTTTGAATTTGATGCCATCTTTGCTTGCGATGATATTTCGGCCATTGGTGCCTTGAGCGCACTTAACCGAGCTGGCCTGAATGTCCCCAATGACGTAGCCGTAGTAGGTTTCGACGATATAGAAGTATCAAGGTTTTTATCTCCACCACTCACAACAGTTAAGGTGCCCATTCAGGAAATTGGGCGCGCAGCTATTCAACAATTATTGGCTTTCATGAATGGTGAAGTCCCAGATATGTGTACACATTTTGAAACTGAATTAGTTATCCGCCGCTCATGTGGCTGTAGGTAGTCCCCAAAGAAGCAAGGAGATTCCAGCGAACTTGCAAAGCAACAAGCAGGTATCTCCAGGGCAAATCACATTGCAATATACCTTCCAATGGGATCCCACGCTAAGTGGGTAAGTTTCAGAAATGCCTTGCCTCGCATAGCATTCATACGTCAGACAAGCATGACCGGCAAGATAGAAGCAATGAAAGGAGGTGGTTTATTAAAAAATATACCAAATAATAAATTCCTTTGAATAGAAACCACATTTTAATTCATAAATGAAGGAGAGAGGAACAATGAAAAAGAGTTTATTAATTTTGATCAGCTTATTGGTCATTGCAAGCATGTTGATGGCAGCTTGCGCACCAAAAGCGGAGCCTGTGGAAGAAGCAGCACCTGCTGAGGAAGCTGAACCGGTTGAAGAGGCCGAACCAGTTGAAGAGGCAGAACCGGCTGAAAAAGTGAAAATCCGATGGTTTGTTGGATTGGGCACTGGCGCTAATCCTGAGCATATTCCCGGGCAAGAAGAAGTTATCGCTCGCTTCAATGAGAGCCAAGACAAGATCGAGCTAGTCGTCGAATTCGTAGAAAACTCTCAAGCTCCCGACCAATTGAAGACGCAAATTGCTGCTGGCGATCCGCCAGATATCATAGGTCCTGTTGGCCAGAGTGGCACCAATGAATTCTCCGGTCTCTTCCTTGATCTCGAGCCTTATTTGGGTGAGCTGGACTGGGATGATTTCGACGCCGATTCCATCGATGCGTATCGCTTGGAAGGCGAAGGTCTGCTGGGGCTTCCCTTTGCAGTATTCCCTTCAATGATCTACTATAATGCTGACCTATTTGATGAAGCTGGTTTGGCTTATCCGCCTCAGACTTATGGTGAAGCCTATGCTGATGGTGATCCTTGGACTGTTGATAAGATGGAAGAGCTTGCCATGCTCTTAACCGTTGATGCCAATGGTAATGATGCCACCAGCGAAGATTTCGATCCTGATAACATCGTCCAATTTGGTTATCACTCCCAGTGGACTGACCCCCGTGGTCAGGCTGCGGCCCTCTTTGGCGCTGATAATGTTGTTGACGCTGATGGCAACGCGGTTCTTTCCGAACGCTGGCGCACGGCATTCACCTGGTACTATGAAGGTATGCACGAAAAATCCTTCATGCCCAACACCACATACCAGGAGAGTGATCTGTTGGCAGCTGGCAACCCCTTTGACTCCGGCAATATCGCTATGGCGCACTGCCATCTGTGGTATACCTGCTGCCTCGGCAACGTCCCGAATTGGGATATGGCCGTTGTGCCTTCTTATAATGATGCTGGCGATGTGACCGTCAAACTGCATGCCGACACCTTCCGTATTTTCGCCTCTACTGAGCACCCCGAAGAAGCTGTTGAGGTTCTAACGTACCTGACCGGCGAAGCTGCTGGTGATCTGCTGCAGATTTACGGTGGTATGCCAGGGCGCAAGAGCTTGCAGGATGCGTTCTTTGTTGGCATGGATGAGACCTTCACACAAGGGGTCAATTGGGATGTTGGCATTCAGGGATTGGCATATCCTGACGTTCCCAACCATGAGTCCAACCTGCCTAATTACGCAAAAGCTTACGATCGCATCGGTGCTTTCCAAACCCTGTACGAGTCCACACCCGATCTTGACATCAATGCCGAACTCGACCAGTTAGTGTCTGACTTGCAGGCGATTTTCGACGAAGTTAAGTAATTCGAAAATGCTGTTCGTCAAGATTGGTGTAACATTGCACTAAGGCATGTGGGGTCAGCCGATATACAGTGCTGGCCCCACATGCTTGAATGGAGCGACTCATGTCAACAATGTTTTCAGAATTCACGCTTAAAAACCTCAAATTCACTCGAGAGAAGCTAAGTAAACTTGCTCGTCGTGAAGCAAATTGGGGTTTGGTCTTCTTATCACCATGGATAATAGGCTTTTTCCTTTGGAAATTCCTTCCTATGGTTGCTTCTCTGGTTTTTTCATTAACATCGTTCAATCTTTTGCACAGAGAGGATATTCAGTGGGCCGGGCTGGAGAACTATCAACATTTCTTTAGCGATCCTTTGGTAGGTGTTGCAGTTAAAGTTTCGCTCACTTTTGCCCTTATTGCATTACCAATTGGAATTATTCAACCTATTTTAATGGCTGCCCTGCTCAACCAAAAAAACCTCAAGATGAAGCGCATTCTAATTACATTGTTTTATATGCCTAAAATTGTGCCATTGGTATCAGCGGTCTATATATGGCAGGGTGTGTTGAATGCTCGAACAGGATGGGTCAATATTGCGCTCGAATCAATTGGAATACCAGGACCAGATTGGATCAACACCGTTACCTGGATCTACCCCGCCTTGGTTATGATCGGGTTATGGGGAGTAGGCGATATGCTGTTGTATACGTTAGCAACCATACAGGGTATTCCAACCGAACTTTATGAAGCCGCCCGTGTTGATGGTGCAGGAAGTTTTGCTACGTTTCGGCATATCACAATACCTATGATCACGCCGATCATTTTTTATAACATGGTACTCTCATCAATAGGAATACTGATGTATTTTTTGGTGCCATTCGTACTCAAAGGACCAAATGGGGATCCTGGAAATGCAACCTGGTTTTATGGCATGTACCTTTATAAAGAAGCCTTTGCTTATTCAGATATGGGCATGGGCGCGACTATGGCGTGGATGCTGTTCTTATTCGCAATCCTTGTAACGGTAATTCTCTTTTCTACCCAAAAATATTGGGTGTATTACGCAGCGGAGGAGGCATAATAATGACTGTTGGAACGAAACCTACTTCCCCTACGTTATCTAAACGCTTGCGGCCGATCATCGCCGGTGCTAGCCTCACCTTGTTCACCCTGCTCTTTTTAATGACGTATTTGTCGCCTTTTGGGTATATGACCGTTACGGCGATTAAAGATCGATCTATGATCGCCGATCCTGATGCACCAATTCTTCCTTCAAGGGAGGCTACCTTCACATATGATGGTCAGGAAATGGCAATCTACTTGGTACCAACTGAGGATGGCGATTTTAATGAATGGGCCATGCTAAAAAAGGGTCGTGAGGAAAGTACATTCATCGATCCAAATAATCCTGAAGCTGGTCCAATTGAATGGGTTGGTAGATGGCGTACATTAGATAGAGTATGGAGTATCAGCCCAGTATGGGAGAACTTCTCTGAAGCCTGGACAGGGCTTAATATGACGCGTTTGTTGCGGAATACGATTGTGATTGCCGTAGCGGGGTCCATCGGCACATTAATTTCATGTACTGTGGTTGCCTATGGATTCTCTCGCTTTCGTATACCTGGGAAAAATCTCCTCTTTATGGCGCTGATCTCTACGATCATACTCCCAGAATTTGTCACGATCGTTCCGACCTATGTAGTATTCGAACGCATAGGCTGGATAGGTACATGGCTGCCATTAATTGTGCCGCACTTCTTTGCCAATGCTTATAACGTGTTCTTGCTTCGTCAATTCTTTATGACCATCCCGAGAGAATTGGATGAAGCTGCTATGATTGACGGGGCTAGCCCTATACGCGTCCTTTTCTCTGTGATACTGCCCCAATCCATCCCTGCTCTTGTTGCGGTGGGAATGTTCCACTTCATGTTTGCCTGGAATGATTTTTTCGCACCCTTGTTATATCTCTCGACAGAACGGGAATTACAGCCAATCTCAATTGGAATCCAGCTTTATAACGCGCGCTTTTTTGCCCAGCCGCATATGATCCAAGCCAGTTCCCTATTGGGGTTACTAGTGCCCGTCATCATCTTCTTCCTGGCACAACGTGTTTTCATGCAAGGCATCGTATTTACCGGAGTCGAAAAATAGCACATGCTCAATCCAAAGACACGGATAAAATGGGTAGTCATCCTGTGTCTGCTATCTTGTTCGGCCTGCGGAGCAGAAGTAGATGTTGCCCTACCAACCTGGACGCCGATTCCGACACCAGTACCAGATGTATTGTATGTTGACGCTGGGCAAGATCTTGGCCCAATTAACCCCTATGTCTATGGTGCCAACTACGGTCCCTGGGTCATTGTTCCAGTAGACTTGATGCCCCAGGCTGAAACAGCTGGTGTGGGCTTTGTTCGCTTTCCCGGAGGGCAATGGGGAGATAAAAACGATCTAAAAGATTACCATATTGATCGTTTCATCGCGTTTTGCAATCAAATAAGTGCTGAGCCGCTAATCAATACGCGGTTACCTGGGGGCAGTCCAGAAGCAGCCTCCGAGTTAGTGCGCTATACCAATATTGAGAAGAACTATAACGTCCGCTATTGGGCCATCGGCAATGAACCGTCCCTTTATGCTGGTTTTTATGATGAAAGCTATGACACCGAACGCTATAATGAGGAGTGGCGAGCGATTGCTGAGGCAATGTTGGCAGTCGATCCAGACATACTGCTCATCGGACCTGAAACTCATCAATTCACTGGTAACCCAAACACCGATCCGCGCGATGCCTCTGGGCGTGACTGGATGCGCGAGTTTCTCATAAAAAATGGTGATTTAGTAGATATTGTCGCCATTCACCGCTATCCTTTTCCCACCAGCCTGAGCGCTCCGGCCAGAACCATCGCTGATCTACGTGAGAACAGCAAAGAGTGGGATACCATCATCCCTAACCTGCGCAAATTGATTCGTGAAACCATTGGCAGAGATTTACCAATTGCGGTCTCTGAAATCAGTTCCGATTGGTCCCACGCAACTGGCGGGGAGGCTACACCCGACTCCTTTTATAACGCCATTTGGTGGGGGGATGTGCTCGGTCGGCTTATTCAGCAGCAAGTCGATATTGTGGCTTATTTTTTGCTGCAAAGCCAATCCGGACAGGGAGGGTGGGGGTTGTTAGCGAGATTCGATGTACGGCCCACGTATTATGTTTATCAAATGTACCAGCAGTTTGGAGATGAATTAATTTATGCATCTTCTGGCTTCTCTGAAATTTCTATTTACGCTGCCCGACGAAGCGACGGCGCGATGACTGCGATGATTATCAACTTGGGGCCGGATGACGTGCAAGTTCCACTGTATTTAGAAAACTTGGAGATTACTGATCCCGCTGAGGTCTGGCTGTTCGATGTTGACCACAAGGCAGAACATATAGGTATGCAATCCATTTCCAACGGATCCATACTGATGCTGCCAGGGCAGTCCATTTCCCTGTATGTGTTTCCGTGAATTGAAATAAATTTATAGCATCTGCTCAAATTGTTTTTAGCAAGAAATAAGAAAGATAAATAGAGGCATCAAACTATGAAAGTTACTGTTATCGGCGGAGGCTCAACATACACGCCCGAACTCGTAAATGGTTTTTTGGAGCGCATTGCATCCTTCCCATTAACTGAATTGTGCCTGATGGACATCAATAAGGCGCGGCTTGATATCGTTGGCGGCTTTGCTCAACGAATGGTGGAAGCCAAGGGTGCGCCCTTCACAGTCAGCCTTTCAACGGACCAACGCCAGGCAATCCAGAATTCATCCTACGTGATCACCCAATTACGTGTGGGTATGATGGAAGCAAGGCGCAGTGATGAGTATCTGGGGAAACGATACGGCATCCTTGGGCAGGAAACCACGGGTATAGGCGGCATGGCAAAGGCATTGCGCACTATTCCAGTAATCTTGGATATTGCCAAGGATATACGCGAAGTAGCCCCTGGTGGGACCCTGGTCAATTTTACAAATCCCGCTGGCTTAGTCACTGAGGCATTATCACGTTATGCCGCCGATGTTCAGTCGGTGGGTGTTTGCAATGTGCCCATAACTACCAAGATGAACATACTCGAAGATTTGGAACAAAGTTTGGGAACCAGCATCCCACCCGAAACGGCGCAACTGGATACATTAGGATTGAATCACCTCTCCTGGCATAGGGGATTCACCGTCAATGGGGAGGACGTTTGGTCCCAGGTTATCCAGGGGATGATTACCGATTTGGAAGCCAGTCAAGAACCCGAATGGGATATCCGTGCGATTGAATCCCTGAAAATGATCCCCAACTATTATCTGCAATACTTTTACCATACCGACCGCAAACTTGCTGCCCAAGAGAAGTGGCCGCCCTCACGTGCCGAGGAAGTCATCGAGATCGAAAAAGGCTTGCTGAACCAATATGCCGATCCGACACTTTCCGAGCCACCTGAAGACTTGATGAAACGCGGCGGTGCTTATTATTCGACGTTGGCAACTCAACTGCTCAACGCGCATTATAACGACCTGAGTGAGACCCATATAGTTAATGTGCCACATGGTGGTGCGGTTAAAGGTTGGCCCGAGGACTGGGTTTTGGAGATGCCGTGTCGAGTTTCGAGTGACGGTTTTCACCCTCTTCCAACGGAACCTCTTCCGCCTGTCTGTTATGGATTGATTGCCCAGATAAAAACATTTGAAATCCTCACGGTTGAGGCTGCTGTCCATGGGGATAAAGATGCTGCATTCCAGGCTATTCTCGCTCATCCACTATGCCCGCCTGCTGACAAGGTTCAGCAAATCCTTGATGAGTTGTTGGACACCAACCGCGAATATTTACCTCAGTTTTAGGTTTGTTATTGACAGGATATATTGTGGAGTGATCTATATGCGTAAATTCCCGAAACTAGATTTGAATTCCGATTGGGTTGAAAAGACCCTTGGCGAAATGACGCTCGATCAAAAAATCGGTCAGCTGCTGCACCCGTGTATTCAACCTTCAAGCTCTGTTGAACACCGTACAGAAGCTTTAGGTAGCGTAGAACCTGGGGGCTTGTTCTTGTTCTCAGGTAGCAGACAGGAATTTTTAGAGATTACACGCTGGTTTCAGGATCGATCTCCAATTCCGTTGCTCATATCAGCGGACCTCGAGAACGGTGCCGGCAATATAGTTGAAGATGCCACGCGCTTTCCCAGTTTGATGGGGCTTGCCGCAACTGACAACGCGCAATTGGCTTATGAGATGGGCCGTGCTGCGGCGGTAGAAGGCCGATCTTGCGGGGTGCATTGGTCCTTTGGCCCGGTTGTGGATCTCTGCGTCAATCCCCACAACCCCGATAGTAATACCCGTAGCATGGGTGATAACCCAGATCGGGTGGCGAGCCTCTCTCAAGCCATGATCCGGGGTATGCAGGAAAACGGTTTATGCGCCACAGTAAAACACTTCCCCGGTGCCGGATTTGATGATCGGGATCAACATCTCACCAATACCATCAATCCTCTTCGGATGGATCAATGGTTTGAATCCAGTGGGCGGATGTTTCAAGAGGCCTTCGAGTTGGGTGTGTGGAGCGTCATGATAGGGCATTTGTCTTTACCCGCCTGGGATCCAGGAGTGGGCGAGCACATTCAATATTCACCCCCTGCGACCCTATCCCGCAGAATTGTCACTGACTTGCTGCGTGAGCGAATGGGGTTCGATGGTGTGATTATCACGGATGCACTGGATATGGCCGGGGTGACCGCCTGGGGGGTGTTCGATGAGATCATCCCCCGGGTGATTGAGGCGGGGTCTGATATGATCCTCTTTTCTGAAGCAAAACGAGATTTTGATATTCTACGGCGGGCGGTAGATGATGGTAGATTATCTGAAGAACGTATCGAGGAATCCGCTCGTCGGATTTTGGCGTTGAAAGAAACACTCAATCTCCAAGGGGATTCTGGCTCGACGCCGGTATCAGATGAAGAAGGTGAATTTTTTCAACAAACCAGCGTCAGTATCGCTGAGAAATCCATCACTTTAGTAAAGGATAACCATAATGCCCTGCCCCTTAAATTTGAGAAAGGTGTGCGCGTATTGAGTTATCACCTGCGCGGCGATCCTGAGGACAACGTGGATACCTTTGATGATCTGTTGCGTCAGAAGGGTGCAGAAGTCGTTCGTTTCACTGAAGAAGATATCAACAGCATCCCTCGGGGACATGACTTCGCTGACTATGATGTCGTGCTGCTCAACATCGTACTCAAACCATCCTGGGGAACCAACCGTATCAGGCCAGCTGGAAATTTCATGCGAGATGTTTGGGCGTTGATCACATGTCACCACCCCCGCCTGGTTATGATCTCATATGGTTCTCCATACATGAGTTACGAAATGCCCTTTGTGCCCCTGGTAATTAATGCATATTCGAATGACCTCAATACCCAGAAAGCCGTGTTGCGAGTTTTAAGTGGTGAGATCCAAGCCAAAGGGATCAGCCCTGTTGATCTTGATAGTCCCTATTTTACAAAATCATTGGATGGCTTCCGCGCTAACCTTCGAGATAATGAAAAATGAGCGCATTCAAAATTGGCGTAAAAGTTTATGACAATGATTGGTTTCTGAAGTACGGGTTGTCCTACCAGGAAGCTGCCCAGGTGCTTATGGATTGGGGTGTATCTTATGTGCTGGCCCAGAGTAAATATCTACCAATGCCGGATAGTGCTGTGGAAAGCGAGGTATCCCAGGAGTACTCTGGACGTTATGCTCAGTTAGATGATCGGAAATTTAGGGATGCGCTCGCTGAAGAAGGCATTGAATATTGGGCGACGGTGTGTACATTTTTCGATCCTCCAGCGATTGAAGAGAATCCGGAATGGAGACCGATTGGCTCAGACGGGCGACCAATGAACCAGGTTGACTGGTATGTTGGGATTGCGCCATCAATGATGGAGTACGTCAACCAGAAGATAGCTGCCATCGCTAATGCCGTGGATAAACTCGAGCCAGATGGTGTGTTCCTGTCCTTTACCCGTTGGCCGGGGTTTTGGGAATTATGGACCCCAAAATATCAGCGGGGCGATTTCCCTGAATATAGCTACGATCCCATTACCCTGAGACAGTTCAATCAAGATACTGGGGCGGAAGTGCCTGAGGGTAACCCAAGCGCTGCTGCGGAATGGATCGACGAAAACGTCCGTGAACTTTGGACAGCGTGGAAATGCCAGAAGGTCGTTGACGTCATCTGCATGGCCGGGGAAGCTGCCAGAAATCGAAAACCAAACACCAAGATCATGTTGAATACGCTCCCCTTTGGAGATGATTTCGAGGGGGCGCAGGCCGAGGTGTTTGGACAAAACGTGGGAATGTTGGCTGAGATGGTGGATGTTTTTGAAGTAATGACCTACCATCAAATTCTCAAGCGCCCCATCCAATGGATTCCTCAAGTTGGGAATATCGTGAAGCAGCGTACGGGTAAAGAAACAGTGTGCACGTTGCAGGCAACGCCATTATATTTGGAAGGGATCCACACGAAAGAAAAGCGCTCACCTGCCTTGGATGTCCAAGAATTTGCCAAAGCAGTAAAACTTACCAAAGATGCAGGGCTGGATGGGGTGGTGGTATTCGTGTGGTCAGATTTGTTGGAGAGGGTTTTTAAGGATAGGGATTTACGTTGGATAGAAGCCCTCCAAGGAAAATGATGGATTCGAATGGGGTAGTGGGAAGTATGGAGAGATATTTTTTAGGAGTCGACATCGGAAGTACAAAAAGCCATGCGTTAATTGCTGACGATAGCGGGCGGGCGATCGGGTTTGGCAAGGCTGGCCCTGGGAATTGGGAGACCGTTGGTTGGGAAAATACCCGTCAGGTGCTGCAAACGATTGTTGATCAGGCAATTGAATCGAGTAATATCGCTCGGGCTCAAATTGCTGGCGCGGGGTTCGGAATTGCTGGATATGATTGGGAAGAAGATCTGCAGCCCCATCAGGAGATCGTCGATTCCTTGAGGTTGAACGCCCCTTACCAGATCGTCAATGACAGTATCATCGGTCTGGTAGCCGGGGGTATGAAAGGATGGGGTGTCGTGATCTCGGCGGGCACCAGTAATAACTGTCGTGGCCGAGGCCAGAATGGGGAGGAAGGCAGGATTGTTGGAGACGGCATTCGATTTGGTGAATTTGGGGGCGCTTACGAGATTGTTTGGAAGGCGATTCACGCAGTGGCCGCAGCCTGGACACAGCGGTCTTCTCCCACGAAACTGACGGAAAAATTTATAGACATAACTGGGGCAGCCGATATTTCTGATTTGATCTCTGGCATAGTGCGCGATCAATACAGCTTGTCAGCGAAACATGCACCCCAAATATTTCGCATTGCGGAAGAGGGGGATGAGGTTGCCCAGGAGATCATCCGCTGGGCAGGCCGAGAATTAGGTGATCTGGCCATTGGTGTAATTCGACAGCTGAATTTTCAGAATACTGAATTTGAAGTAATTTTAGCCGGGAGCCTCTTCAAGGGAAGTAATTTGTTATCAGCCTCGTTAAAGAAAAGAGTGCTCGTTGAAGCGCCAAAAGCAACCTTCGTGCGATTGAAGGAGCCCCCGGTAGTTGGGGGCGTATTATTGGGGATGGAAACTGCCGGCGTTGAGATCTATCGCTACCGCGAGCGCCTGCTTGAATCATCTTTAGATTTATTATGATAAATAAACCCGATAATTCCTTACCGGAAAAGCAAATTATTTTTTGGGAGAATATCGATGAAATGGGAAAACCTTACATCTTTAGATTTTGAAAACCAGGCCAAGCAGTGTGGTGGTGTTGGGATTATTCCAGTTGGGGTTCTCGAAGCCCACGCTTCCCATCTTCCCTTAGGTACAGATCTGTTTGTCGCCTATTCGTCTGCCTGCCGTGCTGCTGAGATCGAAACAGCAATCGTCTTTCCGGCTTATCCTTACGGCATCAATATCGAGACAGCACACCTGCCTGGGGGTGTTGTGATTAAACGAGAGCTGGTTTTTGCGTTGTTGGAGAATATCTGCGATGAGATGTATCGCAATGGGCTGAACAAAATTATTTTGCACAGTGGGCATGGGGGTAACCGTTATTACCTGCCGCTGTTCGTGCAGACACTTCCTGAGAAGGACAAGTCCTATACAGTCTATTACGCAAACCTGGAATTTTTCCCCGGTGCTGAAGATATATTAGAAACAACGGAATACGGTCATGCTGGTGAGGCCGAAACCAGCATGCTATTGCACATTGACCCGGATCTGGTCAAAATGGATCAGGTGCCCCCCATGCCGTTCACCAGCTTGAAGCGGAACGCTGAACTAAAAGAAGTGGGTGCATATACTCAGGTCGATTGGTATTCAATGTATCCGCATATGTATGTTGGTGACGCCAGTAAATCCACTGCAGAGAAGGGGAAGACCATGTTTGATCACGAAGTAGATGCGCTGGTGACCCTCATTCAGGCTGTCAAAGCGGATCGCGTCACCCCAGGCTTCGTGGAGGAATTCAACCAGCGCAAGAGCAATCCAACCACACCCGATTTTTGGACCTCTCCCGGCGAGGGTGAAAAATAGTATGGGGCTCCATGAAGAAATCTATGAGCAGCCACTTGTCTTGGGACGGTTGTTAGAAAGCCAACTCGATACCGTTCAGCGAATTGCCGCGGCCATCAAGAAAGCGGATATTGATTATATATTTCTAACAGCACGCGGCACTTCCGATCATGCTGGGTTGTATGCCAAATATCTATGGGGGATGGTAAACCAGTTGCCCGTTGCCTTAGCTGCGCCATCTCATTTCAGCGTTTATAAGCAGCCGCCTCGCCTGAACCGAGCTGCGGTCGTCGGCATATCCCAATCGGGGCAGTCTCCAGATATTGTCAGCGTACTGGCAGAAGGCAGGCGGCAAGGCGCGCTGACAGTGGCAATTACCAACGCCCCGGATTCTCCGTTGGCAGAGAACGCTGATCATGTATTAGATATTAGTGCGGGACCAGAAAAAGCAGTCGCTGCCACGAAAACCTATACCGCACAGCTGATGGCCATTGGTATGTTGTCAGCTGCCCTTTGTGAGAACAATCAGATGTTTGAGCGATTGCAGCAGGTGCCTGCCCAGGTGCAGGAAATGCTGGCATTGGACGCATCTATTCGACAGATCACTGAACGATATCGCTATATGACCCATTGTGTTGTGCTGGGACGTGGCTACAACTATGCCACTGCCTTCGAGTGGTCGTTGAAGTTGAAGGAATTGACCTATGTGGTGGCAAATCCTTATTCCCCAGCCGATTTCCAACATGGACCCATCGCCATTGTAGAGGAGGGTTTCCCCGTGTTGGCGGTAGCTCCCCAGGGAGCAGTCCGCGAGAACTTGCAAGCACTATTACAGCGCCTGAAGGATGAGCTCCGGGCTGAGCTGCTGATCCTGTCGAATGATGAGGCCACATTAGATCTGGCTCATACGCCCCTGAAATTGCCAAAGGAGATGCCAGAATGGGTCAGCCCCTTGGTGAGCATCATACCTGCCCAACTCTACTGCTATCACTTGACCCTCGCAAAGGGATGGGATGCGGAGGCCCCGCGTGGTTTGAAAAAAGTGACTGAGACAAAATAGAAAGGATCAAAATTTCCATGAACGCCAAGCAAAAAATCATCCTTCTCTGGCTGTTTTGGGCCATCATTCTGATTGGCTTTCAAGCTACAGTACAGGCACGCTATGAGCCAAAGCGCCCTGATAAAGTATTACAGTGGACAGCCAACGAAACTACGCGTGTATTCAATAAGGATCAACCCTATCTCATCGACCCTTTTATGAATAATCAGGTGGCCTGGGATTCCGAATTCTATATTTCGATTTCCCTGGCAGGATATGATGATCCAGTTTTAAGATCCATCGGCGATTTTGAATGGAGTCGGACCCCGGAAGGGGACTTTTCCCTGAATTACGCCTTCCTGCCTTTTTACCCTTTTGTGATGCGTTTGCTTTATTACCCGCTCTCAATACTTGGATTAACCGATGTAGCAACAGCGACCCTGGCAGGTGTATTGGTTTCCCTACTAGGTACTTTAGGCGCCATGCTGGCACTCTACGGTCTGGTGGAACCCCATCTGGAAGATTCCGGGGGGATGAGGGCTGTTTTTTATCTTGTGATTTTCCCAACGGGCTTTTTTCTGGCACAAGTTTATACGGAAGGCTTGTTCGTCGGGTTGGCGTTTGGTTCATTAGCATTGTTAAAGAGAAAGAAATTATTGTGGGCAGCAGTCCTGGCAGTATTCGCCACCTGGACCAGGGCCGTTGGGGGCGCCTTGCTCATTGCTCTGCTCTGGTTTTGGGTAAAGGAAACGGATTGGCAGAATTTCCAGTGGCGCGATCTTGGCCGCGGAATGATCGCCTTACTCCCCCTGGGGGCCTTTTTGGCCTGGAAGTTCTCACCATGGGGGAGGGCATTTAGCATCGTTGAAGATCAATTTTTCGGCCGGGGGATTTTCTTGATAAGAAGTTCGCTCTCTAATTGGGCTTTGGGTTATCGTTCGATTTTTGCTAACAACCTGCAAACCCGCGTCTTTTACCTGATCGAGTTTGCCGCGACGTTGTTGGGTTTGGTAGCCTGTTTCGCCACGCTGCGCCGCTATCCAGCGGAGGCTTTGTTTGGTTTAGCCGTTATCGGGATTTCCTTTTTCAGTGGACAAGCGCAAGGAATGCCACGATATGTAATCGCGGTACCTTCTGTGTTCATCTTTTTGGCCACTCTTGGTAAGAATGAGATTTTTGACCGTGCCTGGACCGTGGGCAGCGTACTATTGATGGGTATGTTAGCTGCCCTTTATGCGTTCAATTTTTGGGTCGCATAAGCCTGGAATCTTGATATGCACCGGTATATCCATGTAGTGGTCATATTGTCATTTGCCTTGTGCTCATGCAAACAGGTACAGTTGCCCCAGGAGACAGAGATTATGTCCATACCTACCTCATCATTTCGCGTGATCGCGTATGCTACCGAGGCGATTATCGTAGATCTGATCCCTTTTGAGCGGATTACGCACATCAACTATGCCTTCCTGATCCCCAATGAAGACGGCAGCTTTGCTGATTTGCACAACCCCTGGAAATTAAAACAGATTGTTGAAGGGGCACATGCCCAGGGGGTCAAGGTTTTCATCTCGGTTGGGGGTTGGGGTTGGGATCAACAATTCGAGCAGATGGCAGCCCAAAAGGAGTCTCGATCAGCCTTCGTGCGCAATCTGGTGAATTTTGTTGATGAGTATAATCTGGATGGCGCCGATGTCGATTGGGAATATCCCAACCCTGATCAGTCAGAGGAATTTCTGTCCTTGATGAGCGAACTGCGCGAGGCCCTGCCAGCCGACATAATGCTTACCGCGGCGGTAATTGCCTATGGCGATGAGCACGGCCTGGGCATCACACCAGAAGCCTTCCAGTTGATGGATTTTGTCAATATCATGACCTATGATGGCCCCGACCATGGCACAATGGCGCAGTTTGAAAAGGGGTTGGCCTATTGGGCGGACAGAGGTCTTCCACCCGAAAAGATGGTGCTGGGCGTGCCATTCTATGCCCGCCCTGATGGCACCCCTTATTCCCGGTTGGTCGCGGCTGATCCAGCCGCTGCCCAAGTTGATACCTTTGAACTCTACGGCGTGCAGTTGCACTACAACGGCATCCCCACCATCCAGGCCAAGACACGCCTGGCTCTGGAACAAGTAGGGGGCATCATGTTCTGGGCCTTGGATCACGACAGCCAGGACGAGCACTCTTTGCTTCTCGCTATGGATCAAGTCGTATTTGGCGAAATAAAGTAAGATTGATTCATGAACAGTATACTACCTCGAAGTGACCCTGAAATATGACCAGATCAATTCGACTAATCGTGAATGCCGACGATTATGGGCGTACTGTTGAAGTTTCAATTGGTATCCGACAGGCCCACCTTAACGGCATCATCACTTCGACAACCTGTATGATGAATATGCCTACCATCTTCGAGGATATTAAACTTGCCTTAGAGGAGGCCCCTGATCTGGGATTGGGCGTGCATCTGGTGCTGACGGCAGGCAGGCCGCTCTCTCCCCCCGATGACATGGGCACATTGACCGACTCCCAGGGTGGGTTCTTGAAACCCGATGAGCTTTTATCTCGCCTCGGACAGATTGACCCCACGCAAGCACAGGCGGAATGGCGCGCCCAGATCGAGGCTTTTATCACTGCGTCAGGCAGGCAACCCACCCACCTGGATTCTCACCATCACTCATCCTACTTCAGTGAACCCTTGATGCGCGCCATGCTCGAACTGGCATGTGATTACGATTGCGCAATCCGCCAACCGCGCGCATTTCGACCCGATGGTCTCCCGGATGGCCTGCCTGAGCAGGTTCAAGAGCCAATCCAAGAATATGGTCCGCGCCTGATAGCCGAGTTCGAGTCGCGCTGCCCGGATGTATTCTATGCCAGCTTCTACGATGATCTTGCAACTCGACAGGAGTTGCTTCGCATTCTGGATGACCTCAGCATGGGTACATCCGAGATCATGTGCCATCCTGGATATGCCAGCCCTGAGCTGATCGCCTCATCCTACTATTCGAACCAACGTGAGATTGAATTGCAAATTCTCACCGATCCCACTGTAAAGGAGATCGTCGAGCAGAAAGGTATTGAATTGATAACTTTCGCTGAATTTTAGATTCATTAGGAAATAATTCTTTAGGTGCTAATAACGAAAATGAATGAACCAACCCTAACTTACAAAGATCCTTCCCAATCCATTGACCTACGTGTCGATGACTTGCTAGCCCGTATGACTATGGAAGAAAAAATCGGTCAGATGACTCAGGTCGAGAAAAACAGCGTCAAACTGGAAGAAATCGGCAAATTTTTTGTTGGCTCTGTGCTCAGCGGAGGGGGTGGATCGCCTCCTGAAAACACAGTTGAAGGCTGGGCCGAGATGGTCGATTCATTCCAACGGGCCGCCCTCGGAACTCGCCTGGGGATTCCCATCATCTATGGGGTCGATGCTGTCCACGGACACACCAACCTTAGAGGGGCTACCGTTTTTCCTCACAACATTGGCCTGGGCGCAGCAAATGACCCTGATCTAATGTTCGCCATCGGTCAGGCTACGGCGGTGGAAATGCTGGCGACTGGAATCCCCTGGAATTTTGCTCCAGCAGTCTCTATCCCCCAGGATATTCGTTGGGGCCGCACATTCGAGGGGTATGGTGAAGATACCGATCTGGTCACGCGCTTGGCAATCCCTTACCTTCAGGGTTTGCAAACCCCTCCCGAAGGGTGGCCGAAGGATGAGATTTTGGTTCTTGGCACGCCCAAACATTACCTTGGCGATGGTGGCACAGTTTTCGGCTCATCGACGACGGTTATCGAACAGCAACGTTATCTTCTTGACCAGGGGGATACACGCATGGGGGAGGAGACATTGCGAACCCTCTTCCTGCCGCCCTACGAGGCAGCGATAGAAGCCGGAGCACTCAGCATTATGGCATCATTCAATAGTTGGCATGGGGAAAAATTGCATGCCCATCCCTATCTGCTGACAGAAGTGCTCAAGGGTGAGTTAGGTTTCGGTGGTTTCATAATTTCCGATTGGGAGGCGGTCAATCAAGTCTCGGACGATTACTACACTGCCGTGGTAGAGTCAATCAATGCCGGCATAGATATGGTGATGACACCCTACGACTACCAGGCCTTTATTGTGGCGCTCACCCGAGGAGTGGAAGAAGGCCGTGTATCGACCTTACGCATCGACGATGCTGTACGGCGAATTTTGAAAGCTAAATTCTCTGTTGGGTTATTCGAGAGTCCACTCTCCAATCCAACCCTGAAGGAGGTTGTGGGCTCTAAAGATCATCGTGAACTGGCGCGCCAGGCTGTGCGTAAATCATTGGTGTTGTTAAAGAACGAAAATCAGACAATCCCCATTGAAAAGGAAACGCCATTGATCATTGTTGCTGGGGAGGGTGCTGACAATATTGGCCTGCAATCTGGAGGGTGGACAATCGAGTGGATGGGAAAATCTGGACCGATTACTCCAGGAACAACCATCTTGGAAGGAATCCGGACGGCAGTATCACCCGATGCGATTGTGAACTACGAAAGCTCTGGTCGTTTCGAAAGAAATGTTGGTGAAAATGGAAAACCGATGATCGCCGATGTTGGTATCGTGGTGATCAGTGAAGAGCCGTATGTTGAAGGTTTTGGTGACCGGGCAAACCTGACCCTATCTGGTGAAGATGTCGATCTGATCGCCCGCGTTCGCAAACACTGCCAGAAATTGATCGTTATCATAATCTCAGGGCGGCCGTTGGTGCTCACGGATCAACTTCCACTGATGGATGCCCTGGTAGCTGCCTGGCTGCCTGGCAGCGAAGGTGCTGGTGTAGCTGATATGCTCTTCGGTGATTATCCTTTCAATGGCAGGCTGCCTTTTACGTGGCTGCGGACTAACGATCAACTTCCATTGAATATAAATAATTCAAAATCTGATCAGTCGCTCTTCTCCTTTGGGTTTGGGCTAGAAACGTGATGCTGGAAGAATAAACGACCAATACCAGTGAAACCTGGTTTAGATGCTCACACTGCCAGTGTTTTTGATTGGGCCATAACCACGGATGCGTGCAAATACCTCATCTTCGATAATTTACTTTCTATATTTTGCAGCGATAGCCGCAGTAATTCCCTTTCTGGCATTATATTATCGATCCATGGGCCTCTCTGGTAGCCAAGTTGGGTTGTTGCTGGGCATTTCACCCTTGCTAACCCTATTCGCCTCACCTTTTTGGACTGGGCTGGCAGATGCTAGGCAGCGGCATAGAGTCGTATTGACGATCACACTAGTTGCAGCTGTAGCAATCATGTCGATGGTTCCAGCAATTACCAATTTTGGTCTGCTCCTCGTCGCAATCATTCTGTTTTCCTTCTTCTCTGCTCCCATCATGTCCCTAGTGGATAGTGCAACTTTATCTTCCCTAGGCAACCAGCGCGAAATGTATGGTCGCATCCGGTTATGGGGGACGATTGGATGGGGGTTATCTGCGGCGATGCTGGGAATGATATTCCAACGGTATGGTCTACGATGGATGTTCTGGTCATATGCGATCTTTATGGCTCTGATCCTGATTCCTAACACTCGGGTGAAGTATCCTAGCGTAGCTTCAGAGACGCCCTTCTGGTCTGGTGTGAGGTCGTTACTGGTAAACCGACGCTGGGTGTTGTTTTTGGTGATGATCTTTGTGGCCGCGATTGGTATGGCAGCACACACAAATTACATGTCGATATTGATGGACGAAATCGGTGGCAGTAAGACATTGATAGGTATTGCCTTCATGATTTCGACCGTCTTCGAACTACCGGTCATGTTCTTTTCCTACATCCTGTTGCGCAAGCTTAATACTAAGGGCGTGCTCATTCTGGCTATCGTCATCACCGGCCTGCGCTGTGTGTTGTATGCTTTTGCGAGAAGCCCTTGGGTTGTCATGGCTATTCAAGGGTTGCATGGTTTTACTTTCCCGGCTTTGTGGATCGCTGCAGCTACCTACGCCTCAGAGAACGCGCCGGAAGGGTTATCCGCCACAGCCCAAGGTCTGTTGGGAAGTGTCTTGCTGGGCTTCGGTGCTTCCACGGGAGGATTGCTGGGCGGTGTGTTGCTTGAGAGATTGGGAGTGCAGGGGATGTTTGGGGCTATCGGTGCCCTTGTGTTTATTGGATTGATTGGCATTCTGACCATTGAGCGTTTGGTGGAGATCAGACCGGCAACTTAACGGATTTCCCTTGACAAATAAAGCTAGTGCACATAAGATTGCCCCAATGTCAAAAATCAAGCTTTTCGACACGTTATATCTTTCAAGTATGGTCATGCCCTGGCGGGGGCTGCAGCACTGCCTGGGCAAGGAGTTGAACGGATAGGTTTCAACATATAACCCTATAGGGTTGATATTGCCAGGCGGCGGACAGCTTCCCGCAAATTCCCAGTGAATTTCGAGATGGCTGTCCGCCGCTACGATTTTAAAAGACTTAATTGTATGAGGAGAAAATTATCATGGTAACAAGCTCAATCGATCGCCAGTTCGGTTTCAATACTCGCCAATTGCACGCTGGCCAGCAGCCGGACCCCACTACTGGCTCCAGCGTGGCTCCGATTTATCAGACGACATCCTATGTCTTCGAGAGTACTGATTACGCGGCGCGCTTATTTTCGTTGGAAGAGCAGGGCAATATCTACACCCGCATCATGAACCCCACCAGCGATGTCTTCGAGCAGCGCATGACGGACCTCGAGGGTGGTTCCGGCGCCCTGGCAGCCAGCTCGGGGCATGCCGCCCAGGCCATGGCGGTGCTGACTCTCTGCCAGGCGGGCGATCATATCGTCTCGGCATCGACGCTGTATGGCGGCACTGTCAGCCAGTTTCATCACTCCTTTCCACGCATAGGGATCGAGACTACCTTCGTTGATCCCAGCGATCCGGAGAACTTTCGTCAGGCCATCCAACCCAACACCAAATTGATTTGGGGTGAGACCTTAGGGAATCCGCGTATCAATGTGTTTCCTTTCGAAGAAGTATCGGCGATAGCTCGGGAGGCGGGAGTCCCATTGGTGATTGATAACACCTTCGCCACGCCCTATCTGTGCCGACCCTTTGAGTGGGGTGCTGATATCGTGGTGCATTCCACCACTAAATTCATCGGTGGGCATGGCACCACCATCGGAGGCGTAGTCGTCGACGGCGGAAAATTCGATTGGGCTGCCAGCGGGCGCTTCCCAAATTTCACCACGCCGGATCCCGGGTATCATGGGCTGGTGTATGCGGATTTGGGCGAACTGGCTTTTATCAGCAAGGCCCGCGCTCAAATTTTACGAGATTACGGGGCTTGCCAGGCTCCTTTCAACTCCTGGCTGCTACTCCAGGGACTGGAAACCCTTAGTCTTCGCATGGATCGCCATGGGCAGAACGCCCAACGGGTAGCCGAATTCCTTGAGGCTCATCCCAAAGTCGCGTGGGTTACTTATCCGGGGTTGCAGAGTCATCCAGATTATGAGAAAGCCTGCATATATCTCCCCAAAGGGTCCGGGGGAATCTTGGGGTTTGGCGTTCAGGGCGGTAAGGAAGCCGGGGCGCGCTTCATTGATAATCTCAAGCTCGTTACCCACCTGGCCAACATCGGGGACAGCCGCAGCCTTGCCATCCATCCGGCCAGCACAACCCACAGCCAGCTCTCCGAAGAGCAGCTCGCCAGTGCCGGGGTCTCCCCAGACTTCATCCGGTTGAGCGTTGGCACCGAAGATATCGACGATATCCTATGGGATTTGGATCAAGCCCTGGGACAAGGATAATCTCATGCCTGTCATCATTCCTCAAACACTACCAGCCAAATCCACTCTGGAAAGCGAAAATATCTTTGTGATGAAGGAAAGGCGCGCCCTGGCCCAGGATATCCGCGCTTTGAAGATCGCCATCCTGAATCTGATGCCCACCAAGGTCACCACCGAAACCCAGATCCTGCGCCTGTTGTCGAATACGGCGCTGCAAATCGAAGTAACGTTGCTGCATACCTGCTCTCACCAGGCTAAGAATACATCCGCTGAACACTTGTTCGACCACTACTGTACTCTCGAAGAGATCAAGGATGAAAAATTCGATGGCATGGTGGTCACGGGAGCGCCCGTGGAACATCTCGATTTCGAAGATATTGATTATTGGGAAGAACTGGGCGCTTTCTTTGATTGGTCAGAGACCAATGTCTTTTCAACACTGCACATTTGTTGGGCTGCCCAGGCTGGCCTGTATCACCGCTATGGCATTCCAAAGTACGATATCACCAATAAGGTATCAGGCGTTTTTCAACATCGCGTTATCCGGCAGCACACCATGCTGCTGCGGGGTTTTGATGATCAATATTACGCGCCTCATTCTCGCTATACCGAAGTCCGCCGGCGTGATATTGAGAGAATCTCGGACCTGGATATCTTATCCGAATCCGACGATGCTGGGATCTATATCATTTGCTCCAAGAACCGCAGGCAAGTTTATGTCACCGGTCACTCGGAGTATGATCCCCTGACGCTGAAGTTAGAATATGAGCGGGATATTGGGCAAGGGATACCTATCGACCCGCCGCGCAACTACTTTCCCGATGATGATCCCAGCCAACCACCGCTGGTGCAGTGGCGCGGCCACGCCCATTTGCTGTTCTCGAACTGGCTGAATTATTATGTCTATCAGCGCACGCCCTTTGATATCGAACGCATACCCTTGAATGGGTCCGGACCGACTTACTAAAACTTACCGCAGAGACGCTGAGAGCCCTTCGATAAACTCAGGGCAAGCGCAGAGAATTATTTAAGGTTTGAGATGCATGCGCTAATGGGACATAATGCCCATTCTCTCATCCATAATTTCTCTGTGTACTCTGTGTCTCCGTGGTGATACGCGAGGGATAACTACGTCAGGGTGACCTCAACCTTTATCTCTTCCTTCCCGCTTTCAGGGAACGGCACGACATCTCCAGGGTGGGGTTGGCCATCTATCCTGAGGGTTACCTTGTTCCCGGGCCCCTTCCGCCTAACTTCGATGTTGTAGGTGGCACCGCGAAATACCCTCTTAGCCCTGAAGCCATCCCAATCTGTCGGGATCACGGGGGCGATCTTCAAACCCTCGAAGGTCGGACGCACCCCCAAGATCCATTGGGTGATAGCGACATAATTCCAGGCAGCGGTGCCAGTCAGCCATGAGTTCTTGGCCTCGCCATGGGTGGGGGCATCCCGCCCGGCGATCATTTGTGCATAGATATAAGGCTCACAGCGGTGGATTTCACTGATCTCCTCCCGAGCGGAGGGGTTGATGCGCAGGTAATAATCCATAGCCAGATCCCCCCTTCCCAGAATGGTCTCAGCAATCATCACCCAGGGGTTGTTGTGACAAAAGATCCCGGCGTTTTCTTTATAACCTGGTGGATAGGTGGAGATTTCACCCAGGTTGAGATAGTAGCGCGTGTAAGCGGGTTGATGGAGCACGATCCCATGGGGGGTTGCCAGCCGATCCCGGACAGAATCCAGGGCCCGGGCAGCGTAGCCATTTTCCAGCCCAATGCCCGCCATCACATTTATGCCCTGAGGTTCGATGAAGATCTGGCCTTCTTCGCAGGTGTGGGAACCGACTACTTCCCCCGAATCATCGTAGGCGCGGGTGAACCACTCCCCATCCCAGCCGTGTTCCAGTGCCGGGGAGTGGCTAAACTCGTGGGTATTTGTGAGATAATAAGCGAATGATGAAATGTCCAAGTTGTGGAGCACAAACACGCCAGCACAAGATAGGGTTTACGAAGGCAAAAAGCCAAAGATACAAGTGCCAATATTGCGAGAAAAAGTACACTCCAGAGCCTAAACCACGTGGCTATCCAGATAGCCTTCGCAAGCAAGCAATAAAGATGTATCTTGATGGTATCAACTTTCGGCGCATCGGTCGTTTATTGAACATTCATCACCAAAGCGTGATCAATTGGGTCAATGCTTATGCGGAGGAACTCCCAGATGCATCTCTGCCAGAAGAAGTAGATGATGTGGAAATGGATGAGCTTTATACCTTTATAGGTTCAAAAAAAACAGAATCTATGTAATTCTCTTCGTAGATCGTGCAACCAGATGTATTCTTGGTTGGCGAGTGGGCTTTTATCGTAATGGTACTGTCATGCAGGATATTCTTTATGAGACAGTGCAAGGGAGTTCTTATTACAGTGATTTGCATACTGGGTATCAGACAGTGCTCTACTGGCCAGCCATTCACTATCCGATGCCTGACAAAAGTGAAACCTATTCCGTCGAAGGAGATAATGCAGAATTACGACATTATCTGGCTCGTTTAGTTAGAAAATCACGTTGTTTCTCTCGATGTGAAAAAGCTCTTAGCAAAGCGGTCAAGATTTTTGTCTTTTCTTTCAATAAACGCCAATTGTACAAACAACAATATCCGAAATATCCGACCCATCTAATTGACTTCCTTTACTCACCAACTTAGCCACTCCCCAAATTTCTACATGACAAGATATTTAATTGGATATGGTAAAATGACACGAAATAACCACGTACCTAAAATCTCACCGATTTGTAGACCGTCGGGTTAGCTCACAGCACAAGTTTTTCGGTTTTTGATACCTTCTACCGGACTGGAACTCATAATCCAAAGGTCCCAGGTTCGAGTCCCGGATCATGCGAATAAAAAAAATCCCCACAACTTGAACTATTCTTGTGGGGTTTTTTTTTACTACTTTTTAGCAAAGCTGTAAATCGCAAATCAGGTTAATATTTTTCCATTCTGCGAGCAAATTGCGAGCATACCCAGTAGAAAGTATGGGCAGTAATAGACAGAATGGACAATTTCTTGCCATTTTTGCTGATTCTATGGACAAAATAGGCAGCTAAATTGGGTATGGACACAACACCAATCAGCTTCGAATTATGCGTTGCCCCCATGCCTGTCGGCAGTACCTCAGGAAATATCATC
>JACKQG010001336.1_pt1 | contig 34423 bp, 32 predicted proteins | sample 8237621 | NCBI WGS metagenome assembly JACKQG01 (sample SAMN15677084, study PRJNA649215) | marine metagenome | biome: marine; feature: Black Sea; material: saline water; isolation source: suspended particulate matter (SPM) from the Black Sea western gyre | collected 2013-06-09/2013-06-10 | depth...
GATGCTTATGCCAATGTGCAGGAAACCATAGCAAGAAATCTCGCAAATGCCAATACTGTCGGTTTCAAAAAGAACATGATTTCTTTTAAAACAATTCTAACAGATGAAACAAGCACCCTACAGACAGATTACGGCATTGATTATTCTCACGGCAATCTCACATATACCGGTAACACATTTAATATGGCAATTGACGGAGACGGCTTTTTTGCGTTAGAGACGGCAAAAGGCATACGATATACAAGGAACGGTCAATTCCAGCTCTCAAATACCGGTGAAGTAGTAACCGACACAGGAGCAAAGGTATTAGGGCAAGCCGGCCCAATAATTATACCCAAAGGTGGAGGTGAAATTATAGTAGACAAACACGGTATTATTAATATAAACGGCAAGGAAATAGGACGGTTAACAATTACAAACTTTAATGATCTTACCAAACTTGTACCAACAGGCGATTCTACATTCGCTGCTCCTGAGGATTCGATAGATGACACTGGAGAAGCGATGTTTAATGTTGCACAGGGTTATTTAGAAAGTTCAAACGTTAGTGTCGTTACAGAAATGGTTGATATGATAACTAACATGAGGAGTTACGAGGCAAGCAATAACGTTATTAAAACGTTCAGTGACTTAATGGAGCGATTAATATCGAATCAAAATATCTAGTACTACCTAATACAGAAATTTTTTAATAAAGGAGACAAAAACCATGATGAAAGCATTGTACACAAGTGCAACTGGTATGAAAGCACACCAGTTCCTCCTGGATGTAATTTCAAATAATCTGGCCAATGTTAATACTACCGGATACAAGAGAGTACAGGTCAATTTTCAGGACCTATTATATGACAAATTTACAGCTGCAGGATCAGAGTCCGCCACTGGAGTGCAATCGCCTACCGGACTACAGGTTGGTAGTGGAGTCCGGGTTGTTGCAACCAATAAGGTATTTAGTCAAGGTGTTGCAGAGAATACCGGAAGGTCGCTTGATTGGGCAATACAGGGAGCTGGTTTTTTCCAGATAACACACCCAGATGGAACTGTTGTTTACACACGAGATGGAACTTTACAACTTAACAGCACAGGTGAAATCGTAAACTCCGAAGGTCTGAAACTAGAACCATCAATTACTATTCCGACTACCGCGACAAGTGTTTCTGTTGGATCCGATGGTACAATTTCTATCCAAAGTGCAGATGGAAGTACTTCATCTGTAGGGAGTGTTACCCTGGCCACATTTGCGAACCCTGCAGGCCTTGAAAGTATGGGAAAAAATCTTTATAGAGAAACAACTGCATCCGGTACTCCAACTACAGGGACAGCCGGCCAGAATGGCATTGGAGAAATATTACAGGGGTTTCGAGAAAGTTCGAATGTTGAGGTTGTCACAGAACTGGTAAATCTCATTGTAGCGCAAAGAGCCTATGAAACAAGCGCAAAAGCTATTAAGGCCAGTGACGATATGTTGCAGGCTACAAACCGTATTGTTTAATTATAAAACGAAATAATCAGGTTTTCATACTACTCTTTTTGAGGAGCAAACCAATGATAATAAGAATGACATTGTTTTCACTTTTAATTATGTGTACATTTTTGCCTAATGTAATAGCAGGCAAAGTCGAAATAAGTTTAAAGGACAAAGTTATCCTGGAAGGTGATGAAATAACCATTAAAGACATATCAACTGTTACCGGTGATGATGCAGATTTGGTTAACAAGATCAAAGGCATTGCAATTGGAAATGCTCCCGGAGCAAACAGTGAAAGAAGAATAAACTTGAGTTTTATAAGAATGCGTTTGAAGTCTTCAAATGTAGATGTATCCGATGTAACCTTTACCGATGCGGAATCGTCATTGGTTTCTGTTGAATCAACAAAAATCAAGGGCCTTGAAATTGCACAGAGAGCGAAAGAATATTTATTAGATTATTTGCTAATGGATGAAAAAGAGACAACTGTAGAACTGGGGAGAATTCCCGCTGACCAATGGGTACCAAAAAGTAGGGACAAAATTGATTTTTATGTTACCCTTATAGACACCAGTAAAGACAGAGGAAAAATTGAGTTAGTTGTCAGTGCATCATCAGATAGCAAACGCTTTTTCAAAGTTCCGGTTTATTTCAACGTCAGGGTATTTGAATATGTTGTAATTGCAAAGAGGAGAATGGGCCGCAAACAACAGTTAACGAGAGAAAACCTATTCATTGCAAGAAGAGATACTACAAGAATTCGTGGTATGGCATTCTCCAGCATTGATGATTTGAGAGACATGACCACTATAGCATCAGTCCAGGCTAACACCATACTTACCGATAATATTGTGGAGACTCCTCCAACAATAATGCAGGGAAGTCTGGTAAAATTAATTGTCAAGAGAAGTGGATTTAAAATTGTTACTAAAGGGCTGGCACAACAGGCAGGATATAAAGGCGAGGTTATAAAAGTAAAAAATTTGGATTCAAAAACAATGCTTTATGGCACAATCATTAATTCAGACAGCGTCGATGTAGTATATTAACTATTTCAAGATACATAAGGAAGATTTATGACAAGACTACGCAAAAAAACAATTCTTAACTACATTATAGTGATAAGCATTCTTTCTATTGTCTGTAACACCATTCATGCTGATTCGTTATGGAAGAAGAGAGTCACAGTTAACTATAATCTTTTCGATGACAATAGAGGCAAAAGAGTCGGTGATATTGTTACTGTAACAGTCTCAGAAACGGCTAATATACTCAATACCGAAACAAATACTACTGACAACTCAAGTTCACACGAAGGATCAGTTGACAATGACAACTTCATAACAGGTCTCCGACATGCACTATCGAGCGGACGTAATGCGAAAATACAAGATAGTAGAGCTGCGAACACTTTCGCGACTGACTACACATCTGCCTTTAGTGGTGGAGGCTCTAATGATGTCGACAAGTCTGTATCTGTAACAATTACGGCAATGGTAGTGGAAGTGCTCGACAACGGCAATCTTGCCCTTGAAGGAAAGAGGGATATAGCTGTAAACAGAGAAAAATATACCCTGACACTCACAGGCATCGCCAGACCTATCGATATAACAACATCCAATACTATAGCATCAAGCAAGATGTCTAACGTGCTTTTTGGGCTTACAGGTAAAGGCTGGCTTACCAGAGCAGGATCTAAAGGCTGGTTTAACAGAGTTAAAGATGTTATCTGGCCATTCTAAACATATAAACTTTATATCTGTAGAAACAAGGAGGGTGGAGAGATCCATCCTCTTTTTTTTTGAAAATATCATAGATACATTAGGATACAGTATAAACAACACCAAAAGATTATAACTATTCATTTTTAAAATAGTTTCCAGTATAAACTTTTTAAGAATAACGTAACTATCCATATATCCTTTCCCTTCAGTTAACAACACGAATAACCGAACAAATCATATTTACTAAATTATACACACGCTGTCGACACCCGTAATATAATATCAATTTCACGCTTTTCCAGGAAGTACAGTCATTAGGAAAAAAATGTACATCCTGTGCAATAATTGACTACTTTATTTCTTAGCATTAATAAGCAGGTAATTGCAAACTCCATAAGCAAAGGAAAATCAACGTCTTAGCATTATTCAAAATTAATTTGCCTTTGGTACAATTATTGCTTTTTTAACTAAACAGATCTGTAATACAAAAATCATTTTAATCAGCGTTTTAAGGATAAATTTATGTTTCGATCTAGATTTTATATTATTGTTTTAGTTATAACGTTCTTATTCCCCTCATTTACTCCAGTACAGGGAAGCGTAACCACACGCATCAAGGATGTTGCAAATGTACAGGGTATGCGAGAAAACTACTTATTCGGCTATGGTCTCGTAATCGGTTTAATGGGATCAGGAGATAAAATAGATTTCACTAAACAGCTGGCAAAGAATGTATTTGAAAAACTTGGTGCAATTATAACGACTGACGATTTTAATTCTAAAAATATTGCAGCAGTTCTGTTAACAGCAAATATCCGCCCTTTTGCTAAACCAGGTGACAGAATGGATGTCCTTGTCTCATCAATTGGCGATGCTAAAAGTCTGGAAGGCGGAGTTCTTGTACACACGACTCTTCAAGGAATTGATAATGAGGTCTATGCAGTTGCACAGGGCCCTCTATCTCTCGGAGGTGGTTTTAATGTTGGCGGAAAAGCCGCTGACAAAAGAAAAAATATAGCAACAACTGCCAACATACCAGGAGGTGCAATGGTTGAAAAGGAAATACCTGTGCATCTTTTTCAAGAAAACAAGATCCGGTTGACCTTAAAAGATACAGATTTTACCACAGCTACACGTTTAATGGATATTGTCAACGCGATATACCCTGATTCCGCTCTGGCAGTAAGCGCTGCAGAAATAGAAATCAAACCGCCACCGGCATACAGAACGATGAAAATGGTAACTCAGTTTATTTCTAAAATTGAAGAATTGCCGATTACACCTGATGCTATAGCCAGAGTGGTTATCAACGAAAGAACGGGAACAATTGTTGCCGGGGAAAACGTTAAAATTTCTACGGTTGCTGTCGCGCATGGCAGCCTCACTATCACAATAAGTGAAAAGACTGAAGCATCTCAACCAGGTTCATTTGCACCGGACAGCGCAACTACCAAAGAACTGGATCGTACAACTATTGATGTCGAAGAAGAGGAAGCAAAACTACACATAATACCTGATGGCGTAAGTATATCAGAAATAGCTCGTGCATTAAATGTTCTCGGAGTAACGCCAAGAGATCTCATGGCAATCTTCCAGGCCATACATACAGCAGGCGCACTTCATGCAGAACTTATAATTATGTAACATTATCACAGGAAAATAAAATGGAAATACCATTCAATAGCGAGTTCATGTTAAATGCGGCTAAAACAGAGAACTCAATAAATGGATTGAAAAACAATGCAAAATCAGAACATGAGCTTCAAAAAGCAGCTCAAGACTTTGAAGCGGTACTACTGAATATGGTTCTAAAGGCGATGTGGAAAACAGTACCAAAATCTGAATTGTTTGAAGAAAATAGTGCGACTAAAATATATGAAGGTCTCATGCACTCATCACTTTCAGAAGAAATGGCTAGTAGTGGTGGACTGGGTATTGCAAAAGTACTTGCTCAACAACTTCGTAGAGAACAAAAAAATCTGTAACTTAATAAAATGGAACAAAATATCTTGAAAAATCTCCTACAAAATCTTTCTGAAACACTGGACAAGATGATTCTTACGTATAAGGACATATTCCTTACTGCACAGGAAAAGCAGGAACACATAATTTCCGGGAATATAGACAAACTTGAATCCGTGATTTATCAAGAGCGCAATCTTGCAGAAACGATCCTTCTTCTTGAAGAAAAAAGAAGATACATATTGCGCACGATAAATAAAGCTTTAGGGATTAATAGTGAATCTACAAAACTCAGCAATATGATTGAACATATTCAAGAACCGTATAAGAGCAGTATAAAAGAGCAATTCGATATTATTGTCGAAATAATTACAAAAGTTGAAGAAGTTAATAAATCCAATACAACGCTTACAAAATACTCACTTGAATATATAAATAATCTTATAAAATCAATATGTACTGAATCATTGAATGACAGTACCTATCAACAATCAGGTAAATTTAAAGAACCTGAACTGCATAGGTTAATGTTTGAAATCAATGCCTGATAAAAAAATTTAAAACGTTATTAAAGAAAGACTATAATGGCTTCATCCGACATATCAATAGGACTATCCGGCCTTCTTACCGCACAAAGCGCCCTTCAAACGATAGGTCATAATATTGCCAATGCCAATACTCCCGGGTATAGCAGGCAACGACTTGCAATTACCGCCAGAACACCAGACATGACCACATTTGGCGCTGTCGGTTCTGGTGTAACGATAGATACAATACAGAGAATTAAGGATGAATTACTAAACACTCAAATAACCAACTTCTCCTCTTTTCTGGGTAATGCAGATGTACAAAGTGATACCCTTAAAAATATTGAAGCCATTTATAATGAATTGTCTGAGTCTAGTTTAAATGGCATGTTGGGAAAGTTTTTCTCGAGTGTTCAAGATATGTCAACCAGTCCTGAACTTGTCAGCACAAGATACCAACTATTACAAGACGCTCAAAACCTGGTTACTCATAGTTTTCGTTCCCTGGCGGAACAATTTACAAATCTAAAGGTCAATGTCAGCCAGAGAATTGAATCAAAAGTCACATCTTTGAATAGCATAACAAGTGAAATTGCATTATTAAACAGAAGAATTAATGATATAGAGTTAGGCTCTGGCAATGCTACCGCTAATGACATGTTGGATAAGAGAGACCAACTCATTACCCAATTAAGCAAATTGGGAGACATCAAAGTAATCTCAAATAACGACAACAGCTCGGTTGATGTCCTTTTAGGCGGCACTTTAGTTGTGCATGGAAATCTAACAGAGGAAATCACAACGTCAATCGCAGGAGAGGGAATTGCAAAAATCCATGGGTTAGCAGTCGCTAATTTAAATGGTGGTGAATTACAAGGCCTGGTCAACATGCAAAATATAACAATACCTAAATATATGAATGATATCGATACCCTTGCCGCCAGTTTCATCAAGGAAATTAACAACATTCACAGTGAAGGCGTAGGTTTGAGCGGAGGTTTTACCACATTAACCAGCACAAATGTAGTCAACAGCGCCACGGCATCATTAATAAACACTGGGCTTCCTTATGCACCATCGGTCAATACATATACTACAGGCACAGTAACAAGCACAGATAATGGAGATGGTACTACTACTGTCACAGGATCTGGCACATCATTTACCGGCAATGTAAAAGTAAATGACTGGAGCAAGCTTGCCGACGGAAATTATTATAAAATTATGTCAGTTGACAGTAATACTCAACTGACAGTAAGCGGAGCATATACTAATGCGGTTGCCGCAGCAACCAGCATAACAGACGGCACCCTTTATGTAACGGTCACAGACTCATCAAACGCAATCACAAAATCCAGTATAAGTATTGCAGCGGATGAAACGCTCAATACACTCTCAGCAAAAATTGGTGGCATTGCAAATATTAATTCCAGTGTTACAAATGGCGTTATGACTATTACCTCAGACAGCGGATATACATATAATTTCACAAACCAGCTGGACACCAATCCTGGTAGTATTGGTTCCTCTCTAACCGCTATTTCCGGACATTATACAGGCAATGACAATGATATTTATACCCTGAATGTTGTTAATGCAGGAACAGGTACTATAGGTACTGGTTCTGCCCTGATCAGGGTCACTGATGCTACAGGAAAAATTTTAGCAAATCTTGACGTAGGTTCATCATATACTCTAGGCAATTACTTACAAATAACTGACGGAGTATCTATAAATTTTGATAGTGGAAGTATTGCCGTTGGGAACAAACTAACAATTGATGTCACAAATGATCCGGACACCAGCAACATACTAAGTTCTTTAGGTTTGAACACTTTTTTTAATGGAAATGATGCCTCTTCTATTAGTGTATCACAATATATCATTGACGACGTAACGCGAATAGCAGCTGCATCAACAGGTTCACCGGGAGATAACACAAATTCATTGAGACTGCTGGATTTGCAAAATAGTAAATTAACAAATAGTTCAACATTCAACGATTTTCTGCATGGTTCCGTCGCTCAATTAGGTATTGAAACTGCAGAAAGGGCAAGCGAAAAAGATAGTTTTGAATCATTGCTTACTAATTTGGAGAATAGAAGGCAGGAAATATCAGGTGTTTCTATCGAAGAAGAGATGATAAATACTATCAGATTCCAGCAAGCGTTCCAGGCTTCGGCAAAATATATTTCTACTATAAAAGAAGTAAGCGATATTCTTATGCAATTATAATAAAAAGGAGCTTTACTAAAATGAGTACAAGAGTAAACCTTGAAACTTTTATAAGTAATACACTTGCAAATGTTCAGAAGAGCACCTCTAACATGAGCCGACTCCAGGAACAAATTTCAACCGGGAAGAAAGTGAACCGCGTTTCCGATGATCCTGCAGGTGCCAGAAAAATTCTAAGCTTAAGATCAGAAGATCTCAGGCTGGATCAATATGCATCAAACATTCAGACGGCAACACAATCTTTAGATTTTAGCGCTTCTGCTCTTGTAAACACATCTGACATATTGGTAAGAGTAACCGAATTAACAATGCAGGGTGTTAGTGATTCAACTGACCAGGGTGGTAGAACAATAATTGCAAACGAAATAAACCAGCTATTGGAAACTATAATGCAAAGTGCAAACGCTCAGCGGTTAGGACGTTATACCTTTGCGGGCACTGAAACAACAACCGAGCCCTTTGTATCGACACGCAACTCCAGTGGAGATATTTCTGCAGTAACTTATAATGGAAACCGTGAAACTATTGAATACAATGTCGGACCAAATACAAATACTATTGTTAATCTGACAGGTGATGAAGTATTTGTAAGCTCAAAACTTTTTGATACAATTATAAAAATACGAGACAATTTGTCGGATGGATCAGTAACATTTGCCAGAAACGAGTTGGGCAATCTGGACAACGCATCACAGAACATTCTAAACTCTATCGCAAAAGCAGGAGGTATTTCCAGCACTCTGGAATTAACAGGCAACAGGATTGCGGATACAAAGCTTTCACTCCAGGAAGTATTAGCATCGGCAGAAAGTGCGGACATAGCGGAACTGGTCTTGAAACTTACAGAACAGCAGAGTATCTTTGAAGCATCATTGTCGTCTGGCTCATATATCTTTAAGACATCTATACTGAACTATCTCTAATAATAAACTTGTACGCGGCACATATGACAGAAAGACAATATGTTTATCTCGTCTCCGCCTTAAACATAATAGATGGAGAATTATAATTTGAATATTTTTTATAAAGGTGTAGATTCAGGTGGATATGATAATTTCGAGTATCAATCCCTTTGAAGTCTATTAAAAAGAACCATGTTATTAAAAACACGTCTATTCGGTGAAGTCAAAGTTAAAGATGAAGAAGTAATTCATTTTACAAAACCGATTCTGGGATTTGATGATTGCAGACAATATCTTCTCATGGAGAATGAATCTATATTCCCCACATTCTGGCTTCAATCTATTAATGACCCAAATCTGGCATTTCCCGTTGTATCTCCGTTCTCTGTAGACGATAATTACTCAATTAATTTACAAAATCTTGATCTTGATGACATAAATCTGAAAAGTCTTGATGAAGCCCTTGTCCTAACACTTATGGTAGTTCCACAAACGCTAGCATCAATCAGGACTAATTTGAGGGCTCCGATTATTTATAACCCGGAAAAAAGGATAGCAAAACAACTCATCCTGTATGATGAAAAGTACCCAATACATTTTTACGTAATGGATAATGTAAATAATTAGGTATTCATTAGCAAGAAATCAAAAACATATAACCAGGAAGGTGATAAATGCTCATACTAACAAGGAAGTTAGGCGAAAGCATCATAATTGATGAAAATGTACAAATATCAGTTGTAGAGATTAATAAAAACAATATCAAAATAGGTGTTAATGCGCCAAAAGAATTGACTATATACAGAGAGGAAGTTTTTTTGAAAATCAAAGAGGAAAATGCTCAGTCTTCCTCATCAGGTATAATTGATTTTATCGATTTCTCTAGTACAACGCTTGAAGTATAAAAAGATTCCTTTCTTTTCACTTCATCCAAAACCTGTCCGGCATATAATTTTGTAAGCACCTCAAACATTGTGATACTTTGTTGTTATGATTACCTTCCCCCCTATTCGTTTTCATCTTAGTGTTTCAGTTCTATTCTCGGGAATATTTTTCCTGTAATAATGCATATAATTTATACAGAATTAGTATTGAAATATAAAACATTAAAACAAAATTGAAACAACGAAAATAATAATACCCATAAGCATTAATATACTACGCACTTAGCAAGTCCACTTTTAAAAATCATAATCTTGTACTTATTAACCTATTTGTGGCATGCTGTTAGCGATGTGTAAAGACGAGTTTACTTAATATTTAGCATCTGTGATAAGAACAACTTAGTTGTAACACAAAGAGACAGATAGGAAATTTGCTATTTTCAGAGTATTTTGGCTTCTTAAAGGATATAGATATGAAGAAAGTAAATATCCCAAAGATTACCGGAATGGTTTGTACTTCAATAATACTTAATATGATTAATTTATCCTTTGCGATTGATAATGAACGTACTAACCAGGTTGGAGAACAGCTTAAGTGGTCAGGCTCCGACTCTTATCCTGGTTACAAGCCTGTATTGGATGAATGTCCAAATCTTGAATATGCTGAAGGGCAGCATGATAACTTTTTGTATAAAGAATGGTGCAAAAAGACATTTACAAACGGAAATCATATATACGAAGGTTATAAGAATATCGCCTTTAATATTAAATACGCTCCAGAAACATCTAGAACTGATAACTGGCAGACACCGCATGAAACTATCACATTGGAGCAAGGTGACTGTGAAGACGCCGTCTTTCTTTTTTTCTCACATCTCTTACCCACTCAGGAAAATGCTGAAATTGTCTGGGGATGGGTAATTGACAAACATGGAGTTGCAAGGGCACACGTATGGTATCAACTGAAAGACGGAGAAGGAAAAGAATACATTGTAGAAGGCTTCTCTAATGAGTGGAATGGAATCATACCAATGGAGATTGTGGAAAAAACTGAAACAAGAGAGCCAATACTTAAAATTACACACTTAGAAGCAAGCCGGTTGTTAACATTAATTTCGAGGTCTGACAGCTGGGATACTTACCAGATATTAGCTGACTTACACAGATCAACAGATTTCGTCAAAAACGAGAATAATGACTCTGTCATTTCTCAAGATACGTTTACTAGATACCATCTCGACACTAAACATATAGGAAGTATGAATATGTCACGCGAGTATATGAGCACCTGGAATCAACCGATCGGTCACAGGATTAATACAATTGTAAGTAATGAAATTTCAAAAATATTTAGAAAGCTTCATGAACTTTTTATAAGGTATGAGAAACAAGCAGAAGGTAATTATGCGAATCAGCAGGTTGCATATGACAGCACAAATCACTTTAGAAGAAATTTAGATTGTAGACGATAAAGGAGCTTCCATGAATACAACAGAAAATTTATTTACAAATATTGACTTTTTAGAAACAGAGTCTGTTATTTCAATGAATGAGACTGGCACACGTTTAGCAAAAGCAGGAGAAATGCAAAAAGCTGAAGAAAACTTCTTAAAAGCAATTGAATTAAACCCTCAATATCCTCAGAGTTACCATAACCTTGGAATACTTCAAGCAACTCAGCAAAGAACACATGAGTCAATTAAAAATCTAGAAAAACTAATTGAACTGGAACCTGATATTGCTGAGCACTATTGCAATCTGGGAATTGTATATTACCTCGAAGGGACTTATTTTGAGTCTGAATTATTTTTTTCAAAAGCGCTGGAAATAGATAGTAACCATCCGAGCACCATATTCAATTTAGGAAAATTACTTTTTAACCTGGAAAGAACTGATGAAGCTGTTTCACTAATAGAACGTTTCCACAATATGGAAAGTTCAAATACAGAAGCAATGTTTATCCTGGGAATGTGTTACCAAAAGAAGAATGATAAGAAAAATGCTCAGACATATTTGGAAAAAGCATTAGATATAGATCCAGACCATCGAGAAGCAAGAAATATGCTGAAGAAATTAAACGACTCTGAAATTTAACTTATTATAAGGGAAAAAATGACTAATATTGCTGTAATAGGATCAGGATATTGGGGTAAAAACCTGGTTCGCAATTTTAATGAATTAGGAGTACTACATACTATTTGTGATAGTAATCCTTCCACTCTCAGCACATTTAAGGAAAAATATCCGGAAGTGGAAGTTGAGTGTTCATTCCAACGCGTACTACAAAATCCTGCTATTGATGCAGTAGTCATTGCCACACCAGCAGAAACACATTTCGAAATGGCAAAGATGACATTATTAGCCAACAAGCATGTCTTTGTAGAAAAACCACTAGCCTTATTTGTAAGAGAAGCGGAAGAGCTCCATCAACTGTCCTTACGACAAAACCTGAAGTTAATGATAGGGCACATCCTTCTCTACCACCCGGCAATAATAAAATTGAAAGAAATAATAAACTCAGGCGAACTGGGAAAGATTAACTATATCTACTCTAATCGTCTGAATCTTGGCAAAATCCGCAGTGAGGAAAATATATTATGGAGCTTTGCTCCACACGATATTTCAGCAATGCTATTTTTATTGAATGAAATGCCTTGTCAGATTATAGCACAGGGTGGCAATTATCTGAATCAGGACATTACAGACGTAACAATGACTATGCTTTCATTCAAGAGTGGCGTAAAAGGCCATATATTCGTAAGTTGGCTTCACCCGGACAAAGAACAGAAGCTGATAATCGTTGGTGACAAGAAAATGGCTTTGTTTGATGACACTCTAGCCCAGGGTAAATTACAGATACATGATAAAGGAGTTGACTGGATTAACCGTCAACCGGTCCCACGAAAAAATGGAATCACTCTTGTACCGCTTGACGATAGTGAACCGCTTAAAGAAGAATGTGAACATTTTTTAAGTTGTATCGCATCAGATACGATACCAAAATCAGACGGTTTTAACGGAATAAATGTTTTAAAAGTTTTGAATGCTTGCCAGGATTCCTTAAGACTCCATGGTACCGCAGTCGACCTTAATGGAAATAGTCATTCGAATTCTTTCTTCTCTCATGAAACAGCCATAGTAGATAAGACAAGTCCGGTAGGAAATGGAACAAAGATATGGCACTTCAGTCATGTAATGCCAGGAGCACAAATAGGAAATAATTGCAATATTGGTCAGAATGTCGTGATCTCTTCGGATGTAAAGATTGGCAACAACGTAAAGATACAAAACAATGTCTCAGTATATTCCGGAGTGTCTCTTGAAGACGATGTGTTTTGCGGCCCCTCCATGGTCTTCACAAATGTTATAAACCCCCGTAGTCATATTTCCAGAAAACATGAGTTCCAAAACACACTTGTCAAGAAAGGTGCCACTCTAGGCGCAAATTCTACAATTGTATGCGGAAACACTATAGGTACATATGCATTTATAGGAGCAGGAGCAGTAGTTACTAAGAATGTGCCAAACCACGCCTTGGTACTGGGGAATCCGGCAAAAATTAGTGGCTGGGTCTGTGAATGCAGTAACCGTCTATATTTCCAAAATGACGTAGCTACCTGCAGTAACTGCAACAAACAATATAAAATGTTAGAGGAAGGGACCAAATGCCTTGAGTGTAACTGTAATAATAAATCTGAAATACATAACGATGTTAGTACCTGCATTGACTACGATAAACAATTGCATAAGATATATGACAAAGAGTTAACTCTCCCGCTGGAAGTTGACTATTGTTCAATACACTAGCTGCACACCCTTAATAAATGGAGGAACATGAGAATGAACGATACACTTAGTAAAGGCGAAACATTATTTGCGGATGGTAAGATTGATGAGGCGGAGAAGTGTTTTTTATCGTTGATAGAAAACGATTCTAACTGTAAGGAAGCCTATAACAATCTTGGAGTAATTGCTTTCCAGAATGATGATGCAGAGAAAGCCATTGATTATTTTACCAGGTCTCTCGAAATAGACCACCTGCACAGAGATACTATTGTAAATTATACTAACTTACTAAGGTCTTTAGATCAGACACCGATAGCGATTCCCTTACTGGAGAAAGTTGCAGAACTAATCCCGGAAGACAAGGAAATTAAAAAGCTACTGGAGGAAATTCATCAACTTCATCCATCCAATTTCTAAAGAACAATAGACTCTATGATGCAGAGGCATTATTTGCTGAAGGTAAGATTGAAGAAGCAGGCAATGTTTTTTATTTGCAGAAGAAAATGTCTCTGACGGAAAGAACGCCTGTAACGATATAGGAGTAATAACGTTTAAGAAAAATGAGAGAGAAAAGGCTATTGATTTGTTTTACCAGATACTTGAAAATTGATCCGCTATAAATAGATGCTGTTTTAAATAATACAAGTTTACTCAGAGTACTGAATCAAATACACTTCTCAGTTCCTATTCTGTTCTTGGGAATTATTTTCCTCAAATTGTGTTTAAAGACTATACACTATCAATATAATCAAAAATCAGAAAACAACCATACAAATTTCCAGCAAAACTACCACTCCATAATCCCTTGCCGTGCAACAACTTAAAGCGGCATTATTTTATCCTTAAAAGTCTTCATAAAATACGCTTTTAGGCATGATTTTAGCTAATCTATTTACCGATAATTAGTTCAAAAATTGAGAGTATGTTTTTTACTTTTACATAAGATAATTATTCAATTATGGAATCTCTAGAAATCAATTTAAAAGAAGGCGAGGCACTTTTTACCAGCGGCAAGATCATCGAAGCAGAGCAGATCTTCCTTTCCTTGATAGAGAAGGACCTGAACTGTAAGCAAGCTTTTAATAACTTGGGGGTTATCAATGTTCAAAGGGAAGATGTGAAAAGCGCTATCGATTATTTTACCAAGTCTCTGGAAATTGACCCTTTTTACAAGGACGCCATTGTAAATTATACTGACTTGCTAAGTAGCCTTAATCAGCTTCACATAGCTAAGCCTCTTTTAGAAAGTGTAGCAATCAGATATTCGGATGATGAAGAAATAACAAGCCTTCTTAAAAATATTTGTACTCAAAATGCAGATAGACACAAAGTAGCTGTAATCTGCCCACGAGGACTTGAATCATTTATAGGAGATATTATTGACTTTCTTACGACTCGCTATGAAGTAAGGGTGTGTTACAGTACAAATGTTAAGGAAATTGATTCAACCATTAAATGGTCTGACATCGTCTGGCTGGAGTGGGCAAATGAATTAACTATAAACCTGACCAATCATCCAGGGAATATCCTCAAAGACAAACAGACAATCTGTCGATTACACAGCTATGAAGCTTTCGGTGGTTTTGTCAATAAGATTAAGTGGGAAAATATCAATGCACTAATATTCGTTGCAGAACATATTAAGAATATTGTAGTACAGCAAGTTCCGGATCTGCCACAACTGGTCGGTAATATTCACATTGTACCTAATGGTATCAACATGGATAAGTTTTCTATGAAGGACAGCGCCAGAGGAAAGGATTTAGCCTTTTTCGGTAGCATTACTTACAAAAAGGGACCTATGTTGTTATTACACGCTTTTAGAGAACTCGTTCAGAAAGACAATGAATACCGCTTGTTCATGGCCGGTGACTTCCAGGAAGTAAGGTACAGGTACTACTATTCACAGATGATCCAGGAATTGGGCCTGGAAAATAACATTATTTATGATGGAAAGTTAAAAGATGTGGCTGGCTGGCTTGAAAACAAACAATATATCGTCTGTACAAGCCTCCTCGAGGGTCATCCGGTTGGGCTGATGGAGGCTATGGCGAGAGGGCTGAAGCCTCTTATTCACAATTTTGTAGGAGCAAGGGGTATTTATCCGGAAAAATATATTTGGAATACAATCCCTGACTTTGTCAGGATGTCTACGGAAGACAACTATGATCCTGCTGAGTATAGGAACTTTATAGAAACAAACTACAGTCTGGAAAAACAAACAGAAAGTATAGACACAATAATTACACAAATGTGTAAGGAAAGTACCAACCATTCTGATTCAGCAGACAAGCAGCTTGCAGAATTAGGAGTTTGCACTTGATTGGAATAATAATATGGAGACAAAATGATTTATTTTAACAATAATCATATAAACATATTGACCAAACACGTACCTGGCCCTGAAAGGTTAAATATTGAGCTTACAACATCTTGTAATATAAAGTGTATTATGTGCAGGGGAAAGAATAGTTACGTGAAAGACAATAATGCGGGCAAATTTCTAAGAGTAGAAGACTTTATCACTGTTTTGAATGGTACCGACTTAAATAGACTCAAGCTCGTAAACCTTGCCGGCAATGCAGAATCTTTGTTAAATCCAGACATTGTGCCGATACTAAACGTATGCAGAGAAAACAATATAATAGTTGAGTTAATAACGAACGGAACTCTCCTTACTCCTCAGATTTCGAAACTGCTATTAGGGTTTTGCAGTGAAATACACATAAGTTTTGGCGGTTCAACAAAACAAACATTTGAATCAATTCGTCAGGGTGCAGAGTTTGAATTGGTATGTGAGAACATACGGACTTTAAGTGATCTTAAAAAAGCCGCTAACAACCAATATCCACATATCTGGCTGAATCCAATACTTATGAAGCGAAGCATTCACGAACTGCCTGATATTATTAAATTGTCAATGGATCTTGGATGCCAGGGTGTTGCATGTTCACATCTAATTGTGAGCAGTCCTGAACTGATCGAGGAAAGTCTTTACTTCCACAAAGCAGAATGCAATACATTTCTTCAGAAAGCAGAAGTACTTGCAAAAGAATATAATATTAAACTAATCATACCCAGATACTTTACCGTAGAATCCTGTTGCGATGAAGGAAACGATGGACACAAAGAAGCGTGGAAAAATTGCAGATTTTTATGGAGTCATGCGATTTTGGGTGTCGAAGGAATCGAGCCCTGTGGATCTTATAAGAATATGGATTTTGATGGAAACATTGTCAGAAACAGATTCATGGATATCTGGAACAATGACTGGTATGCAAATATGAGATACATGCTGCTCACGGGAAATCCACCGGATATTTGCAAAGTGTGTAAAGACCCATCAGTTAAAGATGTTAACAATATAGGGTCTTACTTTACAGACGAATTCTTACCGGAAGCAATTGCTTACGCACAAACGCTTAAAACTACACCTTTATCAAAAGATTTAGAGATGTCATGTTAGACAAATATTTTATACGAAACTCTTATAAGAGATTATTATTGCACTATTATTAAAAGAAGGATTGTGAATTATGGATACACCAAAGATATTGATAATTGTGCCTTCATACAAAGAAGAGGCAAACATTGTGAGAGTGCTGCAGGGACTGGAAAAATATGTACCTGGCATTGATGTCCTGATGATAATAGACGGTTCAAAAGATCGAACCGAGGAAATTGTCTCTTTTAATGATTATAATTCGGTGATACATCCATTCAATATGGGATATGGCGTAGCAATACAGACAGGGTATAAATATGCAGTCAGAAACGGCTATGACCTTGTCGTACAAATTGACGGAGATGGACAACACGATCCAAAATATATTAAGCCGATGATAGATGCATTATTGTCTTCGGAATCAGACGTTGTTATTGGTTCACGTTTTCTGGAAGGAGGCAGCTACGATGTTCCGATCTCCAGAAAGATCGGAATCAAGTTTTTTTCAAAGATTGCAAGCCTGATTACGGGCCAGAAAATAAGTGATTCGACATCCGGTTTTCAGGCTCTTAATCACAGGGCATTTTACTACTTCTCTAAGGTAGACAACTTCCCTTATGATTATCCTGATGCGGATACCATAATTACCCTGATCTTTGCCGGGTTTAAGGTGAAAGAAATCCCAGTAATCATGTATGATCGAATGAACGGAAAGTCAATGACAACTGGACTGAAAACCATTGTTTATGTAATCAAGATGCTAATCTCTATACTGATAACAGTACTAAGAAAGAAGAACATATGTCAAGACTCAGAAAAATTATGCTGTTCGTCATTCACAGACAAAAGGATCAAGTCTTATATAACCTCTGGTGTTAAGTTTTAACATCAACAACCTTAATTTATCTTATAACACACAACTGAATCAATAATTCAACAATAACGTACCATGGAACCAAAATACCTGGCTATCAGACTTCTGTCAATAATGATGTTTTGCATGATCATTAAGCTGATTTACGCTAGTAAACTCAAGACAGGTGCTTCCTGGATATGGCTGGTATTTGGTGTAGGCTTTCTAACCCTGACGCTCTGGCCGGGCTTAATAGATCTATCTATGGAAATTGTTAAAGTAGACTCCTGGATAGAGGTTGTCTTTTTCTTTATCTTGATTTCTTTATTAACAATTAACATGCATTTTTCCATGGTAATTGCAAGTCTCGCTGACAGGTCCAAGGATCTGGCACAGGAAGTAGCCTTTCTCAATCGAGAAATTGAAGATATAAAAAAAGATAAGACGTTAACATGTACAGATAGTTATAGCTGAAAACAATATCGCAGCACTGATTTCTATGCCTCCCCTACCATATTTCCGGCAGAACCGACTTGAGAATTTTCTAAATCTTACATAGTAAATTATGGAATATTATATCAGTATAGTCATTTTTTTATTTGGAATTATCACGTGGATACCTTTTCTTAAAACCCCTTATTGCCAGGACCTGTCATCACACACATACTATGCAGGTCAAGTTATCAGAAAAAAAATTACACTTTTCAAAGATGTACCATCGTATGGCATCGGCCACTTTCTTCATTTAATTATAATCCAATTTTTCTTCGGAAAAGAAAATAAATACTATAACAGGTTTATGTGTCTATGGTGTTCTTTTTCAGCATTTATTGTTTACTGGGTTATTTACAACTTGTTTGGACTTACGGCAGCTATTGTAGGTGGCATATTATACGCTCTGTATATAGTAAATCCCAGAATTGACGGGAATTGGGGCCCATTTGAAACAATCATGAATCTTCCTTTGCTTGCCAGTATGTTATTATTACAGCAAGCATCAAAAACAGACAGCCTTCTTCTGGTTGCTTTATCAGGCATGATCTTTGGATATACAATCCTGATCAAGCAGACTGCTGTATTATATTTCCCCGGATATATTTTGATGGTGTTAGGCAGTAATATATCTTCATCTGCCTGCTACGTTTTCGGAGGAAGTTTTTTTCTCGTGAATCTGATCCCTTTAATTTACTACTGGATAAATGGTATTTTCTGGGAATACATGGCATCCAACTGGCTGGTTATGTTACCTTCGGCTATCAATCCGAAGAAGTATAATAAATATTATCCGAAATTGTGGGTTAGAGGTGAAAAAAATAAAGAAATCAAGAAACAGGTTATTTTAAAAAACTCCATATCGCTACTTCCAGTAATATTTCTTACCATTATAACATTTATTACGTTCATAGCAGCCAACGATCTTTCCCTCGTTTACCTGGGACTAACCATATGTACGATAGCTTCAACATGGATGATATTTATGCGAGGGACTCTTTTTCCACATTACTGGCTAAACATGGTCCCATGGCTGATTATCTTGGCCAGTTTCAGTCTGAGTAAGATAATATCTAACCTGGCCACCTGGCCCAGCCTGAATGTTTTACAATTAAGCATAATTGTAACGACTTTCAGTCTTTTTACATTTTCAATTTATACCGATTGGAAATATTATATTCCCCATAAAGATCCTTATGGTTTTATCAGGAAGTTTAATGGAGACACGTTTACACAATCAAATTATATTACCCCGATAAAAATTGCAGAATACATAAAACAAACCACTAACCCAGAAGACAAAATTCTTGTATGTGGGTGGACGCCTTATATAGTCCTCTATTCCGATAGAGACTCATTTACCCCTAACGCTTTTCTGTACGCAGAAGACTATCTTGAGCTATATAGTAAGTCAAATCCTAATCAGCTGGATTTCTTGAATCAAATTTATAAATTCAAAAAGTTTAAAATCATCAAAGACCAGGGAAATCCATTTAAAACTGATTTTCCAAAGTTAATAGTCTTTTCTGATGGGAAGGGAAACATCAGCGATTTTGAAAAGTTGACTAATATCTATTATTCAAAAGAAGAGCAACTTGGAGGATATCCTATGTTTAGAGCCGACGAAGAATTATCGACATTAATGGCATCTTTTGAAAATGGAAATAACAAATCAATTCAGAAAACAAAAGATATTGATTCAAATGAAAATGAGTTATCAAACAGCCTCGATCCTCAGGATTGGGACTCTGCTTTAAAGATTTCAAAACAGTTGTTAGCAAAAGACCCTTATAATATAGAACATTTGCTGACACTGGGAGAGTGCTTAATAGGAACTGGCAATTACAGTCTTCTTTTTAGATTCTACAACAGGTTAATCGAAAACAAAATGGTGTCAACGACATCAAGATTGGGATTACTGGCTAAACTTGGTGAAGCTTATTGTCACCAGGACAAATTCAAAGAGGCAGAAGAGATCTTTAGTAATATTCTCAAGATTAAACCCGAGAATCCGGCGGTATTGAATAATCTGGGGTTCGTACATTCCAGACAGGAAAACAATGAAAAGGCATCATTGTGTTTTCAAAAAGCCCTTGAACTAGACCCGAATAATGAAGACGCAATGATGAACCTCGAACAAATCAAAGCTATGTGTTAAAATTCGCTACTTGAACAAAAGAAATTCTACGGGGAAGATAATATTTACACGCAAAGTCATTAACGGTAACACCTCTGTTATCCAAGCTTATTATCTCAATAGATTAACTCGACAAGGCATGTCACTACAGACAGAAAAGCCTACAACTCTTCACTTATATCTGAGCACAAGACAAAATCGACCTGGTTCGCGTGTGGATCACTGTAGACTGCAAAGAAAAAGAATATGAACTTCGTATGTTGCCCCCCCTCCTCACAACTTGCAACTCGCAACGCTTTTTAATGACTTAAATTCTTTCATTTGTGCCCTTTGTATCTTTGTGTGATACCATCTTTTTCCATTGCTCTTTCTGTACAAATACTGTTTTCAACGCTATGTGGAAACATTTTCCCACATTGTGTTGAAAATATATACGACGTGATGCATAAGGAAAGTGGAAACTAACCCCCACCTGCAATCATACATTTTCAATCAATGTATGTAAGCCTATATAGAGTAAGATCTTAAAACCTGTAATTTTAGACTCTCACGATATCTCATTTCGGCATGATTTTAGCTAATCTACTCATATGATATTTCATAGTTGTTAGCCATTAATGATAACCATGTACTGCATACTTTATAAATTTTAGATGGTAAATTGTGTTTATTCTATGCCTATGCAAGCGGTAATTCTAGCTGGAGGGCTGGGAACAAGATTCAGGCCATTAACACTGAAGACTCCCAAGTCTATGATACCGGTTATGGGAAAACCATATCTTGAATACCAGTTGAAGTATCTGAAAAGTTACGACATAACTGATATTCTGCTTTGCGTTGGCTATCTCGGCGAAGAGATACAGACATATTTTGGTAATGGTCAGTCCAGGGGGATGAGTATTACATATTCTTTTGAGGAAACACCCCTTGGTACAGGTGGTGCATTAAAGAATGCAGAAAACCATTTAGATGATTGTTTCTATCTTATATACGGAGACTCTTTCTTGCCAATAAACTATTCTTCACTAGAAAGTCATTTCTTAGAAGTAGATAAAGCACTCTTAATGGTTTTGTATGACAACAGGGATGATACTTCTGTACCAAATAACGTATCTCTTGATAACAGAGGGATGGTAACAAAGTATGAAAAAGATACCAGGAATAGTTTTCTTAAATACGTGGATACCGGAGTCCTGGCCATTAAAAAAAATATTGTAGATAGTATACCTCCTGAGAAAGATGTTTCTCTAGAACAAGAGATTTTTCCAAACTATATAGACAGACAGGAATGTGCCGGCTTTGTAACTCATGAAAAATTCTACGACATCGGCACTCCTGAACGGTTAAAACGTTTTGAAACATATTTAAAGAGACAAGATCAGGGCACTGAAACACAAAGCAAAATAACAGAACGCATGAACAGTTTCTAATAAATAGGGAGGATAAAAAGGAAATTGTTCATGCTGTAAATTATGTACATATAGTATCAATACCGGGTTTATTGAAAAAGGTTATAAAATGTATCTTAATCATAAGATTACTAAAAGAAGGCATTTATTTCTAATACCTGCACTCTGTTTTTTACTTCTTAGTGTTTTAGTACTATTGTTGATAAAAAAATAGGGAGCATATAAACGAAATGATTATTACCCGAACTCCGGTCAGGATCAGTTTTGGTGGCGGCGGCACTGATATACCGGGTTTTTATGAAGAACATGGCGGCGCTGTAGTAAGTATTACAATTAACAAATACTTTTACAGCTTCTATAACCCGCGTGAAGATGAAAAAATCCAGATGATTTCATCAGACTTTCAGTCTCTTCTTTCAGTGGATGATTTTTACAGTCTGAAATTCGGCGAGGGCTTTGACATTCCCAGTGCCGTAATTAAGCATTTTCGTTTATATCACGGATTTGATCTCTTTACAGCATCTGAAATCCCTCCCGGAAGCGGACTGGGTTCTTCAGGAGCAGTAACGGTGAATATGGTTCGTCTATGTTCTAAATTAAAGAATGAAACCATGACTCAACGCCAGATTGCCGAAGACGCCTATTTCATACAAAGGGAAATTCTGAACCTCCCGATCGGAAAACAGGACGAATACGCTGCCGCATATGGAGGCTTAAACTTAATTGAATTCTCAGATAAAGATGTCTCTGTAACACCAATACAAATAAAACCGGATGTAAAGAAATACCTGGAGAAGAATCTGTTACTTTTTTTCACAAAAAAAACACGTCAGGCATCAACAATTTTGCAGAGACAGGAAGATTCAATTAAAAGCAATGATGCTTCTATTATCGAAGCAATGATTGAGGTCAAGAAGAATGCTTATCTTATTAAAGAAGCACTCGAAGAAGGTGACCTTAAGCGTTTTGGTGGCCTGTTGGATAAAGCGTGGAATTCCAAGAAAAAGATGAGTCCTGGAATTACCAATGATTATTTAGACCGTATTTATGAAATTGCGATCCAAAGCGGAGCACTGGGAGGCAAGATCGCGGGTGCTGGAGGTGGAGGATATTTTATGTTCTATTGTGAAGACGACAAAAAGGACAATCTCAGAGATGCTATGGAAGCTGAAAAACTGGGATTTCTGGATTTTAATTTTACAGAAAAAGGAGTGACAATCCTGAACAATGGCAATGATATGTAACTCAACTAAATCATTTGTAACCTCATATATCAAGAGCCTTAAATATTCACTTGATAAATTAAATCTGGATAGAGTCGATAAAATAGTAGATATCTTATGGTCAGCCTATTTAGACGATAAGCAGGTTTTTATTATGGGAAATGGAGGCAGCGCATCAACCGCTTCTCATTTTGCCTGTGACCTTGGCAAAGGAACAATTGTGGAAGGTAAGAAACGACTACGGGTAATATGCCTGAATGACAATATGGCCCTGGTCACTGCTTTTTCTAATGATATTAGTTATGCTGATGTCTTTAAAGAACAGCTAATAAATTTGATAAATCCTGATGATGTAGTAATTGCCATAACGGCTTCAGGCAACTCCTCAAACATATTAAAGGCAGTAGAATATGCTGAGGAAAACATGGCTATAACTATTGGTTTAACAGGTTTCAACGGAGGTGGGCTGGTACCAATAGTAAATGAATGCATTATTGTTTCAAGTAAAAATTATGGACAGATAGAAGATACTCATCTTGTACTGGGACACGTGATTTCACAAAGTATTAGACATCGACTGGCCAGTGACCATTAAACTGGCAAGAAGCTAAATTTAGTAATGGTAATAACCAACACGTTAGGAATATTTGAGTCAAAGTTTTTTATCACTGAAAGGAGAATTAACCAGGAATGATTAAAGCATATCCTCGAGTATGGGTTGATCTTACAACTGCGGAGGTAATGTCTGTTATCTTTCAGATCTTAAACCCATCAAAAGCAAGAGGCAGATCAAGGATGCCGGAATTCGAGAGAGCGTATGCTGAATTCATTGGTACCAAGGAGGCTGTTTCTTTCAGCAACTGTCGTAGTGCTCTGTACTTTAGCCTTGAAGCCCTGAACTTCAAAAAAGGTGATGAGATTATTATTCCGGCATTCACTTTTTGGGCAGAAGCAGCAGTTGTTGTTTTGGCAGGACTGAAACCTGTTTTTGTAGACGTTGAGTTTGAAACAATGAATATAGACGCTTCCCGGATAGAAGAAGCAATAACACCAAGGACACGTGGAATACTCTTTCCGCACCTTAATGGCCTTCCTGCAGATATGGACACAATAATGGATATTGCCCATAGGAATAATTTGCGTGTTATTGAAGATTGCGCACGTACATGTGGAGGCAGCTATAATGATCGCCGTGTAGGGTCATTTGATATAGGAGCTTTCAGTTTCGGATACGGTAAATCATTCTATGGATTTGGAGGAAGCATGATTACATCAGATGACGAAGCATTTGTCACCCGATTAAGAGACCTGAAAGGCAACTTTAAAAACATTTCAATAAGGGGTCTTTACCAAAAAACTCTCAAAGGATGTCTGCTCAAGTTCCTCAGCATGCCACTTCTAAATGGGTTTACTCTATTCCCTCTGGCATATCGATATCAGACGAAAGGGGCTGAATTGTTTGCATCATGGTTCAGGATCAAGAAGCCTCATTACAACAGTGTTCCGGAAGATTTCAGGACTGATATGTTTGACGTGCAGGGCAGAATGGGATTTCGCCAAATCAGGACTATTGACATTACTAACCGGAGACGTAGAGAAAATCTAAAACTCTTAAATAAAGAACTTTCCGGAATACCAGGCCTTCACATCCCCCCAGACCCACCTGATAGAGAACATGTCTGCGTTCACTATGCAGTATGGACAGAACGAAAGAAGGAACTTCAGGAATTCCTGATGCGAAACAATATAGATGCCCAGGATGAATCGTCTGAAGACGTAACTCAGATGGGAAGGTACAGTTCATATGTTAACGGTGAGTTTGAAAACGCAAGAAAACTCCACGACCGCGTTATTTACTTACCAAGCCACCCTTGCATGTCAGAAAAAGACATTCTATACATTGCCGACAAGGTCAAAGAGTTCTTTAATACTTAATTATGTTTTTCGCGATCGCGACTAAAACCATCCTTCGACTCCGCGCAGGATGACGTCACACTGAGCGGAGTCGAAGTGTTATAAACATTGAAATTCCTTTGCATTTAATTAGGGAACACATAAAAATATTGGAATGGCAATTACGTTATTTCTCATAAAGGAACACTTAAAATATATCAATGAATATTCTTGTAATTGGAGGAACAGGGTTTGTGGGAAGCAATTTAGTACGATATCTTGCCGGTATTGGACATGATGTCAAGGTTTACCACAGATCAAATTCTTCTTTAAAGAACCTGGATGGAATTAACTATTCCAGCGTCACAGGGAATATATGTCATGAAGAAAACCTTTGTCGTGCGATGGAAAAATGTTCAGCGGTATTTAACCTTGCCGCCTGCGGTTCCAGTCTGAAAAAGGATAATGCTGCAAGGCAGCAAATCAATGTCGATGCTGCCGCCTCAATTGCAAAGGCGGCACGTAAGACTGGTAACTTAAAGCTGGTGCATGTCAGTTCTATTGCCGCAGTAGGAACACCTGAACGTGGTGAGGTAGCAGACGAGACTTTTCAGTTCAACCGCCATAATGACCATTATGCATATACTAAACATCTGGGTGAACTGGAAGTGATGAAGGAGATAGAACAGGGACTTGACGCTGTTATTGCCTGTCCCGGAAATGTTGTGGGATGTAATGGGATGAAGGAAAATCAGCTCAATAACTTCAGGAATATATCTGCCGGCAAAATGAAGGTTTATCCTCCGGGAGGAGTCTGTGTAACAGATGTAGATGATCTTGTAAAAGGGTTGATGTTATGTGTTGAAAATGGCATTTCCGGCAAGAGATACATTCTGGGTGGACACAATGTGTCATTCAAGAAATATTTTACTGAGATAGCAAATGCAACTGACGGTACAGATCCTGTAATACGTCTCCCTAAGACCATCTTGCCATCGATAGGATTTGGTGTTGAATTTATTTTTGGTTTGTTAGGAAAAGAGACTTCAATCGATAAAGATACATGTGTAATGATTTCAAACGATCTCTTCTATTCATCAGAACTGGCTATCAGGGAACTTGGTTATTCGATAAGTGACTTTAGTGTTGCCATCAGCAAGGCTTCCATGGCAATTGGTAATGTTGGTGCTATAAACGATTTGGCAGTCATGTCTCATTAATTTGACATGTTGGTATAAAACAATACCAATCTGTATTTTAAGTTAAATAGGCAATAGAAATGATACAAATAATTGTTAAGGAAAGAGTTTTATTAATAAATCCAAGAAAGGGGTGGCGGCCACCATTGGGTTTATTGTATGTAGCCAGCTACTTAGAGAATGCTGGTTACAGTGTTAAAGTTATAGAGTTTATCGATGAAAATTACAATACGATAAAAAACAAAAAGCTATGGAAAGAGTTCTATGAGTATGATCCTGATTTTATTGGTTTTGGAGTAATCAGCTGGAACAGGAGTGTTACTGTAGAAATAATAAAACAGATCAGGGATACAACCAAAGATAAGATAATTATCTGTGGTGGAAAAGACCCTTCATATGTACCGGAAAAGTATATTAATTCTGGTGCGAACGTCGTGGTGATCGGTGAAGGAGAGGAGACCATGGTCGAGCTCTTGAATGCTTGTAGTTCACAGAGCGACCTTGAAGACGTAAAGGGAATTGTATTTAAGAATGGAAGCAGTATTGTTACTACCGCGCACCGTGAGCCAATAAACCTTGAAAACTTATTACACCCAGCCTTTGATCTTGTCGACTACAAACACTATACGGATATCAGGCTTGGTGGCATTCCGGGTCACTTCATAAAGACTGGATTTATGATGGCGAACAGAGGCTGCCCTTTTGGGTGTAAGTTCTGCACGGAAAATGTGAGAAATGTATTCAGAGAAAGAGCTATCGATGACATAATCAGCGAGATTAAATGGCAGATAAAGAATTATAATATCAAAGGACTGGTCTTTCTTGATGACCTTTTTTACTATAAAAGTGAGCGTGTTATTGATTTCTGCAGTGCAATCTTGAGGGAGAATATCAAATTAAAGATATATGCCCAGACACGAGTGGACAGAGTAGGCGATATGGAAACACTCAAACTGATGAAGAAGGCAGGATTCATACAGTTAGCTTTAGGGGTTGAATCCGGTTCTCCAAAGATTCTGAAAATGGTAAATAAAGGTATTAATCTTGAGCAGATTAGAAAGGGTGTAAAGGCTATTAATGATGCCGGAATACATACTTATTCATTCATAATAATTGGATTTCCGGATGAGACCAGTGAAGACATGGAAATGACTGAAAATCTCTTGAAGGAGATAAATTCGACCTTCGTAGCTGTTAATTACTATATGCCTATGCCTGGAACACCATTATATAGCGAGGAAGACGATAAACTCCTGGATGAGGTTTCGTACTCACTTACCGAGAACCAGACGTTTCGCACCTCTGACGCTCAGAAAGCCCTGTCACATTACAGACAAAGATTTCAGTTAACAAGTGAAAGAAATCCGAACTATAACCTGTTCAGATATCCTGGCTTTTTTGCCTTTCTTGCAGGCGTAATGTTTTTAAAGCCTGTCGTATTATTAAAAGGGCTTTACATCCAGAGGACGAAAAAGACATATTCAAGTTACTTTGAAGCCGCAAGAACAGCAATGATTAACTACAGAATATATGGCTAGATACAAATGAAGATCAAAAAGAAATTTAACATATTATCCAATAATCTAAGTGCATTAATAAATTATCACAGAAGAAAGACTGTCCTGGGTAATCCGCCAAGCTTTATCTGGATCGAACCTACTAACAACTGCAACTTGAAGTGTATTATGTGCCCTACCGGCACCGGGAAAATTGACGTTAAAAAAGGTTTTATGGATTATACGCTATATAAAAGAATAATAGATGAAACAAAAGAGTATACTTCCGCAGTCACTCTTGCCATAAGCGGAGAATCACTGCTACATCCCGAATTCTTCAAAATGATAGAATATGCCAGTTCAAATGGCGTCAAAATCCTGCTGAATACAAATGCGACATTACTGACAAGAGAGAAATCCAGATTATTACTGGATTCAGGGATATCTGAAATAAGTTTTGCTTTTGATGGTTTAAAGAAGGGTACGTATGAAAAAGCCAGAGTTGGAGCCGACTTTGAAAAGACTCTTGATAATATCCTTTATTTTCTCAGGTTGAAGAAGGAGAAGAGGAGGAAGCTTCCTTACGCAATTTTATCAATACTGGAACTTGAGCTTGAAGATTACAGCGAGATGGAGAAAGCCGATTTTTTAAGGCTTTTTGACGGACTTATAGACGAAATACGGTCAAGGGAAGTCTCAACTTGGGGTAGTACATTCAAGGATACAGACACGTTCTCCTTTAGAGACAACAGCAATGTTTATGGCCCCTGTTCGCGTCTATGGAGTACTGCCTGTATTGCGTGGGATGGTGATGTTGTTCCGTGTGTTTACAACGCAAACCACGAATATGTAATTGGCAACATAAAAAATAACAGACTGATGGATATTTGGAACAACGAGAAAATGTTCAGGCTCAGAGAATCTATGATAAATGGTGATTACCTGAATATCTCTCCTTTATGTGAAAATTGCATAGTCCTGGGAACACCTCCAATATTTGGTATTCCATCAGGAATTCGATTAAGTTTAGCAGATGCTATTACTAATGTAACCGGCTACGGATTTGAAAGGTTAGCCCTGTCTATAGCCAATCGATTGAGAAACGGAAGCTTTACTGCTAAAACCATCAGTGAATAATTATATAAAGTCAATAAAATGATTATGATCCCGAAAAGAAGTATTTCTAATAATATTCAGATGCTCACATCAACAGTAAAGAAAATTGCTCATATTCCTGAAACGCTACCGAAATATGTTCAAATCTCGCTGACTAATTATTGCAATCTATCATGTACTATGTGTATCCGTAATTATATTGATGTAGACAGAAGACATATGCCATGGGATGACTTTGTTGAGATCGTTGACAAGCTGGAAGGTGTTGAACAGATAGCTCTTGCCGGCATGGGTGAATCATTAACACATCCAAAAATCTTTGATGCCGTAAAATATTGCAAAGAAAAAGGGTATAAAGTACAGCTGACATCCAATGCATTACTTTTGGGACAAAATGATAATATTGAGAAAATAATACAATCTGGAATTGATAGTATGTCCTTTTCCGTTGAGAGTGTTAGTAAAGATTATGAATTAGGGCATAACAATTCTGAGGCTGCCAGAAATATTGAAAATTTGATTAAAAGAAAGAATATACTTAATTCAGAGACGCCAAAAGTAGTTATACAGCCAATTCTCTTTAAAGAGAAGGTTAACGATGTATATGAAGTAATTGAATGGGCGAAAAAAATTGGAGCTCAAAGGGTGAATATAGTTCGGGTAGATTTAAGATTTGTTTCCAACATGTCACGGCCAAATGTAGATGAGGAAAAGAAAATATTTAAAGAATTTGCCAGGCTCAGGAAGAAACTTGACTTCAGGATTGACTGCCTTCAGGACCAGGTGTTTGATGGTCTTCAGGGATTTTTCTATAAGCACACCAAGCATTTATTTGGGCTGGATTCCTGGTGTTATAGATTCCAGGACTTTGTATATATTGATGTTAACGGCAATGTTCATCCCTGTTGTCTTGATAAAGACCAGATTGTAGGAAATCTTCTAGAAGAGAGTCTTGCAGATATCTGGAGAGGAAAGAAGTTTAATTACTTGAGGGAGAATCAGGAAAAGTTCACTTATTGTCAGAAATGTGATTTTATCAGGCTAAAGCAGGTTGCCTAGCAGGCCTTGAATACGGCTTCAGTCTTCATGACAGATATTTCCTGTTTAAGATGAAGGAACAGATAATAACTCTTTAATACAGTAAGACCGGCGTTGAGAAACGATGGGATATATGGACTATAAAAAACAGGGTGACTTTAATGTTAGAGTACGGCAAAGGTTTCATTTCACTTATTTTAAAGAAAAGGTTTGTCTTAAACCAACCCATTACGCTTAACGTTGATACGAGCAATCTATGCAACTTGCAGTGTAAGATGTGCTATAGAAACGAATCATACTTTAAGCCGTTTGAGAAGAAGTATCTATTACCTGAAACTCTTGAAAAAATTTATTCTCAGATAAAACCTAAGATATTACTTTTGGGCGGTATCTCTGGTGAGCCTCTGACAAATCCAGACATCGATAAGCTTGTTAAAATTGGCTCTAGAAACGGCTCAAAGACGATAATGACCTCCAATGGTCTGCTTTTAGACAAGGATTTATCTACTAAATTACTAAAAGCCGGTATCCACTTGTTGAAAATATCAATGGATGCCGCTACGCCTGAAACCTATAAAAAAATCAGGAAAAGTAATTTCGATGCTCTTATTAACAAGTTGCAAGAATTTCAAAATATCAGGAAAAAATATGGTATTAAACGTGATGTTCTAAGGATGGATTTTGTTATTCAAAAGGATAACCTTGACGACGTTATACCATTCTTAAACCTTGCAAAAAGGCTGGGAGTAACCGTCGTAAACTATGTGCCTGTCAATTACAGCCAATTTACCGAGGAAACTAAAAATCTATTCAGCAAAAAGCATTCAGTCTCGAAAATAATTGAGGTTTTATCAGAAGGTAAAAAACTGGCAAAACAGTTGGGAATAAAAACCACATTAGGAAGCCTGTTGAAAGGCAATGAAAAGTTAGGCAATCCGGATAACTACATTTTCAAGGAAGGTGATTGTTATTTCCCTTGGTATAAATATACAAGAAGCCGAGAAATATTTTGCATGAACCCGTGGTTGCAGCTAGGTATTTATTACAACGGTGATGTCTCGATATGCTGCAATACTTTTTCAAATATAATTGAAAATGGATTAGTTATTGGGAATATTTATCGAGATAATATTCGAGATATCTGGAATGGAGATAATTTACAGAAAATACGGAAAATATTCAAGGATTACAAAAATTACAAGTGCTTTGATGTATGCAAAGTATGCATACAGAAGGTAAACATTTGGCATGAAATAAGAATGAATAATTTATAACGGTATATAATGAACGCAATATTTGTTAACCCTCCATGTAAATCTGATAATCCTCTTCCCACTCTGGGCATTGCATATCTGGCCGCAGTTCTAAAACAAAACGGCCATGATGCCATATTGATTGATTTATGGATAGATCCGGTTACAGACGAATACCTGAAAAGCAAAATCTCTGATTTTTCGCCAGATATAATTGGCGTTCCGTTCTTCACCAGAAGATATGCCGATACAAAAATACTTCTTGATAAATTAAAAGGATGGTTTCCTGACGTAAAAATAGTAGTGGGAGGTTCTCACGCTTCTGCATTACCGAAGGAAGTTTTGGAAGAAATTACTTCTGTAGATATAGTCGTTATTGGAGAAGGCGAAAAAACAATAGTTCAATTGATAGAAAATTTGGATAAAGATAGTTTAGAAGATGTTAAAGGAATAGCCTTTAGAAGGGAAAGCCGCATTATAGTGACTGAGCAGCCTGAATTCATTGAAGATCTTGACAAGCTACCTTATCCTGATTTACTGCAGGTTGATCCGAGAAAATGCAAGATTCATCCCCCATATGGATGGTATGGACTGCCTTTAACAATGATGACTACAAGAGGTTGTCCTGGAAAATGTGTTTTTTGTTCGAAATCTGTTTTCAAGAATTCATTGAGATCACAATCTCCCGGGAGAATAGTTGATGAAATCGAGTACTGGAAGACAAAATTACCCATTAAAGAGATTCGATTTTTTGATGACGACTTTACGATTACCAGAAAAAGGTCTTTTCAGATCTGCGATGAGATGATTAAGAGAAATGTCAACCTCCCCTGGACCTGCACTACGAGAGTAGATTATCTCAGCAAGGAACTCCTGATTAAGATGAAAGAGGCTGGTCTGTATTTTATCGTTCTCGGCGTCGAATCCGGTTCGCCCAGAGTTCTCAAGAATCTCAGAAAAGGGTATACCGTCAGTCATATAAGAAACGCATTTAAATGGTGCCGTGAGTTAGGCATTACTACATTTGGTTTTTTTATGGTTGGAGGTCCTGGAGAAGAAGATGAAGACAGAAGAATGACCTTGAGAATACAGAAGGAAATAAGGCCGGATTTTCTCTCCTGGGGAGCCTTAAGAGTTTTTCCAGGAAGTCCGCTGTTCGACGAGTGTAAGGATGACCCAAGATATAATTTTCTGAAGGACAAGAATAATCCATATTTTGAACTATATAGGAAGGATATAGAAGAAAAATTTCTCCATTCCTTTTGTCAAAAGGCAATGCTTAAACATTATCTGTCTTTCCACGGATTCAAATCAGTACTTACCTATATGTACAAGACTAGAAGTTTCGGTTTTATCAAGGATTTTCTCCAATGGATAACAGCTAAACTATAGAAAACAGAAGCAATCAATTACAAAATAATATCAGAATGGTCTCATTATATATATAAAGCGGAATATAATGAGATGATTGATCAACATCACGTTTAAGATCATAGAAAGGAGTATGCAATGATCGAAAAAAAAGATTTCACACAACAGGATACATTCAAGAATTACATTGTACAACAGGTTATTGAATATAAAAATGGCAAATCATTAGAGAGTATTGAAGATAAATATCAATGTGCGTTCATCCTGAAAAATTATTTAAAATATGAGCCAAACAATCCGTCGCTACTAGCGGCTATGGCAGAAATAATGAGCCATCTTAAATTTTATGGAGAGGCTTACTCTCTGGCTGAAAAGTCTTATAACATTAACGGGAATGAAACAGCTTTAAGAGTCATAAATACTTCTAAGAACACACCCCTGCCTTCAACGGCAAATTTTGAAGTTTCTACGGTGTGTAATTTAAAATGTCCGATGTGCCAGCATGGATACGGAGGCAATCTTCATCCTAATTTATTTATGCCTTTAGATACATTTAAATCGATGTGGGACAAAGTCAAGGCGTTTACCAACAACATTTTTCTTTTAGGTGGAGGAGAAACATTTCTGCATCCAAACGTATATGAAATATTAGAATACTGTAAAGATGCAAATGTTGTCATACATACCAACGCCAACACGAAAATGGATTATGACATGATAATTGACTACGTTAATCAAATTCATTTTTCTGTTGATGGAATAAATCAGGAAATGTATGAAAAATATAGAGTTAATGGCAGCTTTGAGAAAGTTATAAGTAATATTAGGGGTATGGTTAAAGCCAAAAGTCAACGTAAAGCTACCAGCCCGGAAATCCTTTTTAAATTCATAGCATTCAAACATACTGAACAGTATGCAAATGAGGCTTATGAATTGGCAGATAGTCTCGGTGTTGATTCATTCAGACTTGAACCTGCTGCGTTCCCTGGTCTGCACCTGGGAATAGATACGTATAAGGAATATATGCCTACAAAACCGGAACATAAAAGACTTGGTTATATTGATTTTGAAAAAAATGAAATGTGTCTTCCACGCTATAAGGATAATGCTTGCTGTACCGCTTCACTTATTAGTTATTTCGTCAATATAAAAGGTGATATTTCTCCCTGCTGTAATCTAAGCACGAACCCAAATGTTATTACTTTTGGTAATCTTTCAGAGAATTCTTTTGAAGAGATATGGAATCATCCCAAATATCAAGACTTTCGAGTAAAAGTTTTAAAAGATCGTTGGCAGGAACCAAAATGCAGAGGATGTTTTTCCGCGCAACCTGACAGTATAGGAAAATTCTTTGATGGTACAGACTTTAAGAAAGAACCTTATTGGCACGACACGCCATCTGATACTCGCATCAATATTCTTAACTAATACCGGATGTAATAGGCTTAACTTAAGGCAATATAACTATGTTTTCCTGCCTTTCATTTTAGTCTTAACCGGTTGGATAATATTTCATTTTCTGACATATAAGATGTGTATCAGCAGGGAAAACATTTCCGACATAATGTTGAAATTGTGAACAAGTTGATAAAGAAGCGGTTATAAATAACCTTAGCTGATATCTTCCTGGTACAGCAAGTATCCACATCACCATATAACACAAATAGTTACATTTTTAGCACTTAATAATTGTATTAAAAGTTATTTGGGCATGATTTTAGCTAATATAGTTTTCGATATAATTCCATTTAAGTATACAAATCTGATAAGTGCCGGTGAAAAGATTATCAAAATACAGGCTGTTTTTCTTTTTATTACTGAGCTTAAACATAATCGCGATATCACTGGTTTTTACTCCTGTAACAAATTATCTATATGCCGTATTAGAGATTGAACCGGAGATCAGGAATGCAGATTCCATTATTCTGCTCAGCGACGGAGTGTACACTGACAAAATACACGCGGGCAACAATTATCAAAGAATGCTACGCGCGTATAGGTTATATAAGC
>JACKQG010001337.1_pt1 | contig 34416 bp, 24 predicted proteins | sample 8237621 | NCBI WGS metagenome assembly JACKQG01 (sample SAMN15677084, study PRJNA649215) | marine metagenome | biome: marine; feature: Black Sea; material: saline water; isolation source: suspended particulate matter (SPM) from the Black Sea western gyre | collected 2013-06-09/2013-06-10 | depth...
AAAGAAGGCGGGATTGTGAAACCAAACATGAAATTGGCTACGATTGCCTAATATTTTGGAGAAGAACAAATGAGACAAATCAAAATTTCAGCATCTATAATGTGTGCTGACTTGCTTAATTTAGCTGACCAGGTGCGAGCTCTGGAAGAGGGCGGAGTAGATTATCTGCACTTCGATATTATGGACGGACATTTTGTCCCAAACTTTACTTTCGGTCCAGACATACTGAAAGCAATAGACAAAATAAGCCGCCTTACAAAAGATGTACATCTCATGATAGAAAAACCAGAACTTTACATTCAGATGTTTGTGGAAGCTGGAGCAGATATTTTGACTGTTCCTGTCGAAACCTGTACTCACCTCCATCGTACCTTGAATCAAATCAGAGAAAAAGGCGCTAAGGCTGCGGTAGCATTGAATCCCGCTACACCTCTGGAAAACATAGAATACGTGCTGGATGATTTGGATATGGTGCTGATAATGACCGTAAACCCAGGCTTCGCCGGTCAGCAATTTATTCCCGCTATGGTCAAGAAAGTAGAAAAACTTTCAAAAAAGATAGAGGAAAGAGGATTGAACATCGACATTGAGGTAGACGGAAACATCAATGAAAGAACAATAAAACTGCTAAAAACAGTCGGCGCTAACGTGTTCGTGGGCGGAACTTCAAGCATTTTCCAACCGGACGCCGATATTGTTGCGGCAGCTAAGTTGATGAGAAAACAATGCAATGCATAAGAGGGTAGCCGAACTCGCAAGAGTTCGGGAAATCCCTTGCCCGAAGTCTTGCGACTTCGGCTACAATATAATATCATTTTCAAATGGAAAAGGAGAAAACCCATGATTGATTTCCATGTTCATCTTGGTAATTTATATCGCCAAAGTTATCCGAATAATATCGGGCTTTCGGCGCATCAACTGATTGAGCGCATGAACCGCGAGGGCATTGAGATGAGTGTGCTCTTGCCCCTTGAAAGCCCTGAAGGTGCGGGCGGCTATTTTCTAACTGAGCAAGCTATCGAAATACGTGATATGTATCCTGAACGTCTCATTGCCTTTCTGTGTATCGACCCTCGACAATCCAGCGCCGCCGCGAAAATTGATGTATTTGTCAAACACCACGGCTGCAAAGGGTTCGGTGAGCATATCAACGGTCTGGCTTTCGATGACCCGCGTAACAAAGTCATTTATGCCAAGTGCGACGAATACGGTCTGCCTTTAGTATTCGAAATTAACGCAAGCTATTGCTATGACGAGGTTGGACTGCCTCGCTTGGAGGCTTGTCTGAAGGAATTCCCGAATGTAAAATTCTGTGGTCATGGACCCGGCTTTTGGGCTGCCATCTCCGGTGATGACGATGGCAAAGCTGGCTATCCGAATAGACCTATTACCCCTGGTGGTGCTGTTGACCGCTTACTTGGTGAGTACGACAATCTCTACGCCGACATCTCCGCTGGCTCGGGCCACAACGGGCTCACCCGTGACCCTGAATTCACCAAGGGCTTTGTTGACCGCCACTGGCGCAAACTTCTGTTTGGCACCGACTACATGGGCCACAACCAAGTACTGCCACAGGTGGAATGGCTGGCAAAGCTTGATGTGACACCTGAAGTCCGAACCGCGATTGCAAGCGGGAATGCCCGCCGCGTGTTGGAGTTAGATGATTAGTGAAAATGCACGAAAGAGAGGAGAATCATATCATGACAACCGAATCATTTATCGACTTTCTGAAGAACTACGGCATAGCGCATCCCCCCAGTATGACCTATGAAGATGACGACGACTTCGCCCAGTGGCAACTCCGATTTCGCGCAAAGGTTGAGTCACTGCGCGGGCCGCTGCCTGAACGTTTGGAATCAGCGCTGGAAATCATCGAATCAGTGGAGACCAATGACCACACTCGCCATCTGCTACGCATACCGGTCAGTGAAATTTCGACTTTGGTCGCTTACTTGTTGGTTCCTCACGGCTTATCGCCTAACGAACGCCGGCCAGGCATTGTTGCTTGTCACGGTCATGCTACGTATGGAATTGACTCGATTTGTGGCGTCCGCGGCATGGATGAAAATGACAATGCCCGTCGCGCTTATGCTCTGTCTGCTGTTCGTTCAGGATACGTCGTGATTGTACCGGCCTGGTGGGGATGGGCGGGTCGGGATGGACATCTGGACAAAATAGGTAATCGAGACAAATGCAACGTAATCCAAATGGCGGCAGCCACGTACGGAATGAACGTCCTCGACCTGCACATTCAGGACGGCCAGGCTGCGCTCGATGTGCTCGCGGCACGTCCCGAGGTTGACGCTGGGCGACTTGGATGCCTCGGCAATTCGTATGGTGGTCGAATGACCATGTGGCTTACCATCTTCGATGAACGCCTCAAGGCATGTATCCCAGCAGGCTGCATGAACATTTTCCGAGAACGGTCACTGAAATTGTCCTCCTGCGGTATTCAGTATCTCCCTGGCATTCTCCAATACGGGGATGTACCAGAACTTTTCTGCCTTATTGCGCCCAGTCCCATGCAACTACAGGTCGGCGAGCAGGACGGTCTTATAACTCCCGAAGACCGCGATATGATAGAAGCTACAGTCCGCCGCGCCTACCGCCTGCTGGACGCCGAAAAGAATTTCAACTATGCCCGTCATCCCGAAGGTCATTTGCTGCTGTGGGATTTGGCAGTTCCATTTTTGGAAGCACATTTGTGAAGTATTGATTTCACCGGTATTTTTCCGTTGACCTGAAATAGAAAGTATGTTAAATTCACAAAAACCCGTTTTTTCAAACCACTTTGCTTTGTTTAAATGATTGGTAATGTTGGTTATCAAATTCACACATAATGAGGAGTTGTCATGATACCACCAACTGATGAACAAGTTGTCGAATTTTATGATATCCTCTTTAATCGCATCTTTTCTGAATCATTTCAATCCCGGATAGACCAGATTATAAGACTCCGGGCAGTAATTCGCCAAATCCAAAAGTCAGCTGACGCAGCCTCACAATCGCTCACCCGTTTCTTCCTCAACCGGCAGCTTACAGAGCAGCAGGTTGCTGAGCTCCTCAAAGGGCTTGCAGAACTGGGTAATCGGCTGCAGCTTGATGACATTGATAATCCTAATGTTACACCTGAAGGGCTTGTTGATGAACTACTGACCGACTTGCCATGTCCTGAGGCAGTCCAACGGACAGGCCATGATGCTGTCTATCGTGTTGCTTTACACTCAGTGGTGCAGACTCTCATGCTCGTCGGCCCGGTAATGACTGAATGGCGAAGGCTCAACTTCTCAAGCACCTTTGAGTTGCCTCGTCGCGTCGTGAATCGGCTGAATCAAATTAGCGAACAAATGGACGCAATGGGGCGTTCTGGCCAGGCCGCGGCAGATGAACGCTATGAGCTTACCTACCGTGACTACTTGCTTCAGCGATTCTACCGAGTTGAAGTAGGCACTGTCCGGATGACGACTAATCTGGCTGTAGACCTACGCGAATTGTTCGTGATGCCTAATGTACGAGCACGACCACTACCCAAAAACGGGGATGACGACGAGGCGATTGATGCAAAAGAGCTTATGGATTTGGCGGCAGCGCGTGAATCCTTCGGAGTGCGCGTTGGACGTAAAGAATTCTTGAGTCAACGAAGGTCTCAAGTTAGGATAACAAAAGAGGACAATAGAATCACTACTGCGCTTGAACAAGTAAAACGCTATCCGCGCAATGTGATTGTTGGCGAGCCAGGCATCGGCAAATCCACCTTCCTTGAGTGGCTGCAATTGCAATTAGCTGCGGTTGAAGAAGAATTTGTCCTGGCTGGACAACAAGCAATCCTACTGTTGCTGCGTGTGCGGCAATTGGATGTACAGAATCTTCCGCGCAGCGCTGCTCTAATCGAAAAGGCTACGGCCAGCATAGATCGCGCTGCCCTCATGCCACACGGCTGGATTGACCGGCAAATGAGGGCGGGACGAGTCCTCTTCATGCTGGATGGTCTCGACGAGACAGAGCCGGAGTTGCGCGACAACTATGTAATTCCCTGGCTCTTCTACCTATGCCAGAAATACCCGAATTGCCACTATCTGGTCTCGTCGCGTCCTGTAGGTTATCCACCTGGCATGCTTCGCAAGCTCGAATTTGTCGAATGTGACCTACTCGAATTTGACGAGTCTCAGATAAGCGAATACACCCGTCATTGGTGTACGGCTGTCCGTCTCGCGCGCAACGAGCCAGAAGCGGAGGCGCGTAGCGAAGGTACCAGCGATGGTAAACAAATCGTTGACAGATTCCAGGAACATCCCTATATCCGCGACTTGGCCCGTAATCCCCTAATGCTTTCAGCTATCTGTCTGGTCAACTATTTTGAAGGCGGACAACTTCCCGAAGATCGGGCGTTACTTTACAAACTTTGTGTCGAAGGATTGCTACACCATTGGGACCAGCGCCGCGGTATTCACTCGGATTTCACATTTGATGAGAAGTTGCGCGTCTGCCGCGAAGTCGCGCTGGCAATGCAGGCTGATGACCGGGCGGAATATGAGTCGGAAAAAGTGCAGGAGATTTTCACAGTAGTCCTCGGCGACCCGCTCCACGCGGAGAAACTGCTGGAACATATCCGCTATCGCACCGGCTTGCTGCTGGAGCGACGCACAAATGTCTTTGCGTTTGCTCATCTGACGTTCCAGGAATATCTGGCTGCGCGAGCCGTTCACGAAGGCAACCAACTCGGTGTTGATGCCGAGCGATTAGCTCACGAACATGATGATGGTCGGTGGAAAGAAGTGATTGCGCTCTACTGCGGATTGGCTCCAGCGCCGGCTGCGCGTAGCATGGTAAAGCGACTGATTGCTCAACCAGATACAATTTCTCTATCTACCGTTCTAGCAGATGCCTACCTCTCGTCTGGTCCAGAACTGTCGCAGGATCGTGATTTTCGCAGGATTGTATTGGAGCGGATTTCAATTCTGCCGGGATGGGGAGCGTTAAAGCGATTTCCGATGGATGAGGTTGCTCCAGTGGCCAATTCTTTTGTGGGCAAGATTGAGAGTCAGGTTGAGGTTAGTGAATCCTTCAGTTGGCTGCGAGTGTATCCGCGACTACTAGATGTGACAACTCTCATCGAAAAACTTCGAGGGTGGAAGAAAATGAACCCTTTTCAAATAGCAGAGATATTCCACCTTTTGCACATATATGGGGATGACAAGGTATTAGCCGAAATGTCGGCAACCGACGAGATATATGCAGCACCAGGACCCGATTTTATAAACACTTCGGAGGCTTATAACTCTCAGGCAGAAATTGCCTTTATAGGTCTAGCGGGACGCAGATTCAAAGAGATACCACCAAGTTCGCCTGGCTTTGAGAGCGCATTTCTCAATATTTTGCGCATATTGTCGGTCTCGAAGATAAATGAAAATCTAATAGATTACACCTTGGAAAATTTGTTTCGAAATTTACTGCAAATAGAGTGGGTTCCTCAACACATACATAGCAGGCTGGAATTTGCTTCATTGGTACGGCAATTGGCAAAGCAATGGGTGAGTCAAAAAGACGCTATACGTAGTGTAAATGACGTTGTTGCTGCTATGAACGCTTGGGCTTATCTGCTGGAGGGAAAATCCACCGAATCCAAGTCAGAATCCGAATTTAGAAGGGTAAGCAAACGGATAATGAAAAAGACGTAGAAAGAAGGAACAAGAAATGAAAATTGAAACTAAGATTTCACCTGCTTTTGAACCATTCCTATCAGAAAGCGGCGCCAACGACAAACGCGATGCCATTGTCGTCTACCGAGCGCCGGTGGTCGAAAGCCTTCCTTTACGGGGTCGCTTGCGTGAGCTCAAAAGGCGCCTTGATTACGTTAAAGAACGCGCCGCCATTCAAAGGCCCGTTGAGGAGAGACTCATTGAGAGCTATCAGAAAGCTGGTAGTGAGATTCTCCAAGGAAAGCAGCAGCTTTCCGCTTCCACAATTGGTTCAGGCGTACTGCCCGTTAAGGAACTTGAGGTTACTCGCAAAACACTCCCGGTACTCGCTGAACAATCTGATGTCGTGGCTGTTTTGCCGAATCAAAAGATTCAACTCATTCAACCCAGTAAGGTGAACTACGAAGCATTGACTAAACGGGAGAGCAAGGATGGTCTGACATGGGGGTTGAAACAACTTGATATTCCCAAGTTGTGGGAGACCAGCAAAGGTGAACATATCAACGTAGCTGTTCTCGACACTGGCGTGTACGGTGAACACTCTGCACTAACTGACCGTGTCAAAGAGTTCATCGTGATTGACCCTCTCGGCAGGCGGATTACTGCTGAACCGACTTTTGATAGCGGCCGGCATGGAACGCATGTTTGTGGTACGATTGCGGGTGGCAAAACGCAGGATGGCGTTTCCATCGGCGTTGCGCCGGAAGCCGATCTTCTCGTAGCTGGTGTCCTCGTCGGTGATGCGACGTTGCGAACTCTCATGGAAGGAATTTCTTGGGCTGTCGAAGAGGACGCAAATATCATCAATATGTCCTTGGGCTTCAGTTACTACGAGCCGCTCTTCACTCAGTTGCTTGACATCCTCATTGAACAGTATGGAATTCTGCCAGTGGTTGCTATTGGCAACGAGAATCATGGTAACAGTAGTTCGCCTGGCAACGCATACAGCGCATTTTCGGTCGGCGCAGTAGAGAAGATGCCACGCGGCAAAGTCGATGTAACTTTTTTCAGCGGCGGCGCCAGCCTTGTCTTTCCCGGCCAAGAGCCTAACGCGTTGGTGACTAAACCTGACGTAGTTGCACCGGGCGCACAAATCTACTCTTGCATCCCTCCGGAGAAACGACCCAATGGAACTTATGAATACACCTACATGGACGGTACTTCTATGGCGACACCACACGTCGCTGGCGTTGCAGCTTTGTTGATGGCGGCAAAACCAGAAGTACCGGTAACCGATATCATCAGTGTATTGAAGGAAACAGCCAAGCACCCGCAAGGTACTGAACTTCGACCCGACAATCGCTGGGGATATGGTCTCATTCAACCTGTCGAGGCACTTAAAGCTCTCGACTGACCATAATAGGAACCTCACAATGTATAAAAAAAACGAACCTCGAAAAAATGGTAAGATTAGTTCTGAGTTTGCTGCTCGGCTAGATAGCCTTGCACCTCAGCAGAAGATTTGTGCTATTGTTCTACTCAATGCCAAAAACACCGGCAAATCTACAAGATATCGTCAATCCCGTGCCGAACGTCAGGCGGCCATTAAGGTGATACGCAAGTCAGCCGAACAAGCTTTGGACTATATTGACGGCGTTATCGAACGCTTTGGTGGACAACGTTTAGCGGAAAGTCCTGATGCACTCGGTTCGATACCAGTTGAAACTACAGCTGCTGGTATCAACGCGCTTGCCGAATCCGAGAAGGTGCGAGCCATTCTTGAAGATCAAGCTATTTATCCACTTCTATCGAACTCTCTCACGAAACAGACCTCAATGGTTTAGGCACATGCAAGTCAGCGAATAAGATGATCTTATAAAGCATTGGAAAGTATTAGAGGGCCAGCACCAGCCAACAGAAAAATAGTTAGGAGAAAATCTATGTCGGCATCATTATTCGTCAACATTGCAATCATTCACTCAGGTAAAATCGTACTGACCAAACGGGAAGACTTTGAAGTCTGGTGTTTACCGGGTGGTGGTATAGAAGATGGAGAATCCGCGGCTCAAGCTGCTGTTCGAGAAGCCCGCGAGGAAACAGGCCTTGAAGTCCAATTGACCCATTTGGTTGGGCTTTACTTCCGGAGTCGTGGTCATAACGTTCTGTTTGCTGCTAAACCTGTAGGGGGAACATTGCAGCCCCAACCGGGTGAAGTCATTGAAGTACGCTATTTTGCCTCCAACGAATTTCCTGAACTACTCGTTTGGTGGCATCATCAACCAATTCGCGATGCTTTGAGTGGAGTTGGTGGAAGCGTTGCATGGTCACAGAACCTGATTTGGCCATTTGAGCCAGGAATGACGCGCCAGGAAATTTACGAACTTCGTGACCAATCCGGGCTATCACGGCAACAGTTTTTCTTGCAATACTTTGAGCATCCTGGGGCAGAGAAAGAGAAACTGGAAGTGGGCGGAAAAGCAGATGTAGATTGATTTTCCAAAATCGACATCTCCGATAGTCGAAATATGGCTTCGCGCGGTTACTTTGTGAACCGCTTCACTTTGCTCACCGACGCCTTTCCGACAAGACCCCGTCGGAACGGAGCGGCTTACGGAATTTCGACCTACGGGATGGTTCATTCCAAATAAAATACTTCAGAAATGAGAGTTCGCGGAAAGTCGGAAGCCCGAACTTGTTCGGGACTTTTCCCTCAACAAGTTGAGGCGTCCGAGAAAGCTCAAATAAAAATGGAGGGACAAGATGGTTCAATTATTTCGCGGCGATGGTGGATACGCCTGCGATATGGTTTTGGAGAATGGGAATTGGTGTCTGGCTTATATTTCCGTTGCAGATGTAGACAAGATGTTCGTCGAGGATTTCGGTAGATATGTGGCTAAACTAAAATCCGGAGTCAGCGAGGCAGACTGGATGCGGAGTTTGACATCCACACCGCGGCAACTACATTTTGTACGGCAAAGCAACAACGGTACTTCTACAACTTGTCTTGCTCAAGCGGAACGGCTTGACGGTCCAGCGATGGTGTCTGGAACGCCGCCAGCGGTTGTTTGGACCCAACGTAGCGGCGACCGCTGGAGTTTAATGGCTCACGAGGGCAACGAGACAAAGATGGTGTTTGAATATCCAAATCCGTTGCGAAACCCTGCTGCCTGCCGTGATTCAGACGGGCAACTATGGTGTGCTTGTGACTTTCGAGAAGCAGGTCAGGATATGTTCGCTGTGCTCACCGACGCCTTCGGCTTACGGGTGCAAGTCCAGATTCTTGGTAAGAACAGTTCTGAAATTTCAATTCCCGGTCGTCGCCCACGGTTAGTTTCTGGGATAGATGGCGCGGTCTGGTTGACTTTTGAACGCGCTGAAAGAGAATTTTCGCATGTCTATCTTCAAAATCTCCAAGAATCTGCAAAAACTTTCGCTGTCAAGCTTTCTTCCGGCGATGAACTAAATTTCACCGCGCATCCTATAATAAATGAAGATGGGCGTGTGCTGGTCATCTGGGAAAATGCTCCTAGTTGGGGGGAGGACGAGCAGTTTGGCCGCTTCAGGCGGATTATCCTCAAAGAATTTGACCTGCACTCTCAAAAGATTTTGGATGGTCCTGGCACCGAGGAGGGCGCTATTCCGATTCCGATTTCTGCTTTCCGCGACTCGCATGTTCAAAACCGTATTCCCCTAAATCCGCTATTGTTAAATACCTCAGAGGGATTGATGTGTGCCTACCGCATATTTCGATTCTCCGGACACAAATCATTCGGCTGGGATGTATTTGAGACGAACTTTGACGGCGAAAGCTGGTCTGCGCCGCATCAACTAACGAAGCATTTCGGTTTCGCGGATACACCATACCGTGTGATTCCCAAAGGAGAATCGCTGCTCGTTGCCGTTCACTGTTGCGAGCATCTGCCTCGAGCAACCTTTGCGGAACAAAAGCAGGAAAGCGCTCAACGTGCTAATCAGCATACTTGGGGGCATCGCGTCGAACTGTGGGAAGTTCCGATAAATGAGAAAGTCGAAGAGAAACCTCTCGAATACGAGACACTAAAGGTCGTAGTGCCAAAATCCGTAATCTCACCCGCTTTAGAGCCGGCGTCGCTTCTGCATCCACCATCGGGACTGCGGTTAATCTGGGGCGATTTGCATGCTCACTCCTGTTTCTCCAAGTGCATGAGCGCCAACGATGGTATGCCCGCAGATGTCCTCCGCTGGCAACGCGACATCATCGGCTGTCGGGTGCTTTGTACCACAGAGCATGTGGAATATTGCTCGTCAGTGGAATTCATCAGGTCTCTTGATTTGGTCGAGGCAGAAGCCGCCGAAAACGATATCATTCCGCTCTACGGTGTGGAGTGGGCCAAGTACCCCGCGCACCACACCAATTTATTCTGCATTGACCGACAAATTTTTGAACAACTCCGCGCTGTGTTACTCCGGCTCGACCATTTGAGCAAAATTTACCGGAAAATCAAAGAGGAGTTTCCGCCGAATTCGGTGGTGGCGATTCGTCATTTTCACGGCATGACTCAAGGTCAACACAACGTCCTCGCCGAGGATGTAGCGGCAACCCACGACCCAGAAATCGAATGGACGATGGAAGCGGCACAAATTCGAGGGGACATGATGTTTTCACCTCCGAAAAACTATGCTACGTTTCCAGCCAATTTCCTTATGGCAGGAGCACGAATAGGCTTAATCGCTGCCTCTGACCACGCCCGTGGCGGACCATTGAAATTCTGTCTCACGGGATTCTGGGTTAATGAAGTGACGCCGCAGGCAGTATTCGACGCGCTACGGGAACGTCGGACAATCGGCGCTATATCCGGTAAAATGGCAGTCTGGCTCAAAGCGCCGAATGTTGAGATGGGACAGGCCGGGAATGCGACTTTGCCCATCCAATTGGTAGCGGAACTCGCATCGGCACATCCGCTCAGAAACATACGCCTTTGGCGTGACGGCGAATGGATAGCTCAAAAATCTCTATCATCTCATGCGGAAAGTGTAGTATTACAAGATGAGAAAGTTTCGCCAGGCGAGCACTGTTACATAGTGCGCGCTGAAGCCGAACCAACCGTTGCTAATCTGCCAGTGGTTAGCTATTCATCGCCAATCTGGTTGCGCGTGCAATAAAAATTAGTGTTTGTGGAATTTAAGTCTAAACTCAACGATTAAGTAGGTTTCATCGTGAAACCTCGTAGGTCGAATTTCCAAATTCGACATCCCGGATTACACGGAGGTAACCGTCGAGATGTGAATCTCGACCTACATAACATATGAGGATACAATTTTATGAGAAAGAAAACGTGTTTAATGATAGGTGGAGGAGGAATGGCTGGCGGCTGGATTAAGCGATTCAGAGAAAACTTTAGCGCTCGAGTCGAGATTATCGGGCTTGTGGATGTAAATCAGGATATACTCAAAAAACAAGGGGAATCGCTCGGTTTAGACGAAAATCACCTTTTCACAGACTTTAACGAGGCTTGCAAAAAAGTGCAAGCGGATTTTTGTGGTATCGCTGTACCTCCGCAATTTCATAGTCCCGCGGCGATTGCAGCGATGGAGAACGGTATGCCGGTTATCTGCGAAAAACCGCTTGCCGATACGTTAGATGCCGCTAAGGCAATGGTCCGAACGGTGCAAAAAACTGGGCTTCCCTGCGCCATAATTCAGAACTATCGTTATGCGCCTAACAAGCAGGAGTTAGTTCGGCTTCGTGAGGAAGGACGTTTGGGACGCTTACAACATATCTTAGGGCGCTATGCCTGTGATTACCGGAAATATGGGAGTTGGGGGAAAGCTTGGCGGCATGACATGGATTTCAGTCTCCTTTTTGAAGCTTCGATACATCATATGGATATGCTTCGTTTTCTAACCGGCGGGGATTGTGAGACACTCTGCGGATTTGGCTGGAATCCGGAGTGGTCTAGCTTCGAACACTATTCCAGTGGAATGTACCTTATGAAAATGAACAATAAAGTCCATGCTTTTTATGAAGGTAATAGTTCATCCGCTGGAATTTTAAACTGCTGGCACAGTGAATATTATCGAGCGGAATTCGAAGACGGCGCAGTTGAAATCGCGCATGGAAATGAGATGAAAATCCATAAGGTTGGACACGAAGCCGAAGTTTACAACGCGCCGAATATCACATTTTCAGGACACGATTATCTGTTTGATGAATTCCTAAACTGGTTAAACGGTGGCAAGCCATCCGCAACTCGAATTGAGGATAATATAAAAAGTTTTGCTATGATTATAGCAGCAATGGAAACAACAGTAGACGGACAGACGAAACAGATTTCAGATTACATAACATAAATTTTGCAAGTAAAGCGATAATCCCTAATTGACTGATAAAACGTCTGAAACCCTTGTCCAACTGGGGCTAAGAGCAATACGAATAGAATAATGGAAGGATGGAAGCGGTTTACGAAGTAAACTGTTAAGCGTAACAAATCTATTCATCCATCCTTCCAATCCGGGTCTACCCTCTATACTCCATGCCAGATGTTTCTTGACATCCCCTAGATTTGTCAGTCAACAAGATTTCCTAATTATATCTGAACTCCCTGTTTACATTACAATTTTTATTCCAAAGACGCCAAAGCATCCTTTGCCTGTTCGAGGTATATTTCAGCCTCGCATTGCTCAAAGTATTGGATAGCCGTGGAGATGCATTCTCTGGCTTTATCCTTTTTGCGCTTTGCTTTGTGAAGCAACCCTAAATCGAAATAGATCGGACCAAGGATGCCTTTGGCCCCAATCGCTTCTGCAACTTCAATCGCTTTCTTGAAGTGCTTTTCGGCCTTCTTGCCGGCAAAGGGGACATTTTTTACCAGAAAACCGATATTTTTAGCCACGATGGAAAAACTAATCGGCGCAGCTTTCTGAACAATCTGCAAATAAACCTTTCCCAGCATGTACTCTGATGTGGCATAAGACACTTTAATTTCTTTTTCCAGATATGCTGACTTAGACTCCTGAAGCATTTTTAACCCTCGGCTCAGATGTCCTTTAGTAATGGCGACTACCCCCAGGCATGCATGGGCTATTTTTTCCATTTCCCAAGTGCCAAAGTCCCGGGAAAAATTCAAAACCTCCTGCAGAGTCTCTTCTGCCTCCTGGAACTGGCCGTTTAAGATATAAACATAGCCAAGAGACAACTTCAGCAACATGGAGTGGAAAGGGTCTGCTGAAATCTGAACTCCCATCTGAAAGCAATCAATGGCCGACGGAAGACAGCCCGCTACCAAATGGCTTAATCCCATGGCAAAGTGACCAACACCCATGCTTCGAAGATTGGAATGTATCCGCCCGTAATTCAGCAGTGACTTTCCGGCTTCAATAATCTTTTTTTTCTCCCCCCTATGCCAGTAGACAATCGCTATTCCAACAAGGGAATGGCTATAGAGATATTGGCTTTCTGGGTCGGACTTGAGACTAGATGTTTTCCGAGCCCTTTCCCCATAGTTAATGGCTTCGTCCAGAAGACCCAATTCCACACATGTCAAGATGAGAGAGGCGCAGGCATAACTGATAACTTTTTGGTCCTCAATTTCTTCGCCAAGTTCTAGTGCCTTCAACAGGTATTGATACGAATCCTTGTGATTCCCTCTGCAAAACAGACTAAAACCAAGCCACGCATAGAACATCCCGAGCCTTGCTTTGTCACTTAGAGACTCAGCCAGTTCCTCATGAGTGCTGAATATATCATTTAGCCCCCTGAAATCTCCAAGGCAGAGAAAGATTAACGCCCACTTATTGAGAATATCAATGAGTAACGCATCTTCTGCCTTTGTCCTGCTCTGTTTACTGGACAAAATGCTAAAGGCTTCCTTGAAGTATTGGTGGGATTCTTCCACAGCATATCTGTCATGGCTCTTTTCACCCGACTTTACCAGATAATCGACTGCCTTATGGAGTAACTGGCTCTGTTTGAAATGAAATGCCAGCGCCTCATAGAACTCAGAAATCCTGTCGTGAAACAACTGCTCTATAACAAGACCGATTTGTTCATGTAATATTTGCCGCTCTTTTCTTAGTAGACCGTTGTAAACCACCTCCTGGGTCAGGGCATGTTTGAAGAAATACTCAAGATGGGGTTGCAGAGACCTTGTCCTAATAAGGTCAATCTCTTCTAAACCGTTCAGACACTGGTCTATATGGTCTTTTAGCTCTGTGACTTTCTTTAGAATATCGTAGAGAAAAAACCTACCGATGACTGATGCTTCCTGGAGAATCCGCTTCATCTGCTTCTCCAGTCTATCAACCCTGGCAGAAATGACACCCTGGACAGTTGTGGGTATGTCTGACTCATCAATCGGTTTGGTCATCCTCCACCAGTTATTGTCACGGGTTAGAATCTCCGATTCAAGTAAGGAGTTTAGAATCTCTTCCAGATAGAAAGGATTTCCCTCACCCTTCTGGTGAATGAAATCCCTCAATCCTGGGGGAATGGTCTTGGTCTTAAGCAAAGATTTTATCATCTCCTCGGTTTCAGCAGGTGATAAATCTTTAAGTTGTATCTCCTGATACAACTCTCCTATCTCGCTTTGCTGTTGGCTGGTAAATAGACTAAAGGTAGGTCTGTAAACACACAAAAAGAGTGCGGGATATCTGAACTTAGGCAGAATAAAACGAAGCAGGTCTATGGAGGAAGGATCAGCCCAGTGAAGGTCTTCAAAACAGATGACCGTTGGCGCCCTATGGGCAAGAGCGGCGAAGATAGCCTCAACTCCTTCTGTAAAACGGGATTTCCAGAACTCAGGGCTCACGTTCTCCACCTGTGGATAGCTCAGACCATAAAGACTCCCAACATAAGGAGCGACATCCTCATTCTTTCCAAGCAGATGCTCTATATTAGATTCTATCTTCTCCTTCACCATCTCGGGAGAATCGCCTTCTTCAATTTGCCATGCCCGATTCAGTAGGTCACTCAGTGGAAAATAGGGGATGTTCTGGGAATAGGGAAAAGCGTGACACTCCAGCCACTGAACTGCTTCTAAATCCAAAGTGGCCTGGAACTCCTCGACGAGCCGGCTCTTTCCCATACCTGCATCACCACACAGAGAGACAATCGTTCCTTCGCCTTCTCGGAGCCGTTTAACTCCCTCTGTAAGTTGGGCAAGTTCAGACTTTCTGCCGATTAGATTAGCTCTCAGGCCAGAAGGACGACGAGTCATACTCGGATTCCCCTTGACTGACAGAACCTTGAACACCTGAACTGGTACCGCCTTGCCCTTGACTTGGATGGGTCCGAACTGTTGAAATTCAAAGAGGTGATTGGTTGCGTGATAGGTGTCGTGCCCCACCAAGATCTGTCCCCGCTCTGATAGATCTTCCAACCGTGAGGCAAGGTTAACTGTGTCTCCCATGACGGAGTAATCTTGCTGTTCCGTTGTGCCAAGGATGCCTGCTACGACCAGCCCGGTGTTGATGCCAAAGTGGATTCCAAGGTCAGTGTTGTGCGTTGCGTTAAAATCCGAAAGCGCATCCATCATCTCAAGCGCGGCACGCAAGGCGCGTTCTGGGTCATCCTCATGAGCAACGGGCACGCCAAAAAGCGCCATAATCTCATCACCGATGAACTTGTCCACCATGCCCCCATACTTCGTGATAACTGGCACCAACTGTTCAAAGCAGGCATTCATTAGGTCGCGTACTTGCTCTGGATCCATTTTTTCTGACATTGCAGTAAAACCGGAGATGTCAGCAAACATCACAGTCACCAGCTTGCGTTCGTCTTGCAGATTGGGAGTTTTTGCAGGAACAGTCGTAGTTGTTAGGGCAGCGCCACACTCACCGCAGAATTTCATCGTAGGTAAATTCTCAAACTGACATTTAGGGCACTTCATAAGCTATCACCTTCTTGAAGGAGCATCTATAATTTATCTTCCTTAGCCTGTTTTCAACACCACTTGAAATTCTATTGTCAAATCCTGTCATAGTGCAGTACCTCATCCGAGGGAAATGAGTCTTTTGGGAATCGGAAGTGCTCAAACCCTTGTGGAATCGAATAAGATTTTTGCAGGTGTTGAAAGTGAGCTTAGGATTACCTATGTTTCTTCTGAAAAACTTCATAAGCCTCTTCACGGGTGATTCCCGCTTGTCGGAGAATACTAGCAAGAGTACCTCTGGGAATGCTTCTTTTGTTTCTCGGCACAACTACCGTCCGCACTTTTCCCTTGTAGACACCTCCGTAAATATCCTCCTTGCCGCGTCTCTTGAAGGTGATACCAAACTGATTAAGCAACTATGTTCGCTTCGCTCAGCGGTTACTTCGTGAACCGCCAATTTCTGCGGAAGATTTAGGACTAAGCCGGGGCATGAACGAACTCCAATGGAAATGCTGAAAAGGGACGAGGTGTAGGTTCCAACTCTTCTTCGGTTAAGAAGTCGCGTAGTGCTGTGAGGGAAACAGGACGGAATAGTTCCCTTTCTCGCCCCTCTTCTAGCATGTATACCACGTAAGTTTCAATAGCATCTTTTAGGCTATCAATAGCTTCCTCTTCTGTATCGCCACAGGACGCAACATCTAATTCCAAGCACAATGCAGAAAATTGGTTTTCTTCAGGCTTCACGATACAGGTTAGGTTCAATTTCATTGAGCCCATACGAATATCTCCTTGTTTAGAAGTAAGTACCCAGACAAATTTAATTTTATATTTTGTCCAAATTATATAATCCACTGCTCGGCTTGGATTGGCAAATCCAAGCCTTTTCCGATGGATTTGCCAATCCATCGGGAGCAGTTTTAGAATATGAAAATTTGGGTAATTAAAACCACGTTGTATACAACGGCACTTTGATAATAATACTCATCAACCCCCAGTAACATCCAACCACGAAATCACCGACGACTAATCCCATGAAAAATGGCAAAACTTTTCGATATGATTTCACCCCGCCGTGCTTGAGAACAATCAATTTGATAAGCCAGCAACTGAACAGGGCGAACCAATAAACGTCGATTGTTCCCGAACTGACGCCTAAAACGTAGCCGGCTGGATGAAACGGCCACCAGACGAAACGCATGCGCATCCATGAGAGAAATAACGCAAAGAGAAACGAGACACTGATGATGGAAATCGCCCCGTAGTCCGGAGTTTTCGGATATTGCAGCCAACCGGCGAGGTTGTTATATCCTTGCCAACCTGCGGCCAGCAACTCACCTGCCGTCGAAGCACCGTAAATATATAAAGTGTAGGGGTAAATCCAAAAAGTTAAGGCTGCTCCGAATACCATCGCTATCATCATAGCCCAGACTAATCTTTTCCCGCTTGCGCCAGTTCGTTCTGCAATTTTGAAAGATTCCAGTTGATGCGGCATGGGGTGACTGCGGTTGAAGCGATTGAACCAGTAGAATAAACCGAACATGGTTAGATTAGCGGTTCCCAGGGGGCGTGTGCCCAATACTGAAATCAAAACTAACTGAGGATTTACCAGGACAATAGCATGCAATGGCGGCCCCAGTTCCGCGCGCATCCGCGTCAATGCTGTGGCGATAGCAAAATACAATCCGAAAAAGGCTACAACTAACCATAACGACATGCCCCATCGACTACAGAAAAACATCAAAAGCCCAAAACCAATCAATAAACCTATTACTGCTGTTCGATATCGCATCGGCTCGCGAGAATCGTCAAGCGGCGATTTGAGCCCGATAACCCGTTTTAAGACTGCCCAAAAGTGCCTTCGTCCTGCAATCAATGCTAACACACAAAGCCACATCATCGCCCCAGTAGCCTGTTCGCCGAGAAATGGGTATCCAGGGGTTTTATCAAACCCCATAATCCGACCAAATACGCGCTCACCTTTGCGGAACAGATAGAAAAACCAGGTGGAGAACGTCAAATCCAGGGGTATCAAAAATGAAAGTCCAATGAGGAAAGGGTAGAATCGAATAGGCAAGGAACCGATGGCGTTCCAGGGCTCATCAGTGAAAAATGTCCCCAGATCATAAGTGCCTTCTTTTATCGGTATGCGAGGAACGGTGGGATATAAAAAATTCAAACCGTTAATTAGGCTGATGAATCCCGCAACGCCGAACCCTATCCACATAATCTTATTTCGAAAAAATCCCGATGTCGTTGATACCATTTCGAGGGGAATTTGGATGATAGGGTATGCCAGACGCTCATTCTCGACCCACTGCTTTCGGATAAGCACGTTGATGCACATCAACATGAAAAACAGCAAGCAGACTAAAAACGACCACGCTATCATCGGACGAATCCAACTGCGCACGTATTCGCTTGTGAAAAAAGTCGTCTCGCCCCTGTAAAAATCTTCGGCAACCCTGGGATTTGAAATTACTAACCACTGCGGTAGGTACTTATGAAACAAATTCGCCCAATCGTTCTCGGGAGTGGCATATTTGTAACCATGCGCTAAAACTCCCATAAGGCAAACCATGTTATCATGCGCGGTAAACGCCAGGGTAGCGGAGATAATCACATAAATCATCAACAATTCGGCGCTCGAGAAAGAAATGGCGGGCAGGAATCGTTTTAAAAGGAAGTTTAAAACAATCAATACAAATAGAAAGAAAATGGAAATCTGCGGCAGGGACATGGATGACCAGTGGAGGGAATGCCATATCATTTCTTCCAGAGCGACCAGATAAACGCAAAGCGGCATCAGTAACAAACCGAAGATTATGGCTTTTATGGAAATTCTGCTATCGGATGATTTTTCTGGGGATATGATGTGTTCAGGTTTGATTTGAGTTCTCCTTTCTTGCGCGAGCTTCTTAGACTTCCGAAGTCTTTCGAGACTTAGGAAGTTTATATTTTCAAGTTTATAAAAACTAATGCCATTATCGTCATTACCATCCCAATAATTGCTCGTCTTTCCAATTTTTCTCCCAAAAGCGAAACGGCGATGACCACCGTAAAAAGAAGTCCGGCAGAAGCAGAAATCGGAAACACAATCATGCCCGGCAACTTCTCCAATGCGAATATCAAAGCGCCACTGCCCAGGATGTTCGAACTTCCTATCACTACCCCATAGATAATGTCTCCAAGGGATGGCACTATCCGTTTCCACAGAAGCAACCATACAGAAACGGCAGCCGTCGTTCCGAACAAAAACAACAGGTACATAGACTTTTCGGAAGCTGGCGATAGTTCGTTGAAAGATTTCATCGCAACTTGAGAACCACCCGAAAAGAGAAACAAAGTCGCAATGACTAAACCCAACCATTTTGCTGTTTGTCCCGGCTGCTGATTGCCACGCTGTCTTGTACTCAACAATGGAAGCGATATGCACGCTAAAATAATTCCTATCACTTGCCATCTATTGGGAATTTCTTGCCAATATACGATAGAAAAAAGAACAGGGATGACAACTGAGACTCGTACAATTGCCATTGATACGGCGATACCCCGCGCATTCATGGCATAGAGAATCAAAAAAAAGCATATCACGTAAGTAACGCCATTCATCGTCCCAAATATCATGGTCGGAGTAGAGACCTGAAAATCCCGTCCACCGACAACGGAAAAGATACTGAGCAACGCGGCAAAGATGTAATTCACCGCGCCGACGGCTAAGAGGTTTTGTCCTCTCCTTCCGGCGTGCTTTAACAACAATCCAAAAGCTGAGATGAGAATAATGTTTCCGATTAAAAATATCATTTGCACCTGCCTATTCCGTGAAATGTAAAACGTGAAACGTGAAAAGAGTACAAAGGGTAAAAAAGGGGCGTCAAGAATTTTGTGTAAACTCGATCTTCAGATCAATGATAGTGCGGATCCCTTTTTTATTTACACAAAAAGTTAGACAATCCGGTAAAAAAGGGCTAAAGATCTTGAGCGCAACGAAAACCACAGACGATGTCCGTAAACGTCGGTTCGAGGTAGTAGCGGTCAGCACACCGCAGGCCGAGAGTATTGACGTCGAGCCAACCACCACTACGCAAAACGCGCCAGATTCCAGAATTAGGTCCCTTAGGGTTTTGCTGGGGGCTTCGACTATAGTAAGCTTTATCATACCAATCCGCGCACCATTCCCAGGCGTTGCCCACCATATCCATCACACCGTAGGTACTGGCTCCATCGGGGAAACTGCCTACGGATGCGGTATATTTGTATTCATCACCACTGCCCTTAGAGTTGCATTTTGAGCTATCCCAATCGTTCCCCCATGGATATTTTCTGGCATCGGTACCGCGCGCGGCTTTTTCCCATTCAGCTTCGGTGGGGAGCCGTTTTCCTGTCCATTTACAATATGTGACGGCCTCATGCCAGGAAACGCCCACCACCGGCTGATTCGGCTGGTTGTATTTTTCATCGTCCCAATATGCTGGCGCTTTGTGCCCGGTTGCGTCCATGAACTGCTTGTACTGCGCGTTGATTACTTCGTACTTGTCGATGTAAAAAGCGTCGAGAAACACCGTATGCTGCGGGTGTTCATTGTCATCGCCTTCGCCTTCTGGACTGCCCATGATGAACTCGCCAGCGGGGATGAGAATCATCTCCGCGCCATCTTTGCCGATGATGGTATTCGGTGGTCCTCCATTTTTTCCCAGCTTGACGTTCACTACAGCCGTTTTCTGGGGTTCAACATCGACATCATTCTGATATGTATTATGGTTTTCAAGTTCAATCTTCACTTTGTGTGAGCCAACTGTAACATCCTTCACGACCAGCGGCGTTGTGTCATCCCTCAACCCATCATCAATGTATACTCTGGCTCCCATCGGGTCGGAAATAACAACCAAAGCTCCCCGCTCAACGGAAGATTGAGACTGAGTCAGTTGTCCTGTGCCAGCAACGAATATTAACAATGTTGCTGACAGGAAATAAAGGTTGGATAAAACTTTTCTTTGCATTTTGCATCCTCCTTCGTTTTTGTTATTTTTATCCTTTGACAATTTGAAGCACCTGTCAAACTTTTGGATAAAGACTAAGGTTGTCTAAAAAGTCCCATTAGGGACGTTATGTTTATAGTAATGGAATGCTTAACATTTTTAGCCCCGTTAGGGGCGATATACGAAACATTTCACTCCTAACGGAGTTTGAGTTTTGGGGATAATATGAAATGCTATAAACATTTCGCCCTTACAGGGCTTATGCTTCCGTTCTCATTGGATACATCAAAATCATTACCTCCTTGTCGAATTTGGAAATTCGACCTACAAATTCGTTATTTCTTCAGCCATTTGTCCACAAAAGCGTATGCTGCCTCGCGCACGTCAGGAGGGAAATCATGTCCCACATGGGGATGCAGCGCCACGAGATGGTCTTTTGCACCGAGCAGTTCGTAAACCGGCATAGCTGCCTTCAGACAATCTTTCACACCTGACACCTCAAAGTTGCTGTCATTGAGCGGAGCATTGATAAAGAACGGTCGTCCAGCCAGCGCAGCGACGAGTTCAGTGAAGTCAAACGGCATCTTCTTCGGGTCTTTTTCATACACATCGGAAATTCGGGGCATGTAGCCTTTGTGACTCCAACCAGTCAAATCTCCGTCGTAGTATTTGAAGAATGAATTGAAGCCGCAGCTTGAGACGATGACTTTGATACGTGGTTCAAAGACCGCGACGAAGATAGAATTGTGCCCGCCGAGCGAATGCCCAATGCAGCCGATGTTTTCGCTATCCACCTGCGGCAGCGATTGTAACAAATCCACCGCCCGGATATGATTCCAGATACCCTTCATCGTCGCGCTGACGTAACCATGTTCGTAGGGGTTAAACTGGTAGTCGCCGAATTTCGGATAATCTGGCACAAGGGTGATATAACCGCGTTCAGCGAGTTCCAGGGCGTAGTGGAGATTATCATTGCCACCTAAACCAGCAGGTTCACCTTTACCGATGTTCGTCGTCTGATGCAAACACAGCATTGCAGGCGCTTTGCCCTCCAAATCTTTGGGAATTAGCAAATACGCAGGCATGCGGTCATCCTTCTCAGTAGTGAATGTGATCTTCTGGCGCGTTACCTTGTCCATCTTGACTTCCTCAAGTACCTGCACATCAAGTGGAACCCTTTTGGATTCGTCAGGCAATGGCCCCATCACCAGTTGCATGTTGGCGAGAATATGAGTTCTTCGCTTTTCCCAATCCGCAGCAATGGTAATAGAATGCGTTTTGCCATTAGCGTTGATGTAAACAAGCAGGTCCATCTTATCAGCATAAAACGGCGGTTCTGGTTGTTGAGCGCAAATAACACTCAAGACCATCGCCCCAAATGCTGTAGAAATTTCCTGTAGCATGTATATGCCCCCTTCCTGGATTTTCCATAGTCACTAAAAAAGGAATTTCTTACTGTTTCTGTGCAGTTCCATCATAAGGATGCAGATATTCAGTTTTGATTCTGGGCCCGTATAAAATTTGATCTTCAGGTCTAACCAGAATAGACACAGAAATTTGCTTTTCATACAATTCATCCGCTAACTGAAAGCCAAAGTCCCGCAATTCCTCCGTTTTTTCTTTAGCTATGATAATAACATCATAACTACCGTATGATGAGTTTGTATCCGCGCCTACAATCTGCTCTGGACCAAATCGTTCCAAGAATTTTTCTAAGACAAACTGTCCTAAAGCATACTCATCAACTTCAATGCGAAAGCCTTTAATGGGGATGTCAGAGAATCTCATAAAGATACACCTCGCTTATAAGATACCACGGATTAAATGGACGGACGCGGATTACCTATAGCCTGTCCGCTTTCGTCTATTAAATCAGTGGTATCATATTGCACTAAAACAAAAACTTATATGTCGCCGTATGGAACAAAGCGCCTCTCAACGTCCAAACCCCTCCGACCACAAATTCACCTAAAATCAATCCCAGGAAGAACGGTATTACCTTTCGGTGCAGCTTTACGCCGCCGTATTTCAAGATAATCAATTTGATAAGCCAGCTTATGAGGATGGAAGACCAGAACAGGTTCATTGACCAACTACTGGATACTGCGAATCCAGCGGGGTGAAATGCCCACCAGAAAAAGCGAGTCCGCATACTATACAAAATGGTGGTTGTCAGAAATCCGATGAAAATAGCCGCTGTCGCGGGATAATCTGGGGGGGAAGGATTCGAAAGCCAGCGTTCGAGGTTACCGAATGGCCGCCACGCATATCCTGTTTTGCCTCCGTATCGATAAGCCGCGTCCAGATATGCCCAGGACGATATCAAAATCCCAAGTCCTGCGGCGATGAGCAACGCCCACAACAAGCGTTTATTGTTCATGCCAGAGCGCTCCGCTAATTTGAACGCTTCCAGTTGATGTGGCATCGGATGACTGCGGTAGGCACGATTGAAGAAGTGAAAGAATGACATTATCGTCAGGTCATTGGGGGTAAATCGGCGGGTATTTAGGGCAGTCGTCATAATCATATCCGGTCCCGAAAAATGCAGGTCATGAACCGGCGAGCCAAGTTCGGCGCGCATGCGGGTGATAGCTGTGGATAATGCAAAATATAGCAAGAAAAAGACGACTGCCACCCAAATCGACATTCCAGCCTGCCTGCAAAATAGGATGAGAATAATCATTCCACCTATGATACCCGCAAGTGCAGTTCTGTATTTCATCGGTTCATCGGCATCGGGTAATATTTTGCCATCATTCTTGATGACTTTCTTGAAGATCTGACTGAGATATCTCCGGCTGCTCCATATCGCTACCACAAGTAAACCCAGATACGCGCCCGAGGATTGTTGGTCGATGTAAGGGAAATTAGGCAAGCTGCGAAGCCCTAAAATGCTGCTAAATATACGTTCGCCCTTCCAGAAGAGATAAAAGAACCAGCAAGAAAATGAGAGGTCAAGCGGGATGAAAAATGCCATGCCGACAGCATAGGGAAACAAAGCAACAGGCGTCCAACCGATGGCGTTCCAGGGTTTTTCCGTGAAGAATGGGCCAATGTCATATAGCCTCCCGCCGATACCTGGTACGACGGGGTACAGGAAATGCAAGCCGTTGATTAAATCAATGCCGCCGGCGATGGCAAAACCTAACCACAGTAAATTACTTGTTAGAAATCCCGATTTTGTCAATTCGGATGGCAATTGAATGATGGGATAACTGAGCTTTTCACCTTCTGTCCACTGACGGCGAAGTAGTGAATTAATGCAAACCATCACGAATAACAGAACGAAAATGAATCCAGCCCAAACCAGAATAGGCATCAACCAACTGCGTAGATGTTCAACGGTATACAAAGTCGATTCGCCTAAATCATAAGCCTTCAGAGCTTCTTTATCCTTTACAGCTATCCAGTCGGGGATATATTTGAAAAACAGGCTTTCCCATTCGTTCTCAGGACTTGCCAGATATATCGCCCCGCTGATAAGCGGGATGAGAACCTGAAGCATATCCAATCCGCCTATTGCAGAGGATATCGACAACATCGCGTAAATCATCAACAACTCCGCTCGATTCAACGCCGCCCTTTTAAAATATTTTAAAAGCAGGAGATTAGCACACGTCAGCACGAAGAGAATAAGGATGACATTGTAAAACAGAGATACAGTCGTCGGGTAACCTGCGCCCCAGATGGACGCCATCATCATCCAGAAAGAGTTCGCAAAGATTAATACAACGCCAACCAGTAATGCTCGGAAGCCTGTGCGTGTATTCATATTAAAAATCCTCTTTTATCCAACCTCCTCGCCATCAAGCATTCCGACTTGCAGATTAATTTCATCACGTCTTTCGATTTTTTCGATTCTTCCATCTACCAGGTGAAAAATTCGATCTGAAACATCAAGCATTTTGGTATCGTGGGTTGCAGTGATGATAGTCACTCCATTCGTTTCGTTAAGAGTTCTGAGCAAGTTAATAATATCCAACCCCGTTTTCGTGTCCAGGTTTCCCGTCGGTTCGTCCGCAAGAACAATAGCTGGGTCATTGGCAAGCGCACGCGCAATTGCGACACGTTGCTGTTGACCACCTGATAATTCCAGCGGCTTATGTTGGATTCTATCACCTAATCCCACTGTCGTCAGTATTTCAATTCCTTTCTGAATGCTCTCATCGGCTGTTTTGCCAGCAAATATCATCGGCAACGTAACATTCTCCAGAGCAGTCATGACTGAAATCAAATTGAATGATTGGAAAATGTATCCAATCTTTCGACATCTTAGCCACGCCAATTCATACGCATCTAACTGAGCTATATCCACTTCGTCAATGTAAACCCGTCCTTCAGTCGGTTTATCCAGACCACCTATCATATTAAACAACGTGCTTTTCCCTGAACCTGAAGGACCAACGATTGATATATATTCGCCCCGTCGAATCTCCAAATTGATTCCCCGAAGCGCATCAACGGTAACAGTCCCAAGCTGAAACTTTTTTATGACATTACGTACGCGAACAGCATTCTCTTCCGGTAATTCCCGCGTTTTCTTTTCCGGTTCTTGTTTTTCTATCTCTGTTATAGGCTGAACTGCTTCTGACATTATTTTTCCTCCTCCTTATTTAGAGCTACTGATTGTTTGGCCAGCCTGCACTCCGCCTACGCCAAACACGACAGGCCGCCTATCAGCGGGGCTGTAAGTCAGTGGCTAATTATTAGATTATACTATACAAGATAACTTAACGTCAATAGATATTTACTTGACATGAAGCCTCAAATTTTATATCATCTCTTGGTAATTAAGGAAAGCAGGTTATCAAAAATGCAAAAAACAACGCCTGAGAACCAGCGACTTGGGTTGAGACTTGGGTTGAGTAACGAAGTGTATCGAAACCAACGAAGGCGTATCGAAACCAGCCAGTTCGAATCTGAGCGCAACGAAGCGGTTCACGAAGTACAACCCCCTAACCCCCTTTGGAAGGGGGAAGCGCGAAGCCATGCCCTCGGCATGGCGCAAAAAATCATTTTAATATTTATATGCTCCACGGTTATATTATTTCTTACTGATACAGGATGGTCATACTTTCCAAATTTGGGCGCTGGAGCGCGACCTATGGGTATGGGTGGGGCTTATACAGGACTCGCAGACGATGCAAACGCGCCTTTTTTTAATCCAGCGGGATTGACGCAGCTTATGAAAAGAGAATTAACGGCAATGTATTCCATGCTATACGTCGGTCTGAATCCAATCCTGTATACGGGTAAAACAGATAGATTAGGATATCATTTGGTTAGCTTCGTCCAGCCGTTACATCAGAATACTGATACCATGGCGGTCAGTTGGCTTGCCTTTAATTCTGCATTTTATGATGAAAACATATTCACGCTGAGTTATGCCAGATGTTTATATCTTTTTCCTCATCGCCAAAAATTTCCCTCATTGAGTGCAGGATTAAACATAAAAATTCTAAACTTATGTATTGAGACTAACGAATATACGAAACTTGATTCTGATTTATCAACCCGTGGCTTATCAAAAAGCGATGCCACTTTAGACTTCAGCCTGCTATTGGGTGTTACACCCAAAATAAATTTGGGATTGGTAGCGGCGAATATCCGCCCCGTCAATATTGGTCTTATCCAACAAGAAGAAGTTCCGTTGAGATTAGCAGCAGGTTTGTCATACAGAGAAGGGAATACGCTACAATTGATTGATATCTCATGGAGAAATAATCTATTGAACGAACGAAAAGAGATTAATTTAAGTCTGGGAATCGAACACTGGTTATTCAGGCAAGTTTGTATCCGCGCTGGATACAATATCAAATCAATCTCCACTGGAGCCAGCTACCGCTATGGATACAGCAACTACGAAATGCAACTGGATTACGCATTTATCTATCCTCTAAGTTCCTTAGTAAATACTTATGGAACGCATAGATTCGCGCTTTCGGTCCGGTTTTGAAAATGCTAGTTTCGCCAGAAACCCGTCCCGAGAATCGGGGCGGGTTCCTTAAATACCGAGTTCATCATTAATTCCACGTTGATAGTTTTCAATTTTTCGGCTCTCGATATCAGATAATTTTACAAGTTGGTTCAAAGCCGATGATTCATAAACCCCCATACAAACTGCTACGTCCCTCATTCCTTCCATTCCATCAATTTCGGGTTTGCGTTTTTTAAGCACAGCTTGGGCAAAGTCGGTCAATTCTATTACAAACTGACTTGTTGAACCACCAGGGAAGAAACGTTCTTTCGTCTCCTCGTCAAGGCTTTTCATCATTTCCTCTTGCATTTGGGACAGTTCATACTCCCTTCCCTCTGAATATACCTTCTGTGCTCCGTAATCTATGCAGCCTTCCGAACCGTAGAGAATCTGATAGCCAAATTCTTTCCTCGGCGCGGCGCTGGTCAAAGTCCATTCCAACAAAACATCGTTTTCAAATTTAATGAGACTCAAGGCGGTATCCTCCACATCCACCTCAATTTTGTCAACCGGTCCTTCGACTTTCGTCTCTTTGTAGATTTTCGTATAAGGATAGTTATATGGGCGATGCGGCGGCTCGAAATATTTGTACGGTTCAAACGTCCTTGTAATAGCGAACACCTCTTCCGCTTCGCCGAGCAGATACCGCCATAAGTTTACAAAGTGTACGCCTACATCAAGCACGCCGCCCCCGCCAGATTGGAGTTTATGGTGCCGCCAATCCCTGTAGTGCGTCCACCAACTGATTTCGCTCCAAAATAGCATGCGCGGTTTGCCAATCATCCCTTTGTCTATGCACCATCTGACTGTACGCGATTCTGGCGTTCGTCGCATGCCCTCTGCTATAGACAAAACCTTCCCCGGCTTTACCGCATTCATAACGTTTTGGCATTCTTTGACGGTGAAGCCAAATGGTTTCTCAATAGTGACGTTTTTGTTCGCCTCCAGACTTGGGATGGCAATGACATCGTGTCTGTGAGTGCAAACGTCAACTGCGTCTACTTCCGTTGCCTTAGACAACATCATTTCCAGGTCGGTGTAAACCTGTGGTTTCGTCCCCTGGAATTCTTCGATGCGTTCAGCGCGCAACTTTGCGGCATCCTCTATCAAATCACAGATAGCCACGATGTTGAAATATTTCAGATTGTTTTCCCACATCCACTGGTAGGCTTCTATATGCCTATCTGCTATCCAACCGCAGCCGATAATTGCAAGATTGACCTGTTGCATTTTCATTTTGGTTTACCTTAGTTTAGTGAATCACATTTTTTACTTTGTAGGTCGAAATTCAGATTTCGACTTTTAGTGTGATTAATCATTACCCATAAATAAGTGGAGCCTGCGCAAAAGCTAAGAGATAAGGAACTTTCTCCCCCATACGCATCAACTTTAGGTTTGCAGGGGGACAGGTAGTGGAATGAGTGAGCGCCGGTTGAGTAGATTCTGAATGAAATGAAGAATCGTATCGAAACCAAGCGAACGGCACTTTCTCCCCCTTTTTCTCGTTTTTTACTCATGCCTCAAAGCTTCAATTGGTGGTAACTTTGCCGCTTTGCTAGCAGGATAATATCCAAAGAAAATTCCCACCGCAGCGCCGGAAAAAACAGCAAGAATGATGGTTTGTATGGATACCACGGATGGCCAGGAAAACTCCTTGATGATGAATTTTGTCACTGCCCAAGCGAAACCGTAGCCCAAAAGAGTACCTAATAAAATTCCTCCAACGCTACCTATCATACACAAAACTATTGCTTCCATGAGAAATTGAAATCGGATATCGCGGCTCTTAGCGCCGACCGCCTTGCGTATCCCAATTTCGCGTATTCTTTCTGTCACCGACACCAACATGATGTTCAAAATGCCAATTCCTCCAACCACGAGAGCGACGGCGGCGATTATGCCGAGGATAACCTTGATATACAAGCTAATCTTACCGGCACTCTCCAGCCCTTCCTTAACTGACCACATCTTGAAGAATTCTTCGCCATCATTATAACGCATCAGCATCACTTTTACTTCGTCCATAGCTCTATCGACAGATTCAAAATCCTTCGCTTTGAGCAAAATATGCCAGACATGGTCATCACCGGTAAATCGGGTTTGCGCTGTAGTTATGGGAATGAAAACTTGATTATCTTCACTATCGTCCGGGTTTAGCCCGCCGCCTTTAGATTCCATCACGCCGACAACAGTAAATCGCTCATTGTTGATTTGAAGTTCCTTGCCGATAGGATTGAGACCTTGAAAAAATCTTTTGACAACGTCACTTCCGATAACGCAGATTTTATTCCAGGTGCTGATGTCTTCTGTCGAGAGGTACCTGCCGATGTCACTTTGCCATTGTCGAATGCTTTGGAATTCTGTAGTAGTCGCTGTAACTCTTACATTTTCTTCCTTTCCACCAGCGACCAAATTCATTCCTTGGCCAATTTCAGGCGCAGAGGCGACTACTGAGGGACATTCCGTCTGAATAATCCGTACATCTTCCATCTTTAAGTGATGTTTGCTCGGATTCAAAACCCATTTATTACCCTGTTTAATCCGGTATGGCCGATAAACCCCAAACATGCTGGTGCCACCGGCTCTTTCCACTTCCCACATAATCAGCCGATTAGCACCATCGCCAAAAGACATCATCGCAATCACACCGGCAATACCGATAACAATGCCCAGCATTGTCAGAGAAGCCCTAAGTTTATTTGACCGTATTGCAGATAATCCGGCTAAAACTCCTTCAAATATCTTCATAATAAAATCATGGCGCAGGCTGACAGCCTGCGCATACCTTTCAAAATTGTCCAATTACCCTGGTGTGAATTATAAATTGTGAGTAAAATAATAGGGAGCATAAAGCTACGGCCCAAAACGTCGTAGTATAGCCCCTTGTGGGCGTCTGTATGCTTTGTCTTTGGGAAACTCACACCAAAGGTTAATTGTCTTCTTACTAACGATCTAACAGATCGTTCTACTTTTGCTCCGGAAATGGCGCGCGAATATCGTAACGACCAGGTTTCAAAACCGGCAACGTGCCATCTTCCACCATTAGATCGAGAGGATTTTCCCTCGTTTCGAGGGGCATCATAACGACATCTTTGATACGAAGAGATTCATAGATAGCCATCAAGAGTTGCATTGTGATAGCTGCTTGTCTGCCGCTACTGCGATGTTCCTCAATCTTCCCGTCGAGCCAAGCGATGAATTCCTGGAATTGATTGCCGCCGCTCTCGCGAGGCTGAATCTGTTGCCAACCGGCGGCTTTATCATTCAGAAGTAGAATCGTGCCGCCTTCCCCGCGTTTTAATTGTCCATCGCTACCGTAAACGGCATCTCCACGAACGCCAGGTTCAGGTAAGTCACTTTCATAAACTCCCCTAATTCCACCTTCAAAGCAGATTTCTCCTATGCATAAGTCTTCGCAACGGACCCGGCGCTCCCATTTGTCCGTCTTACGCGAAACTTGCCCGATGACCCACAGCGGCATCGGATCACCAAGGATATATCGCATTTCATCAATTTCATGCGTTCCTCTGTTCAGTAAGCCCAGGCCGTCGCGTCGTACCATCACCTGAGGTTGTCCAATTGCTCCTTCCTGAATGAGTTTTCGCGCTTCGGTGTTCTGCGCGCTGAAACGGCGTTGATGTCCAATTGCCATCTTGGCACCATTTTTCTCACATGCTTCTATCATATCATTAGCCTCACCAACATTTGCACACATTGGCTTTTCGCCGAAAATACCTTTGATGCCAGCATTCACCGCAGCAATTGTAATCACCGCGCGAACACTCTGCCATGTTGTAATGCTAACAATATCCAAATCTTCTTTTTCGAACATTTCGTTGTAGTCGGTGTATGCTATGGCGGCGTGCTTTTCAGCTAATGCTTTTGCTGACTGTTCGAACATATCCATCGTCGCCACAACTTCCGTCCGGGGATTTCCAGCATAGGCGTTAGCATGCGAACCGCCCATGCCACCACATCCAATAATGCCTACTCGGTATATTTTTTCAGACATTTATTTATCCTCCTGTTTTATGGTTTTATTATAGCTGCATTTATACAAACTCAATGATTTATTCATTTGCAATCAGTTCATAAACGTAAGCTATAGCCGCTTTTATATCATATCCAGTAATATCATAATCATATATAATTTCATTAAAGTTATATCCACTGGCAAGTTTTTCTAATATCAATTCAACGGAAATTCTTGTCCCTTTAATTACCGGTTTTCCACAAAGAATCCCTGTATTTATCTCTATTCTTTTAAGAAGTTCTGTATTCATCTCTTGCCTCCAGTCACATTATTAGAACAAATCTACCAAAGTCAAGTTAGTATAACGTTTTGCATTAAGCAACATTGGCCATCATAGTTTGTTCCACTCATTCACCGTAATCTCACAGCTTATAATCTCTTCAACCTCTCGAAGCATCATTCGGAGTTGAGGCACAGAATATTCAACATTGGAAGGAATTGCCAGACGATGCTACTCATAGAGCATAAATTGATGGCGAGTGCCGGAATATGGGCCATCAAAACCGAGCTTTCGTAGCCGTCGAATGAAATTTCGACGCTTACACGGCGTCCATCTGCTCATAAGTCGGCTCCTTGTTCAGATTAATTTCAGCAATCACCGGCAAAGGATGACCTAACTTAAGACCAACCCAAATCCAATCTTCGAGCGTAGAATGTAATTCATCTTCACATTCGCGCAATGTAGTTCCAAACGCTATCACCCCTTTGCACAGAGGAATTCGCCCGGCAAATGTACTGTCTTCCAGTTTGTCATAAACGGCATGAGTCATAAGCTGACTCACATACTCAGTGAGAATAAATCGAACTGCCATTGCACACATCCAATACAATTTGTGTCAATTAGCCTAATGTCGCTTAACATGTCCACCATACATAAAACTCACATCAGACCAAATTTTAACATTTTTTTTCTATTCGGTCAACCAAAATATACCATGAGAGAACTTTGAGGTGTAAATGTGGCTTCGCGTTCGTTACTTCGTAACTCACTCACCACTGAGGGATGACGCTACGTAGTAGGTTGTCGTAGCGGCGTGCCTCAGTGCCGCCTTTTCGTCTCACGCAACTCTGCGGGGAATTTCTGTGCACAAAATCTACTTGCCTTTAGACACTCAATAAGTTATCCTTTCTACGATTATCGTAGAGGAGGCACGATTTGAAATCGTCATCATCACCCAAGGGAGTAACCATCAGGTCAATCCTCATTGGCCTCGTGTTTGTAGTCGCGCTTTGTCGGATAACTGCTTTTAATGACTACCACATATTCGGCACCTGGCTGGGCAGTGGACATTTTCCTATTGGTCCTGTGTTCTTGTTTATATTCCTCACACTATTCGTCAATACCATTTTACGAGCGCAAAAGCCGGCTTGGCAGTTAACGCCTACTGAGTTAATGGTCATCTGGGCGATGTTGATAGTAACGGCAGGTATGCCCGACGCCAGCATAGCTCGATATCTATTTCCAACGATGTTGGGCGTGACATATTTTGCGACACCTGAAAATGAGTGGCAGGAGTTGTTTCATCAATACATCCCCGATTGGTTTATTGTCAGAGATAAACATGCGGTCAATTCATTTTACGAAGGTATTTCAGCGGGCGACCCAATTCCCTGGGCAGCGTGGATAAAACCGTTATCTTTTTGGATTCCATTCTTCCTGATGCTGTGGACGATTATGATTTGTCTTTCGGCTATTTTGCGTAAGCAGTGGGTAGAGCGGGAAAGGCTTGGATTTCCGCTGGTGCAATTGCCCGTTGAAATGGCTCAAAGCCCCGAAGATAAAAAATTGCTCAACGCATTCTTTCGGAATCGAATGATGTGGATAGGTTTTGCTATTCCGGTCATTATTCACGCAATCAACGCCCTGCATTTTTATCATCCCGCTGTTCCGGAAATTCGGCTGCGGCACTATTTAGACCGATATTTTTACGAACATCCCATAAACCACATTCGTCCCTTCTGGCTACATATCCTGCCTTCAGTAATCGGCATTAGTTATCTTATCAGCTTGGAGGTTTCGTTCAGCCTGTGGTTTTTCTTTATTCTATTCAAAGTCGAATACATCACAGCGGCGGCTTTGGGATACGCATCTGCAACGTACTATCGCGGCTTTGTGCCGCATCGGGAGATGGGGGCTTATGTCGCACTGGTCGTGTTTTTTATTTGGATGGGCAAAGCGCATTTCTGGAATGTCCTCAAAGCAACATTTTCCTCGAAAAAAGCGGTTGACGATACAGACGAAATGTTGCCATATCGCTACGCAACTTTGGGGCTTTTCGCATCAATTATGGGAACGACTTTGATGTTGACTTACGCCGGCGCATCGTTTCTACCCGTTCTTGTTGTGATTATCATGCTCATTGTGATGTGGCTCGTTCTAAACCGTTTAGTTGTAGAAGGCGGGATGCTGTATGTCCAACATTCTTTTGTCGCTGACGACTTGATAATGACCGCTATCGGCTCTTCCAGATTGGATGCGCCAACATTGACCATCCTTGCATTTATCCCCGCGGTGGGAATGCGTGATTTGAGAGAATTGATGATGCCACATATTCTGAACGCGTTTAAAATCCCTGAATTCGTCAAGATGAACTACAAACGTTTGATGCTCGCTATCGCTATCGCCATTATCGTTGGCGTCACTGTGACCGCTTATTCACATATATGGTTGATGTTTACCGTCGGCGCGTCAGGCATGGATTGGTGGACACACATGTCCGCGCCCAGGCATTTTTTCAACCGTCTTGCGTATTACCTGCAATATCCGACTACAACTGATTGGACAAAACTTATCTTCGTAATCACCGGCGCAAGTTTTATGGCTTTCATGTTGTTCATGCGGCGGACATTCATCTGGTGGAATCTCCATCCCCTCGGCTTCGTGATGCCTACCGTATGGTTCATGTACAATATCTGGTTTTCCATCTTTATCGGTTGGTTGGCAAAATTCATAATCCTCAAACAGGGAGGACTCAGGCAATATCGTAATATGCGTCCATTCTTTCTGGGACTAGCATTGGGTGAAGGATTTATCGGCGGGATTCTGGCGATTATCAGTTGGTTTGTTGGGAGGGGATATAATTTCTTGCCCACCTAATATTACAATGACATTTGGGGGAAATTGGTGAATAGTGAATAAGAAGCGTAAAATGTGAAACGTAAAACGTGAGAATTTCCTCCGCCGTTGTCTCCTTATCAGTAGTTGAAAAAAATCATATTTTGGCTGCTGTAACAGTCTTTTAGAAGGTACGAAAATATAGTTAAAACGGGAAACGTCAGTAGTTCACAATCTTGTTTTCTCGTTCCTTTGCTTCGCTCAAGGACAGGTTTCTCGTTTTCTCGTTTTCAGTTCTTTTCGCGGTTCTTCCAGGCGAAATGTCATCAACGCCCCGGCGAATATCATCATTGAGCCGAATATAAAAACAGCTTGAAATGAAAATCGGTCAATCATCCAACCGATGAGCGGGGATGTCAATAACGGTAGCATCTGGATGACATTTAGTGTTCCCAAATATTGCGGATGTCTTTTGACCGGCGAGATCTCAAGAGTGTAATTGATGACGATTCTCATTGATACTGGATTGAATCCAATGAACGCGAATACGAGCCAATACAGTTGAGGACCTAAATCCCCAGGCAATTTACTGATACCGATAGCGATGAGCGGCACACATCCTCCAATAAAAAGCAGCATTCTAAGAATTATACGATTTCCATATTTATCAGCCAAAAGTCCCATTACTACTGACCCCACTGCGTGGATGAAATTCTGCGCGATAAGCCATTGCACAAAACCCGATTGTTTGATGTTCATCGTCCGCATACCAAACACAGTGTAATGAGGGAATAGGAGTCTTGTCATGCAATTTAAAGTGATGACAAGAATAAACCAGCGAAAATTAGCGTGACTACCGATGAGCGCGGCGGAAGAAGCCGCGAATTG
>JACKQG010001338.1_pt1 | contig 34412 bp, 32 predicted proteins | sample 8237621 | NCBI WGS metagenome assembly JACKQG01 (sample SAMN15677084, study PRJNA649215) | marine metagenome | biome: marine; feature: Black Sea; material: saline water; isolation source: suspended particulate matter (SPM) from the Black Sea western gyre | collected 2013-06-09/2013-06-10 | depth...
GAGCGTTTGATGGTCTTCACCTAGAAGGGCATCGTCTCTTTGGTCCAGGCTCTACACTCCATTTGGTTTGGGCACGCCAAACAGAGAGTCCCTCTGTGGACCAATCGGCAAACCTCTTTATCGCTTCCACACTTGGTGCTCTTGGAAATGGTTGGGACCTTCGCCTTGGCACGTCGCTAGGGGTAAACAGCCGTGAGGGCGGATTGCTAGGGACAAGTGAACGACATAAAGCGTTTTGGATCGGTGTGGATGGGACTCTCCTTGAAGCGCTTTCGTTGTCGGTTGATTGGCACCAAACGAATGGAGAAAACTTGATGGGCAACCCCAACGGAGCAACGAAGGATGACGCCTGGAAAACGAGTCTCTCCTTCCCGCTGTTTGGCGATTGGGTCGCTACCTTCCAAGTTGCACAATGGGGTGGAGCAGCGTTGATTCCTGGAATGGGAGGTTTGGGGAATGGCCCCCTCTCTCCCTTCTCCAATGGCGCAGGGGGCTTTGCAACGGATGGTCAAGAGATTCAATATCGCCTTCACTATCGCGATTGGGAGGGGGGCTATGCCCTCCTAAGAGCCGAGAGCAACAAGGCGACGACTCTCTTCCTTAGGTATCGTGTTCTGTTTTGAGCGAGACTCTTCTGCTAGCCGATTGGGTCGTTCCTGTATCAACTCCAGCCATCAAGGAGGGAGCCCTCCTCATTGAAGGAAAGACGATCAAGGCGGTTGGCAGACAATCTCTCTTTGATGGGTGGTGCGGAAAGAAAGAGTCGTTTGGTCTCCTTATGCCTGGATTGGTCAACAGCCATAACCACGCTTCCATGGCAGCATTTCGGGGATTAGCAGACGACTTGCCCTTGATGGAGTGGCTATATGGTGAGATTTTTCCTAGGGAAAAAAGATGGGGAACGGCTGAACTCGTCGCTGCTGCTTTTCCAGGAGCGATGGCAGAGATGATTAGGAGCGGAACGACTTGTTCTGCAGATATGTATTACCACACAACGGTTTCGGCAACTCTAGCCGCCCGTGCGGGTTTCCGGTATGCCCCAGGCGAAGGGGTGATTGATTTCCCCAGCCCCTCATTTGAAACCGTTGAAGAGGGGCTAGTCGTTTCTCGCCAACTTGTTGAAAAGTTTGCGGACCATCCCACCGTTCATCCCACTGTGGCCGCACACGCCCCCTACACATGTGCTCCTGAGACGCTTATCTCTGTTGATGCCTTGAGTCAGGAATATGGTGTCCCCTTCCAACTCCATATCGCTGAGACACCCGACGAGACTCAGATTATTCAGGATAGATACAGCACAACTCCTGTTCGACATCTCCACAATCTGGGGCTACTCTCCCCACGCCTCCTTGGAGCCCACTCTGTTCATCTCGATGAAGAAGAGACCGCACTTTATGCCGATGCAGGCGTCAAGGTCTCCCACGACCCCGAAAGCAATGCTAAGTTGGGCAGTGGATTGGCTCCTGTTCCCCAGTTCTTGGAAGCGGGCATCACTGTGGGGCTCTCTACCGATGGTCCCTGCTCGAACAACGACCTAGACCTTTTTGGAGAGATGCGTACGGCAGCACTTGTCCACAAACTCCACGGGATGGACCCCACGGTGCTTCCTGCTCCTCAAACGCTCCGAATGGCGACATGGGGAAGTGCAACCGCATTAGGTATCGGGGATAAAGTCGGAAGCCTTGAAAAGGGGAAAGAAGCAGATATCGTGGCGTTGGATCTTTCAAAACCCCACCTGACACCTCTATATGACCCTGTCTCCCATCTGGTTTACTCGGCAGGTAGAGGGGATGTGTCTGATGTTTGGGTCGCTGGAAAGCGCCTCTTACAAGATAATGAACTTGTGACGATGGATGAAGAAGCCTCACTTCTTTCGTTGCGCCAATGGGGAGAACGGCTAAGGGATGGATAGAGCGACCTTAGGGAAGCGTCTTTCTCTCCTTGAAGAAAGGGGAGAAGGTTGGGAAGAGGTTTATAGGAATCTGGCACAACGAGATTGGAGACTTCCTATTATTGTCCTAGCAGGCCCCCCTGGTGCTGGGAAGTCTACGCTCCTTGCTCATGTAGCTCTCCACCACCCTCAATGGGCCTACTTACTGGTAGACCCCACAGACCCCCTTACAGGCGGGGCTGTTCTTGCCGACAGGGCGCGCATACCCTTTATGGAGGATGCCCCTTTTGTCCGCTCTGTGGCTACTCGTGGCTCGGCGGGGGGTGCCGCCACAGCACTTTGGCCGATGTTGCGGCTCTTCAACGAAGAGAACTATCCCGGGGTCGTTGTGGAGAGCGTAGGTGTGGGGCAAGTCGCCGACTCTCTCCGTGCCCTCGCTGATCTTCTCATTGTCGTCCTCTCTCCCGAAACGGGAGATGCCCACCAAGCCGTCAAGGGTGGCTTACTTGGTGAGGCGGATATTGTGGTCGTAAACAAAGGTGATTTACCCGGTGCAGAAGCGTTGGTAGGTCATCTCAATGCTCTAAGCCAGAAAGATCCTCTCCTCGTTTCTGCGATGGTGGGGAGCGGACTTGTCCCTCTATTAGACCGTCTCAATCACCTCCCACCCATCGATATCCCGAGGCGACTTCGCGGAGAAGCGAAGGACTTTGCTTTGGCGGGATTCTCATCGGAGTTGGAGCAACGCCTTGACGCCTGGAATCTTGAAGGAACGCCTCTTGACCTGCCCTAGTTCATCTGACACCCTAGGATTCCCCCTATGAAAGTATTGGTGGCAAAAGTGGGGTTGGATGGACATGACCGGGGGGCGTTGCTGGTGGCGAGGGCGTTGCGGGATGCGGGGCACGAAGCGATTTACTCGGGGCTACACCGAACCCCACCTGAAGTGGCACAGATGGCAGCAGAGGAGAGTGTAGATGTCGTCGCTTTGGGTATCTTGTCAGGTGCCCATATGACTTTAGTTCCTAAAGTGCTTTCGGCGATGGAAACGGAAGGGATTTCAACGCCTGTTGCAGTCGGCGGCATAATCAGCGATACCGAGGCGAAACTTCTGAAAGAGTTGGGCGTGGGCGCGGTCTTTCCACCGGGTACCCCGATGGCAGAAGTCGTCTCTACCCTTGAATCACTAACCGAATGAACTTTGCGACCTTCTTTGCCTTCCTTTTGGGGGCCGCTACTTTGGCGTTCGAGGTCTATGGTCCCCGTTTGATCCAGTCCCATTTTGGGTTTAGTCCCGTTCTTTGGGCTTCGGTCATTTCTGTCTTCTTGGGAGGGCTAACGGTGGGCTATTTCTTGGGGGGTCGTATCGCCGAAGATTCGATGCGAAGAACGAAGATCTTCTTCCTTTGGATGGGGGCTGGGCTCTTCGTCTTCTTCTCGCCTGTAATCGCTTCCTCTGTTGCTGAACTCTTCCTTTCCCGGCCTGGTGCTCCTCCACTTTGGGAACCCCTAGCAGGAGCGTTCCTCATCTTCTTCCTTCCCACCGTGGCGATGGGCACAGCGTTGCCTGTTTTGGTGGCGATTACGCCCACTGGTGGAAAGGGCGCCGGGCGCCATACGGGACGCCTTTTAGGTATTAGCACCTTGGGGAGTATCTTAGGGGTACTGGGACTTACATTCGGATTAATGGGTAGGCTATCCCTTCCTCAGATTGCACTCGTCCTTGCGCTGCCATGGGTCGCTGGAGCCTTCTGGATGCTCAGAAGGAAAACTCGACCGATAAATGCCATCAGCACCCTCCTTTTTCTCGCACTTCTTGGTTCACTTCCCCATGCGGAGAAAACCTTATGGGAGGGGGACTCTTTGCTTCACCACATTCGCGTTGCAGAAGATAAGACCCATCGCGCCCTTTTCTTCAACAATTGGATGGAGAGCGTGATGCTTATTGATGATCCCTTAAAAGGGCACTTCCATTACATTGAGGCGTTCCATCTTGCAGCTCATGCGGTAGAGAAAAAGGGGCGAGTCTGTTTGGTCGGCTTAGGAGGGGCTTCAGCAGCAAGGACATTCTTGGCACGGTATCCCCAAATGGAGATGGTCGCTGCCGAGATTGACCCCAAGGTAGAGGAACTTGCCCAGAAGTGGTTTGGAATCCCCTCTGAACGGATGGAAGTGAGGATTCAGGATGGAAGGCAGATGTTCAAGAGAGAGGGTGCCCCTACCTGCAAAGTCGTCTTGCTGGATGCGTATTCAGCAAGCCGGTATGGGGCTTGGATACCCTGGCATCTAACCACAAAGGAGTTCTTTACAGAGGTGCGGGGGCAAATGCCCGAGGGAGGCGTCGTCGCTTACAACGTGATTGGACAGGTAGATGGCGCTTCTTCGTGGCCCGTTCAGGCGATTGCCAAGACGATGGGAACTGTCTTCCCATCGGTTTGGGCTTTGCCCATTCCCGAAAGTAGGAATGTCGTCCTATTTGGGTTTACCACACCACAAGACGAGGATACCGACTGGTCTACCTTGGTCGGTTGGGGGGGCGCACCCGAACTCTTGAGGCAACTCACCAGCCGAATGACTCTAGAGATTCCTCAATCTAAGGGTATCCCCATCCTCGTAGACGACTTTGCCCCCATTGACCTGCCCGGTCTGATGATAGGTCCCTAAGGGTTCTCTCTTCTAGAATCCCACTATGAATGCTCCTCGGCGCTTTCTAACAGCGGCCAGTCTCTTTGATGGTCATGACGCTGCCATCAATCTCATTCGTCGCCTCATTCAAGATGCCGGTGGAGAAGTCGTTCATATGGGGCACGACCGCTCGGTGGAGGAGATTGTGATTGCTGCACGGCAAGAGGACCCCCACGCCATCGCCCTCTCGTCCTACCAAGGCGGGCATATCGCTTACTTCACCTACTTACTAAAACGGCTCAAGGAAGAGGGGCTGGGGCATATTAGGGTATTTGGGGGGGGTGGGGGTACGATCCTGCCCGAGGAGGCACGCGAACTTGAACGGCGTGGTGTTGCCCGGATATTTCGACCCGAGGACGGCACCGACAAAGGACTTGAAGGCATTATTTCTGAAGTCTTTGACCTTTGCGATGTGGAACCCTCATCACTCAAGTCCAACAAAGGTGAAGGCGCTTTGGCGAGGGCCCTTACACGGATTGAGACGGGCAATCTTGAAGAAGGCGAAGCACCAAGTAAGGGCGCATTGGTGGTGGGGTTTACAGGAACGGGTGGTGCGGGAAAATCATCTCTTATTGACGAACTCGTTCTTCGCCTGCGGCGGCAAGAACCAAATAGACAGATTGCGATACTAGCAGCCGACCCCACAAGAGAACGGACAGGGGGGGCGCTCTTGGGAGACCGAATCCGAATGAATGCGATCTACGACGGTGGTGTCTTTATGCGAAGCCTCGCTGCCCGACGGGAGCGCCCCCTTATTGAGATTGTAGCATCGGCGGTAGAGAGAACGAAAGCCGCGGGATACGACTTGGTGATGGTTGAAACCCCTGGCATTGGGCAAGCAGACAACCCGCTTGGCGACCTTTGCGACCTCTCGCTATATGTCATGACTAGTGATTATGGTGCTCCCTCCCAACTAGAAAAAATAGAGATGTTAGATAGAGCAGACTTAGTCGTCTTGAACAAGTTTGACCATCGCGCTGGCGAGGACGCTCTTAGAGAAGTGCGCAGACAAGTCAGGCGTCTCCGATCCAAGGGAGAGGGCACCCTAGAAGAGCAACCCGTCTACCCCACAATTGCTAGCCAATATGCTGACAAGGGTGTGGATGCGTTGGCTACCGAGATAGAGAGACTGCTTTCGGGGGGGGATGGTGAGAGAACCCACCCTGTTGTTTCTGCCAGACAGCACCTAATACCATCCGATAGAGAGAGGTATCTTGCTGAGATTGCACAGGTGGTGCGCCACCGTAGAAAGCGCGTATCTTCGCTATCAGGAAGAGTCCGCCTTGCAGAGGCATTGGCGACTCTCCTTATTGATGACGGAACGCCTCCACCATCTGGATTCGTCCCCTTCCCCTCTCCTCAAGGGACACTCCAAGAGAGATACAACGATGCGTTATCGGGGATGGGGGAGAGCGCCTTGGTCTCTTTGCGGGCGTATGACGAGACCGCAAAACGGTATGGAGGCGATACGGCGACCTATTCGGTGCGGGGAAATGAGATCAGCGTCCCCGCATCCACAGAGTCGCTCTCTGGGCTTCGAATTCCCAAAGTTGCACTCCCCCGCTTTTCCTCGTGGAGCGACCGCTTGGAGTGGATTGCCCAAGAGAATGTGCCTGGGGCATTCCCCTACACCCAGGGGGTCTACCCTTTCCGCCGTACAGGGGAAGCTCCCACACGGATGTTCGCTGGGGAAGGACCTCCAGAGAGGACGAACGCTCGTTTCCATCTCCTTGCCGAGGGGCAACCCGCCACTCGCCTCTCCACGGCGTTCGACTCGCCCACCCTTTATGGCCACAACCCCGAACCCCGTCCCGATGTCTTGGGCAAGGTGGGGGAGAGTGGCGTCTCCATCGCCACCTTGGATGATATGAAACGCCTCTACGCGGGGTTTGACCTTTGCGCACCCACCACAAGTGTCTCTATGACGATTAATGGCCCCGCCCCGATGCTCTTGGCGATGTTCCTGAACACCGCCATCGATGACAAACGGGGGCGGTTTGAGGACGAGAAGGGGAGAGAAGCGACCCCTGAGGAGGCTCTCGCCCTTAGGAAGAAAGCTCTTCAGCGTGTGCGCGGCACTGTTCAGGCGGATATCCTCAAGGAAGACCAAGCACAGAACACCTGCATCTTCGGGACGCCCTTTGCCTTGCGGATGATGGGGGATATCCAATCGTGGTTTATTCAAGAGGGAGTAAGGAACTTTTACAGTGTCTCTATCAGCGGATACCATATCGCCGAGGCTGGTGCCAACCCTATCTCTCAGTTGGCTTTTACTCTTGCCAACGGATTTACTTATGTGGAACATTACCTGTCGCGGGGGATGGAGATTGACGACTTTGCCCGCAACCTCTCCTTCTTTTTCTCTTCAGGCATGGATCCCGAATACCAAGTTCTGGGGCGGGTCGCACGACGCATCTGGGCGGTCGCTCTTAGGGACAGATATGGTGCGGGGGAACGGGCACAAAAACTAAAGTACCATATCCAGACAAGCGGGCGAAGCCTCCACGCCCAAGAGATTCAGTTCAACGACATCCGGACCACCCTTCAAGCACTGATGGCGTATTTTGATCGGTGCGACAGCCTCCATACCAACGCCTACGACGAGGCGATTACCACCCCCACCCCTGAAAGCGTCCGGCGCGCCCTTGCAATCCAACAGATTATCCAGCGGGAGTTCGGCACCGCCCAATGCGAGAACCCCCTCCAAGGCGGTTTCCTTGTGGAGGAGCTGACAGACCTTGTGGAAGAAGCGGTTCTGACCGAGTTTGAGAGACTCAGCCGCAGAGGAGGGGTCTTGGGTGCGATGGAGTTGGGCTACCAACGAGGGAAGATCCAAGAAGAGAGTCTCCATTACGAGCGACTAAAACATAGCGGGGAACTCCCCCTTATTGGCGTGAATACTTTTCTTGGAGACGACCCTCAGATAGAAACACCCAAGAATGTCACCCGAGCCACAGAGGAAGAGAAAGATCTCTGCGTCGCCAGATGCATAGCCTTTGAGGGCGACCACGCCAAAGAGGCACCAGAAGCTTTGTCCCGTCTTCAGTATGCCGCCTTGGAGGGAAAGAACCTCTTTGAAGTGCTGATGGAGACGGTGCGTGTGGCAAGCCTAGGGCAAATCACCAAGGCACTTTACGGCGCTGGGGGTCGCTACCGCCGAAGCCTCTAGTCGAGGGCTGGGGAGGGGGCGGTCTCCCCAGGACCGAGCCCGACGCGCTCTCGGGCGAAGTCAAGAGCCTCCTGGAAAAGGCTCCGGGCCTCCGCTGTCCACTCAGCCGTTTCTGGCGTGGGCTGGGTGAAGGCGATGACATCGCTCCACCCCTCAATCGTTTCGGGGAGACGACCGGTGCGGTCGTAGGCCCACAAGAGAATCCCGCTTGTCCACCACTCCATATTGCGCTTTTCCTTGGCGGGATTTCGGGCGAAAGAAGTGTCAAGAACCCACCACCTCTCAGCCCATCCCTCGGTGCGCCCCTTCCCGCAGAAGAGCGCCCCCACCACCCTAGCCCCCTCCTCGACCGACTCCAGCCAGACCATCTTGACGCCCCCGTAAGGCATTTCCTTGTGGTGGAAGCCCTGAAGGTTGTCCTTGGAAGGGGTTGTCTCGGAAGGGAGCAAGACCCATTCGGAGGCCTCCTCTCGGGGCAGGAAGGGCACCCAAGGGTTCTCCACTAGGTCGGACGCTTGTGGCAGAGACCCGCCAGCCCATCCCAAGGTGCCAAGGGAGAGGTACCACAGGCCCGGATGACAGTTGGCGTAGTCGCCCTGCGGGTGCCCCCATCTCTCGGGGAAATAGCGGGCCACGCCCGCTAGGATGTTCGGCTCTCCCGAATCGCTCTGGACCTGAGGAGCCACCTTCCCGGCAGTTGGGACCTCTCCTTCAGTCTGTGCAGTCAGACACCCCGCCAGCCCGAACAAGCCTAGGACCAACGCGCCTTGAGCCACCCGCCAATCGCTCTCTCTATCCATCGCCTTCACCTCCCCGCATCAAGTTCCGCATACCGTGCAGTGGAAGAGGAACCCAGGACCCCCTGTCTGCCCCCCCGCCAACGCCTGTTTCGCTTCGATGAAACAGGGGCAACCCTCCCCGACTGAGATATCCACGACCTGAAAGTCGCTGGGAAAGAGGCACGAAGCTTCAGGCAGTGAATCGCAGCAGGAGACGAAACACCAAGCCGCCGGATTGCAATTCGCTCTCGAGGGGTCATTCATCACGATCATGGAATACCCATTCCTTTCAATGACGAGGTTGCAGGGGATGTTCTGAGGCGGCATATCCTCGAGATCCGCCCAGAACCCCGTATCGTTCAGGCAGTCATACCAGAGGCTGATAAAACCTGGACCTGACCCCTTGGTGAGCGTGATCTGGCAACACCCTCCACATTCCTCAAAGCCGAGAAGCCCCACAGCCGAATCCAGGCAAGTGCGGGAAGGAGTCCCCGCAGAGTGGGTAGCAGGCTGGGTGGCGTCCACAGCCCCGACTGTCCCTAGGATGAGCGCGAGGGCGAGAACCATACTCATATATACATGCTACATTATGTTTTGATAGTTGTCAAGACTGGACGCAAGTGGCGGCGGGTGTTCCGTCGCCTCCCCAAATCCGTTAGGTCGGGGTTTGTGGCTCTCCGAGCCACCATGTCGGGTGGCTCCGGCACAGAGCCGGACGCTAGCGTCCTTCTCTGGCATCCGTCCCTCATGTCCACCCCTCGGGATGTGGCAAGGCGTGGAAGCCTTGCCCTATAGTGGAAGGGTCGCCCTAACGGGAAGAGGATAGCATCCCCACAAGATTCCGCTAGGTCGGGGATTGTGGCTCTCCGAGCCACCATATCGGGCGCTCCGGCGCTAGACCAGCCCACCTTTTTTCCGCGCAGGGCTGGAGTTGCCTCCACCGCTTTAGCTGACGTTGATTCCCCGCACGGATTGCTGTCCTCCTCCAGCTATGGATGCCCGTTCCCATACTGCTCAACGGAGTACGAAGACACACCCTCTTCTAGAGGCAAACCAAGCAACGGTTTCTATGGTATACTCTGCACTCGGACACAGATGGGAACCCCCGATGCTCCCCAACCGCGACCGGACAATTGGGAGGTAACAAATGGTGATGAAACGCTCGGTCTTTTTCGTAGGGATCTTGCTCGCCGCAGGGTGGGGGTCCCTCTCCATCCTTACAGATACACACCTGAGAGCCGAACACCTGCCCGCGTGTATCAGTGGGTTCTGCGACGTTGTCGTGCCTGCGCCAGAAGTGAATCCTGCTTCACGGGTCCAAGCGGATGGGACGATTCCTCGTGGTCAGGCGAACATCATCGCCATGGCGGGAGCCCTGGAAATGGCCATCAAGGATGGATATCCATTCCCTCAGGATGCAACGTGGCTCCTCGAGCATGACTACCTACCCCACGCAATCTGCCGCCCGGGAGGTTTGCCTGAGGATTCAGCCAGTCTTGATGGTGCCAAGGGTGGCGATTTCACTCTTGACTCCCAGTCTGGACAGTTCTCGCTCTCCATCGTTGGCCTACCCGGCAGGATGAAGGTGGAAGCGGATCCAGGCAAGATCCTGACAGGACTCCTAGAGACACCGAGCCTCCACAGGGATCTCTTGGCAACAGACAGCCTGGCTCGCAGGATGTTCGTGCAGGCACGGTGGATCACCAACGCCGGTAGGCTTGGTGCCACTTGGCCCGACAGAGTCGCCGCAAAGGGTGGGAACCTCAACTTTCCCGACGCGTCCTTGGCAGCACTCGCCCCGTGGCTTCCCTGCACCGGGCTGGTGAATCTGGTCACGGGGGAACCGCTGGCCGAGGGCATGGGTCCCGGCGAGGTGACGATCGAATCGGTCGCTGGCATCGTGGGCGATAGGCCAGGGAGAGGCTACCGGGTCTCCGTGCACCATCCCTCCGGTGCCGACCTGTCATGGAAGATCATGCTCGCCCAGCCGCCGAACTGAGTTCTTGGCGGGTGGACAGGGTGCATTGAGGTCTTGGGTCGCGGTAGCTCTCCTCGTTGCGGGGTGTCTGCGCGTGGGGTCGGCACCAGAGGGCGACCGACCGGAGCCTCTCCTGGACCACGAAGTGCCTTGGGCATGCGTTTCGCAGGATTTCGCCGAGCACCGTCTTCTCCTATTGATGGGTAGGGAGTGGGTTTGGGCAGGGCGGCCGGGCAGCCTCGGTGATCTGTTTTCAGGGCTGGGCGCGTTGGCCACAGAAGAAGCGGGAGAAGGAAGTTGCCTCAAGGAGAGTGGTCAGACGCTCCTCATCAGGTCCATCGGCGATCCGGCCCAGAGCACGCTGTACGAATGGGATCCCCGCGAGATGCCCGAGGAGGCGGCGTTCCCCTACACACGGGTTGCCAAGAAGGACTGGTCCGCCGTGATGTGGTTCCGTGCGGTTTCGAGGTTGGTCTTTGGGGGTTTGCCCTACGCCGACCCGCCGGTCGCAGATTGTTCACCCCCGCCCGTCCCCCACATTGACGGATACCGAATCGCGTCCGACCCAACGGAAGAGGGATGCCTTCTGAGCCTTTGGCGAGGAGAGGAGCTCATCCATCGCATCGCCCTTGAAGTCACAAAGATACGGAAGGATTTTCTGAGCGTCTGGCCTCCTAGGGATTGATCCCGCTCTTCCCCCCGATCACCGACCAGGGAAGGGGGGGACTGGGTCGCCCAAGACCCCTTTTCTTTGGGGGGCGGCTAGCCTGTCGAGGTTGTTGAGGACCCCGAAACCCTTCGCCTTTCGTGCCTGCCAGGGGCCTCCAAAGCCTGGGATCTTGCCCTGGTGCGGGGACAGGCGACCGGCCATGAGGGGATCGGGCTAGCCCTGGGTGTTTCTGCTAGGCTCAGGCGACGCAATCCAAATCCGTGGTGGCCGTCAAGGCCGCGGGCGGCTGCGGGCCCACGGGGAGATCCCAAGTGACCGTGGTCCCCTCAACGGAAGCCGGCGGGTCCGCAACGACCACAGGGCATTCCAGCGTAACGGCCACATCGAGGGAACTGCCGGGTGACGCCATGCCCATCATAGGTTGGGTCATCTGCCAGAGTGGGAGAAGAACCTCCGTGGAGAGGGTGACCTCGACTGAGCCATCTTCAAGGACAGTTCTCGTCAGTGCCCCCGGGGTGGGCACAGGGTAGAAGTAGGTCCCATCCGGGGCGCCCGCCGCGAGAAAACCCACCCACTCCGAGACATACTGGTTCCAGTCCTGCAGGGTGGAGAACCTGAACTGGAAGGAGAACAGGCAGATGTCCCCAGCCGGATTCGGATTGGCCCAGCCGTCCATCGCGACGTCCACCCCAATCTGGGCAAACCAGGAGGACCCCGCGCCATCAGGATCGAATTCGTTGGTATTCGGGGCGCACCCCCAATCGGGGAAGAAGGGCTCCTCCTCGACCCAGGTCACCTCGACGGCCCCGTCCGCCCCCACCTCGATCGCCACCTGTTGCTTGGGCGACACACCAGCACATCCGGCAAGCGACAGAAGCAGAAGCCCCCCGGAGAGGACGACAAGCCCCCGGCCGCCCATCATCCCTAGCCCCTGCACTCGCCTCATCCGCCTTCCCCCTGGGTGGTGACCTCTCCGCAGGCCATCCAGACGGATTCCCCCGATCCAACAACCGATGAGGGGCACGCTTGGATGTCGCAGATGTTCTCGCAACCCTCAATCTTTCCCTTTCGGGGGTGTTCCTCGCTGTTCACTCTTGCGCACCGGGCAAAACCGGCCGTACCGAACTTGCATCTGCAAGCCCACGGGGCACGTGGATCCCCTTGGCAACGGTCCTGACCGGCTCCCCCCATGTCAGGACGGCCCCGCCACTCTCCAAGGCCAGATCGATCGTGTAGGTGGCGTTGTCGCACCCCCATCCCATAAGGGCAAGGCCCAGCACCAAGATGACAGTGCCACTCCCGTTCTTCATTCCGGTGTTCACTTTTCTCCTCCTGCGAGAGCAACAGCCCTGAAAGTCGGCGAGCAGGACCAAACGGTCATCGGTTGCCCTGAAAGCCCCCGGCCGCAATAGTCTACACCGCTGGTCCAAGTCTTTGCGCTCAACTTGCGGATTCATGGAATCTCCCATGGTGGATAAGGCTGGGAATTGGCGACGGATTCTAGGTGTCGCCACGCGTCGGGGCGTGGACATGAGGGACGGAGAGCTACAACCGCCGCCTGATAACGGATTGGGGGTGGCGACGGAACACCCGCCGCCATTAGGGGGAGGCTATAAGGAGTAATGGGATTGGGAAAACATGGTGGGGTTGGGCATACGATGGGGGTATGCCACGCTTAGCGGTCATTGGGGGGTCTGGGCTTCTGGGTTCCCATCTTATCGCTGCCCTAGAAAGAGAGGGATGGTCAGCTTCGTCAATAGATAGAGTACCCTTCCCCAAGAACGCCCCTAGGCCCCCAGGGTTTTGGGAACTATGTGGTGATGCCCTAGATACAGCGAAGTTGGCTGAAACCCTCAAGGGGGCTGATGCAGTATGGATAAAAGCTGCAAAACTAGCAGGCGACCGCCATGACGACGATGCTCTTCCCGCATACAAGCGCATCAATGTGGCACTGCCACAGAAAGTGATGGAGATGGCCGGAAAGATGGGGATTCCTCGTATCTATCTAGACTCATCCGATGCCGTCTTTTTGGATACTTGGACAGAGGGAAACCACCTTCCTGACAGCCCCCCCTGCCCCAAGGACCACTACGGAAGAACGAAAGCCGAAGCAGAATCTCTCCTAAAGGAATGGGCTATGGCGAGTGATGACCGCTCTGGGCAGATAGTTAGATATTCGCGTGTGCGTGCCTTTGAAAGTGGCGGTGTTCTAGCGCTTTGGTGTGCCCAAGCGTCCCTGGGGTTGCCCCTTCGCCTTTTTGGAGATGGGAGCCGGGCGGGGTGTGCCATTCATCTGGACGATTGTGTGCGGGGCAGTGTGGCTGCCCTCTCGTTGGCACCTCGCTTTGCCACCTACAATCTAACCCTTCCACCCATAACTCTCTCTGACCTCTCTTCAATCGTTGCCCAGTTGCTGGGTGAAACAGGGGTTTCTTACGATGACGACCCAAGCGATCCCACCGACCCACAGATCCACGCTATGGACCCCGGCGATAGTTGGGAGCGTTTGGGGATAGTGCCCCGAGTTTCGTATGACCAAATGGTTGAAGAGACCGCAGCGTTCGTCAAGGAGCGACTAGAGGGGGAGATTCCCCCTTGGGTTCGCCCCTTCAAGAATCTTCCTGGTATTCAAGCGCTCATTAGAATATCCCTGATTGCTGCGTCCCGGAAACGTGGCATTCCACTTTAGGAGGTAAAGATGATTAGTATTGGAGATACTGCCCCTAGTTTTACGCTGTTGACAGCCCACAACCCCCCAGATGGCGCCCCCTTACGCCCCGTCTCATTGGACGCTCTACTTGCAGAAGGCCCCGTTGTGCTGGCTTTCTTTCCCGCGGCGTTTACGGGTGTTTGCGAAAAAGAGATGTGTACCTTTAGGGACAACTTTAAGGCACTAGGTTCTGCGAACGCTTCGGTTGTGGGTATCTCAAGCGACCTCCCCTTTGCCCAAAAGGCGTTTGCTGACCAAAACGCCCTCCCTTTCCCGCTTCTGTCCGACCTAGGGGGAAAGGTTGCCACATCTTTTTCTGTCGCTTACGACGACTTTATCGGATTATCTGGTATCGCCAAGCGCTCGGTCTTCGTCCTCAATACCAAAGGAGTTGTTACTTATACTTGGGTAACGGATGACGCTGGCGTAGAGCCCCCCTATGACGAAGTGATTGAGGCTGCGGAGAGCGCATAAGTTTCCTTAGACTTATAAGACCTTGGGGCTCCACTATTTGCCATATGAAGAAGGGGTTCTGTATCTCAAGTAAGATCTCTTTTGAAGAGGGAGATAGTGCCGCGATGCCCCCAAGAGATCCTAACCAAGGTACACCTTTCCAGAACGGTGTTTGGGATGCGCTAGCATCAATCCCCTCTGGAGAAACCCGCACTTATGGTGAGATTGCCCAAGAGATAGACCGTCCTATGGCGTTTCGGGCAGTCGCAGCTGCTTGTGGTGCCAACCCCTTCCCCGGGCTTGTCCCCTGCCACCGCGTCGTTGCTAAAGATGGCTGGGGCGGATTTTCGGCACCGGGCGGACTTACCCTTAAGATTCGCATGGTCAACGCTGAAAAATGAGTGAAATTGAGACTTTTATGGAAGCGTTTGCGTCAGGTCGGGCTGAACTGCCACCAACCGGACAAGAGACTCTCTCTCTCCAGATATCTCTACACAAGGAAGGTCATACGGATGCGAGCAAATGGGTGGGGTGGCGGGGTGCTGTGCGTGCATCAGATAATGATGAGCCCAAGGTAGAAGCAGCGTTGCTTCATAACATTGCCTCCTTCCTTCTTCCCGATTTTGATAGAGGGGTTGGCAAGGAAGATGCAGAAGAAGCGATTCGGGCAACAGAAAGGGCATTACCCCTTCGCGCCTATCTTGCGGAACCTGGTCCCCTCTGTTGGGCTTGGTGGGATTTGGGCACGGCACGCCTAGCTGCAGCAGACTTAGATGGGGCTGTCCATGCCTTTGGCGAAGGGCTTAGCCTAGCCGAGGGACTCATGGCAGAGGACTTGGGGAAAGAGATGAATAAAGAGATTCGTCTCCATGCGGCATGGCTTCGTTTGATGTCTGCCCGCGCATTAGCCCGTAGCGGGGGCAATATAGATCACCTTTCCAAAGGTGCTAACGAGGCAGCAAAGACCATCATTAGAGAGGGCGACAGTTGGGCGGCTGGCGCCGCCACCTCCCTTGCGGATCTCTCTACTTAGCTCTTTTTCAAGGCGAAATCGGCTTGAATAAAGAGATATAAGAAAGCGATATCAATCAGAGCGAAGGGCATCAACACGCCTTGGTGAGGAACGGAGTTGCCTAAGAACAGGAATCCGAAAACAAGAGCGATGAAGACGCTCTTCATCAGAATGCCTAGCCAGACAATCCCTTTGTGACTCTTGGGGTCTTGAGCCACGAAGAGAAAACCTAGGCCAAAGATGAAGATGTAGAGAGCGGGAAGGAGGATGTAAACGGGATGCACCTCCATCGCTGCACGATCTCCCAATAAGTCAAAGATTCTCTGTCCAAAGAGGGCGAAACCCGCCCCCAAAACGATGTCGTACCACCCCCCCCACCAAAATATCGTCCTAATCACACTTTCCTTCATTGTGCCCTCCTTGTCTCTTCCACTCTCATCTTACGGTATCTTCGCCGCCTCTTTTCTGTTTCTTCTTTAGAGTAAAGGAGACGAACGAGGTTCACAAATTGACGCCGAAAATAACTCTCCGTCATCCCTAACGGTTTGAAGTTCAGGTCAAAAAGGGTGCACCTATCCCAAGCCCCTTCTCTCAGGATACGCCTCTCTTTTTTGAGTCGGGCATAGAGGGGCGTTCCCGGAAAGGGCGTCAAGACCGTAACTTGAACCTCATAGAGTGAACTCTCTCTTGAGAATCTGAGTACATCTTCAAAGACTTCGGGGGAATCACCATCAAGCCCTAGAACGAAACATCCATTGACGGTAATTCCCCTAGATTGAATCGCCTGAATCGATCGCTTATACCCTTTGACCTTTCCTGCCTTCCAGTTGGCTTGCATCTCCACACCCTCTAAAGATTTGCGCCTTGGGCTTTCGAGTCCAATAAGAACCTGTTGACAACCCGATTCAGCAAGGAGATCAAGAAGTTCTGGGTCTTCGCCGATGGAGATATCTGTTTCAGTAAACCACCTTATTCTCTCCAGAGCCAACGCCTTCAAAAGCCTCCTTGAATACGCTCTGTCCACAAAACTGTTGTCATCTGCTAGCTCAATAAAGGGGTTATTCCAGATTCGTTTGATAGCACGGATCTCTTCCACCACTTTCTCAACGGGTTTGGTCTTATACTTGGGGGCGATTAGGTATGAACTGGCACAGAAATCACATCGCCAAGGGCACCCTCTGCTCGTTTGGACTGTCAAACGGTTGTATCTATTGGCGTCAAGGAGGTCAAATCTTGGGATAGGTGCATCTGCTAGGTCAAAAGGAAGTGCTGTTCTATAGACTTGCTTAAGAGATCCCTTTTCGCAATCTCTAAGCACTTCCCCCCAAAGAGGCTCCCCCTCTCCTATCACGACGCTGTCGCAGTGGAGAAGTGCCTCATCAGGACAGACCGATACATGGAGCCCCCCCATCACGACCTGCGTCCCCATTGAGCGAAACCTCTCAGCGACTTTGTAAGCCTCAAAAACCTGTGCTGAAAAAGTACTCAGAGCAACGATGTCCAAACTTTGAGGCAATCTCCCCCCCTCTCTATAGTCCTCAATCTCATAGTAAGAGATGTCGTGGTGCTCGGGTGTCAGAGCTGCCAGAGTAATGAGCCCCAAACTGGGCAATGAAGCAATCACTTTGTTTCGTTCTACAAACCCAGGCAAGGTAAGCCCCAATGCTGTCAGTGCAGGATCGTGGGCACGAACCCCACTCATCGCCACAAACCCCACCCTCAAAACAGATATCGAAGAGCACTTATCGTGCCAAGAAGGAGGGCAGCAACGGGGATGCCAAAAAGCCATTTTAGGCGTGGATTGGACGCAAAGAGAATACAGGCTAGGGGCATCGTTACTGCACCAAGAATGAAAGCGCCCTCCGCCACGGGGTGCGCCTTCTCCAACGATGAAAGGGTTAGGGAAAGGAGAATATTCAAGACGCCTAATCCGAAGAAAGAGATGTGAGCAAGGCGATACAAACGGCGACGAAGCGAACTATACCCGCCCAACCAACCCTCTTTATTGAAGCGAAGACCGAGGAATGCCCCAGAAACAAACCCAAGGGAAATCCAGACCCATCCAAAGAGAAGATTCACGGAGCCACCTCCACTTACCGACTAAAGTCCAAGTCTAAACGAAGCCACCCCAAAGAGAATGGGACTCTTTCTCCTATCTATCTCCAATCATGTGAACTTGAAGGTAGCGTATATAATAGACATACCGACCGGTAGGTATGTCACTACTTCAAGCCCAATCCCAAGCGACGATTCGTCGCATCCAAGACGCTGCACGCACCCTCTTTCTCCAGAGGAGCTATGCCGATGTATCGATGTCAGACATTGCACAATCAGCGGCACTAACGAAGGGCGCTCTATATCACCACTTTCGGAGCAAAGAATCACTCTATTTGGAGATGATGCATGCCGATTTGGATAGCAAACGAACACTCTTTCTTAGTGCGATTGAAGAACCGGGGTCTACAAGGGATAGATTGGCTAGGCTCACACTCGCTTATTTTTCGTTGCCTGCCTCTCAGCGCGACCTTATCCGCTTGGTTAGGCGCGACAACAATGTCTTTGAAGAACCCCTGCGAAGCGCGTTGGTCGCCGCCTACCAAAGGGCACTTCCTGAACCGGTAGAAACGGTCTTGAGAGAAGGCATCCACCGTGGCGAAATTGCCCCTACCGACCCCCGCCTCCTCTCGTGGCAATATGTCGCCTTGGTTGAAACGGCTCTTTCTCCCCACGCTGACCGCGTTCTTCCCACAGCCAAAGAGAAGGTAGCCTACACACTTTCCCTCTTCCTTGAGGGCTCAATAGGAGATTCGAATGCAAAAGATTCTTGATTGGGAAGGGCTCTCCCTAAATGAAGTCCTAACTTTGGCACGGGATGTCCTTGAAGACCCGGACCTTCCTACTGTCGCCAAATGGCGAGAAGGAGGGGGAAAGGTTTTGGGTCATTTCCAGGTCTATTTCCCCGAAGAGATTGCTCATGCTGCGGGGATGCTTCCTTTCAAGATGAAGGGATTCCCTGTCGCTCCCGACCATGCAGATTCTCGCTTTGGCTCCTTCCTCTGTTCCATCATCAAAACCTCTCTAGAGGTCGCTCTCTCGGGTACCTTGAAACTCGACATGTTCGTCACGCACCCCATCTGTGATGCTGCCCGAAACCTAGGGGCAATTTTTGGTCGGAATTTCACCCACCCCTCCCCCATTCTTTACCTCCCTCAAAACCCCAACTCGTCCCACTCCGTTGTTTGGCTGACCGAAGAGTATGAACGGCTTCAAAAGATGGTGGAAGAGGTTGCCGGGAAGAAGATCTCTCAACAAGACCTAGCACACTCCATCGCTCTCTTCAACACCAACCGAGCCCTGATCCGTAAACTCTATGCATTAAAAGACGCAACCCCGTGGAAGATTGCAGCAGAGGATGCCTATGCATTGGTCGCCTTGGCTGGTTTTGTTCCCCGAGAAGAACATAACGCCCTCCTTGAGTGGGTTCTCCCCCAACTCCAAAGTAGAGACTCTCGCGAAGAGGACCGTGTTCGTATCGTCTTTGAAGGCGCATTTTGCGAGCAACCCCCTCTAGATCTTGTCCGCCTTCTGGGTCGAACGACTTACGTCGTGGATGATGATTTCCTTATCGGTCTTAGATACCTCTTGGAGGATGTACATCCAGGAGACGACCCCCTAGAAGCACTTGCCGAAGCTTACATCAATGCCTCTTCGTACAGCCCCGTCCAGCACGACAACCGCAAGCACAAGGAGAAACTCCTCTTGGGGAGGATTCGTAATGCCCGCGCTGGTGCTGCCGTGGTGGGCGCTGCCAAGATGTGCGAGCCGGGTCTAGAAGAGTTGGTCAACTACACCCACGCTCTAGATGATGCTGGTATCCCCCATTTTGTGACCGAGTTTGAGGAGAACATGACGAGTTTCTCTACCCTTGAACTCCAGTTAGAGACTTTTGTAGAGAATATGCTTTTTGCCTAGGAGGAACGTAAGACTTATGGATTCAATTATTGGAAGAGGAAACAAAGAAGGAGCCCAAATGTTCAGGGACTGGTTTGATGGTCTGACCCAAACCGCCAATGCGGGCAATAAGGCTGCGTATGTCTTTGTGATGGGTAGCTTTAATGAGATACTGCTCTCCTTTGACCTTCCAGTCGTCTTCCCTGAGATTCACTCCCTCCAAACAGCCGTACGACGCTCGGCACTTCCCCTCCTGCAAGAAGCAGAGGACCATGGCTATTCCCCTGATATCTGTGGGTATGTAAAGGCTGATATAGGTGTTCAACTTCGTGGTGGCGAACACCCTATGGGGAAGATTCCCAAGCCCGGAATTGCCGTTTATACGAATGCTTGCAACACTTATATCAAGTGGGCTGAAGCCTGGGAGCGAATGCACGGATGCCCCATCTTTACTCTTGATGTCCCGGGGTCCCGAGAGGCTGACGGAATCAGTTGGCAAGGTGATTCCTCTTTTGAGAGCGACCGCAAATATGTAGAAGTCCAAATCCGCGAACTCATCACCCTCTGTGAAGAGATTACAGGGAAGAAGTTCGATATTGACCGCCTCCGAGAAACGATGAATCATGCCAATGCCATCAATAGAGGATGGGCCCGTATCCTGGAACTCAATAAGAGTCGCCCCTCCCTCTTCAATGCCCTAACCGATGGCACCATCTACTTGGGCGTTGCGAATGTGATGCGTGGAACCAAAGAGGCAGCTGATTACTTTGACAGATTGGTAGAAGAGATGGAAACGAAAGCAGCACAGGGCATTGGAACCCTTGCCGAGGAAGAATGGCGTCTCGCTTTTGTCGGTGTTCCCTGTTACCCCATCTTTCGCCGATTCAACGAGATCTTTTCCGAATGGAAGGGTACATTCGTGACAAGCACCTACCTTTGGTTCGCTTCGGGTGGATCCAACATAGGGTTCCAATACGAGATGAAGGACCCCATAAAAAGTCTATCTGAGGGCGTTCTCATCAGTGTAAGAGATTCAATGGACTCTATGTTTCACCAAGATCGCATTATCCCAAAGATGGTTGAGGAGTTTGATTTGGATGGCGTCGTTTATCACCCCATCAAGAGCTGCAGAACAGTAAGCACGGGTTTAGCGGATAGCAGACGTGTGCTCACCGACCAAGGTATTTCTAGCCTCTTTATAGAGAGCGACATGATGGACAAGCGCGTCGTGTCAGAGGCTCAGATGAAAAATAGGATTGATGCCTTTTTTGAAGGTTTGGCATCAAAGCGAAAACAGCTCTTGGTGGCAGGAGGTTAGTCATGGCTTATTCAGGTGGCGTTGATGTGGGAAGCACCCAAACGAAAGCCGTAATTCTTGACGAGGATGGTGCGATTATCGGTCGATCCCTAACGGATACAGGGGCGAATGTGATGGCTGCCGCCAAAGGTGCCTTTAGAGACGCTTTAGAGGACGCTGGTCGCATGGAACAAGAAGTGGAATGGGTCATTGGTACAGGGTATGGAAGGTATCGCGTGACTTTTGGCAACGACCAAGTCACCGAAATCTCTTGCCACGGACGAGGGGCTGTTCATCTCCATCCAGACACCCGCACCGTCTTGGATATGGGGGGTCAAGATACGAAGGCGATCAAAGTTGCTCCCAGTGGAGAGATTCTGGACTTCTGCATGAACGACAAGTGTGCTGCGGGAACGGGGCGTTTCTTAGGCGCTGCCTCTTCGGCACTTGGGATTCCCCTTCCCGACTTAGGACCCACCGCCCTCAAAGCCCGCAAAAGCGTCCGCATCAGCACGACGTGCACCGTCTTTGCCGAATCGGAAGTTCTTGCTTGGTTGGGCAAGGGGAAAAAAGTGGAAGATATCCTCTGGGGCGTTCACCAATCAATCGCCACCCGTTCTATGGGACTCTTGAGACGCGTTGGGGTCGTTGAAGAAGTGACTTTCACTGGGGGAGTCTCCAAGAACGAGGGGATGGTAAAAGCGCTTGAAGATGCCACAGGCGTTTCTCTCAACATCAGCCCCGAAGGACACTATATGGGCGCCGTTGGGGCAGCACTTTTTGCCCTTGATCATATCTTAGCGAGCCGCATTCCCAAGGCTGTGGAGGCATCATGACCATTACGGCAGGTATCGATGTAGGTAGCACCTACGCAAAGGCTCTAATCTTGGACGACAGAATGAAGATCTTGGGACAATCGATGCTCCCCACAGGATTCCTATTGGGCAAAGTCGCAAGAGATAGTTTCGAACTTGCCCTCAAAGAAGCTGGACTCGAACAGGGGGATATCTCATACACCATCTCAACAGGGTATGGACGCCACCAAGTTGATTTCAAGGATATGGCAGTGACCGACCTAACTGCAGGGGCTAGGGGTGCCATTCACCTCTATCCCAATACACGCACCATTCTGGATGTGGGTGGACAGACAATGAAAGCGCTCAAAGTCGACGAAAAGAAGATGATTCAAGGGTTCCGCCTGAACGACAAGTGTGCAGCCGGCACAGGGGCATTCTTAGAGAAAACAGCACGGTATATGGGGTACGAAACAGAAGAGATTGCCCCCCTGCTCCTTACCTCTAAGAGTCCGGTTTCGATTTCGGGTGTCTGTGCCGTCTTTGCCGAATCAGAAGTCATCAACCACCTTTCTCAAGGTGCTCCCCCTTCGGAAATCATGCAAGGTTCTGTTGAATCCCTTACACAGCGTGCCCTCCAACTCATGAAACGCGTCAAGGGTGGTCCAGGCTATTCTCTTATTGGAGGGATTATGCGCTTTTCTACGATGCCCAAAGCCGTCAAAGACGCTTTAGAGGGCGAAGTGAATATCCCCGAGGGTGAAATGACCCAATACATCGCTGCTCTGGGCAGCGCACTCCTCGGTCACCTCCGATTAGAGAGACTCGCCTCAGAAGCCGCCACGGTATGACGGGGCTTGGCGACAGACTCCCTCTTATCCAAGGACCTGCACCACCTAAAGGCGATACCGACCTCATCAAAGCAGGTTGGACCCGACGGTTCCAAGCCGACGAAAACAGGGCAAAGGAAGCGCGTGAACTTTACGAAAGTATGGGGCTTGAAGTCAAAATCGTTCCGCTTGCACCCACCGAGTTTGCGAGTGCTTGTGGCACTTGCCCTCAAACAGCTGCTAAGGGGAGCTTTCTTGTCTATACCCGAAAACGAGACAGATCAACATCCCACAACACCACCTAGCCAAGGTATCCCATTTCACGCAGTCGTGCTTTGATCGCTTCTTCCTCTTCTGCCGTATAGTCTCGCCCCTCCCTCTTTCCCTGAGTTCCTTCACGCTTCACGAGGGGTCTCTTCCCTTCCTCCCAGATGTCCATCTCACGGCTATCAATATCTTCTGGTACAGGAATCCCCAGCTGAGAGAGTATCGATAAGTAGGGGTCCGAAATAGCCGCCTCCTTTCCCTTCTTGCCCACTTTGATTCCTGGTCCTTTTGCCATCCAAATTCCTTCCATCCTATGGAATCCGTTGTAGGGAAGAATAGCGTCACTCCAACTGGGGGTCAAATCGAAACGACGAAAGAGCGAACGGTATTTTGGAGGAATCTCATCTTCTGAAGGATCCAACACGCCTGTTTCGGCTAGGTTCCATTCCACCACCAAATCTGGCGCTTCCTCCAAAAAGGGCCCCCTATAAATCTCCTCTCTTCGGTGCACTTTCTTGACCGCTTTGATTCCATTCTTCAGACTAGCCTCCTCAAAGAGCTTGATTAGTTCCTCACGCAAGTTCTCATACTCTTCAGCCTCAACGATTCCTCGGGGCTCTCGCCCCTTAAGATTGATATGGATTTCTCCCATATTCTTGGCGTCTGTTACATAGACTCTCGTTTGCGACCAATCATAGATAGATAAGATCGTCATCCCTTCTTTATACGCCTCTTTCTGTTTCTCGAAGAGTCGGTTCAGGAATCTCTTCAAGGGAAGGGGCAGAACCTTCTTTAGAGCCAAGAAAAGGTGGTGCTTTAGGCTAGAGAACTTCCCCAACAACGGAGCGAGCGCAATCATCTTTTCGGCCTTTGCCACGGGCACCTTCAAGCGAAGATACCCCTCTGCCTCCAAAAAGCCGACGAAGTCGGGGACTCTGTGGAAGGGTCCCATCCCATGGTCGCTCAGTATCCAAGTTGTCGTCTTTTCACCCACACACGCTGCCATGATTTCACCCACTGCCTTGTCCACCTCTTGGTAGACCTCTCGCATCACGCCGCCAAACCGCTCCGCCTCCCTTTCGTCGTGGAGTGGATGTTCCCTGTCGTGGAATTTCCAGAAATAGTGCCCCACCTGATCGGGTGAGGGGAAAACGATAAAGAAGAGATCCAACTCGTGGTTCTCTAACAGATGGAGAGAAAGCCTCCGTTGGAAGTCCGTATAGGACAAGAGGTTTTCTCGTAGAACCCCATATCCCTCTTTCGTTTTTCTCCCCGGAGCAAACTCCATCATGCCATAGGGCTCTCCCAAGGCGTTCTCTACCTCCTTGCGTAAATCCTTCGGCGAAAAAACAGATTCATCTTCAGGGCTAGGTGCCCCCATCCCCGCAATGTAGATTCCATCCAAAACCTCGGCTGGGAAACCCATGGGGACATTCACAATCCCACATTTCAGCCCATGTTTTTCGGCTTGTCTCCAGAGAGACGGACCCGCCACATGGGTTCGGTTTGGAAACCTCAGGTCGTAGGTTCCCCTTACGACTTGAGAGAAATCAAAGACCCCCGTCTTTCCGGGATTCTTGCCCGTTACCATACTTGCCCATGCACACGGCGTTATCGGCTCTAAAGTGCTTATAAGAACACCTCTAGAACCTCCCTTGGCGATACGGGATAGGTGGGGGAGGCTTCCCTCATCCATCCACGGCTCCATCAAATCCCAAGTCGCACCATCCAACCCCAAGATCAAAGAGCGAACGCTCACCCTGCACACCCCCCGCCCACCACCCTCGTTCCTTTATAGATCACAACACTCTGTCCGGGTGCCACGACTATGGGCTGGGTAAACCGAACCGTAGTTCCGTCAAACTCTTCCACCTTGTGACGCTTTCCCCGATGACGGATACGCGCTTCCAACCCCCCTCCTCTGCACCGAGAAATGAGATTAACAGAGGTTAGGGGCACTTCATTCCTTGCTCCTGCTCCATAGGGGCCAACTGTCACTGTATTCTTTTGGGCGTTCTTTCCCACAGCATAAACGGGTTGTCCCAATGCAACGCCCAATCCTCGTCGCTGACCCAAGGTGACGGTGTGTTGCCCCCTATGTTTTCCCACCACCAAACCCTCTAAGTCCAAGACTTCCCCTTCGTTCTCTTCTAGAAGAGCCGTAATACCTTGGGGGGCAAAACATAAATCTTGACTTTCTGGTGTCTCCGCAGTAGGAAGTCCTACCCGAGCTGCCTCCTGACGCACATCTCCCTTAGAGATATCCCGCCCCAAGGGAAAGAGAATCTTCTCCAAGGCAGGTTTTGGAGTAGACCATAAGAACCAAGTCTGGTCTTTCTTAGTATTCGCCGCTTCATGGAGTTCCACTCCAGATTTGCCCTCTTCCCGTCGGGCATAATGTCCTGTCGCTAACTGCTCAACCCCCATCCTCCGAGCTTGTTCCAATAAGGCTCCAAACTTAACCACCCCATTGCAGTCGGCACAGGGACTGGGCGTCATCCCCTCTCGCAATCCCTTCAAGGCAGGCTCAATCACACCCTTCTGGAAAGCATCCGCATAATCAAGTGCAAAGAATGGAATCCCTAACTCTGTCGCTACTGCTCTAGCAGCCTCTGCGCTCCTCAAGTTGCAGCATCCACTTCCGTCGCCCTGCATCAGCTTTAGGAAAACCCCACCCACTTCGTGCCCCTCTTTGACCAATCGCCATGCAGCTACAGAAGAGTCCACTCCTCCTGAAAGGGCGACAAGCACCCTCACACCAAACCTACCCTGCGGCGTTGATCTTCTCGGTCCATTCCTCAACGAAACGGGGCGTAAAGCCACTCGTTCTATCTAAGACCTCACCATCCTTGAAAAGGATAAATGTCGGAATGCTCATCACCTGGTGTTTGGCAGCAACACCCTGGTTTTCATCCACATTCACCTTAACGACATTGGCGACACCCTCCATCTCCACTGCTAACTTATCCACAAAGGGGGCAGCCGTTCGACAAGGTCCACACCAAGGTGCCCAAAAGTCAACAAGGGTTAACCCCTTGCCGACTTCTCCATCAAAATCTTTATCTGTCAACTCTACAACCATATACACGCCTCCCTTTGATGCCACCGAGCCGTTCCAACCCTAGGCCCTCGCACTGAGGGTAATACAGGTGGCTCTCGCTGCAACCCCTAAGGGGAGCGATGCGCCCCTAATCAAAGAATTCGAGGCGGGGCGGATTGGTCACGCACCCGGTCGCGCCCCTATTCTATCCTCCCTCTAAAATCACCCTGTGGATTGGAGACTCACTTCGCTCACCCTTTCAGCCCTCATACTCTGGGCAATAGCCTGGGGAAACGATGTAGGGGCTGACGCTGTCTTGGATCTCTTCCAACCAGGCGGAAGCCCCAGGATGGCTCGGGTGATTTCGGTCTCGCTTTGGGACGACAACAAGAAGGTCGCCAAACTTGACGCACAAACCGTCGTGGAAAGGGGCACGAACCAGTTTGATCTAGAGGGCATTGAAAACGCCCTTTTCTACCGCCACTACGAACCCTATGTAACCCTATCTGCTCCTGGAGCAATCTACGATGATGCCGCCGAAAGTCTCCAGTTTCGGGGACCCTTTACGGCCACCACCACAGACGGAATCGTTGCCACAAGCGAGAGTGCCTTGTGGACCCGCCGTTCTCGAATCTTGGCGTTTCCTCGTCCTGTTTCGATTGCTACTGATGATGTCCTCATAGAAGGAACCCGCATCCTCTTTGATACGGAGGACGACCGCGTCGTTATGACCGGCCCCTGGCACATCCTCTTACGCGCGGGAACGAATCGTCCCAGTCTATCAGGTGGGGGGGCGATTTATAACACCCAAGAAAAAGTCCTGCTCGTTAGAGAGGTCGTTGAGTTGGGTGAAGTTTGGGACCCCGCCATAGCTACCGCAAAACGAGAACCCCTCTTTCGCGCCCTAGGCCCCATGGCTCCCCCAGGGAGACCCCATCTCCGCTCGCGAGATTGGGACTTGGGAGCGACCCTCTTTACCGTAGATGTGCTTTCTGGAGGTGCGAGGATGACGGGGGGGATGGACATTGGACTCGGAGGGCAAGACGACAGGGAGAGTCTGACTGCTCCTCGGGGTGAGTTTTGGTGGGAAGCAGGATACGCTGACTTAGAAGGTCCCGTTGTTTGGGACAAAGGGGTTCGACACGCCGAAGGAGACCGAGCTTTCTTGGACCGAGACAAAGATGAAGTCCGGCTTGAGGGCAATGTCACACTTTTTCCTGGAGAAGGGGTTCTTGAAAACGAAGGAGAACCCTACCTTTCTGCAGGAAAGACCGAAATAGAGAGCGACCCCGAAATCTTTCGAGCTTCAGAGGGTTTTATCTGGGAGGAGGGGATGACCCTTGTAGCAGGCGACTCTGTCGTTTGGTTCCCTGAAGAGAATCGTCTCGTTCTCGAAGGAGGAATCACCTATCTAAGTAGAGAAACAACCCTTGAAACAGATGCCCTCCGTCTTTCCAGAGAAAGTGCCCGCTTTGCTGGAGAGGGTCGTTTCTCTCAAGGGGACCTTGTCGCTCAGGGGCAAGATGGGGTCTTGAACAGAAATACAGATGCTTTGACCTTACGGAATGCTACGGGAAGTTTGGATGGGAATCCTTTTGAGGCGACATTCCTAGAGAGACTGGGCGAAAAAGAATGGTCTTTCGTGGGAGGTTCAATCTCACCTTCAGAGAACTTGACCCTTGACGGAGACCTACAGATTGAAGAAAGCAGCTCTACAGGAACAGTTGTTAGGGGAGGTCTTTCTATTGGAGAGGTGCGGGTGTCTAGTGATTCTCTCTCCTTTGGATGGAACCCTGCCACAGCACTCTGTTCGCAATCCTGCGGGTTGGACAGCCCCCAATGGGTGGGAGAAACCGATTGGGTAGAAGCGAGTGAGGGAGCTTCGTTTTCTACGGCTCCTATCTCCTTGTCTCGAAGGGGTGACTGGCTGGGTGTGGGGGGTGTTTCTCTCTCAAGTAGGGGCGTCCTTGCTGAAGAGGGGAACTGGGTTTTGGAACAACCCGTTCTTTCCCATCCTGATTGGACGGTTTCAGGAGAGAAAGGGAGAATGCCTGAAGAGGGAGATTCTTTGACCATCTTGGGACAAGTTCGCATCGAAGATAATGTGGGAAAGAGAACAGTCCGCGGAGAACGGTGGCTTTGGGAAAACACCACAGAGTCCATCACCGTTGAGGGCAATCCCACTATTGAAGGAGAAAAGACGATGATTCGCTGCCATCGTCTCCTCTACAAGGATGATTTATGGCATGGAGAGGGACCCATTGACTGGATCCACCAGAACGAAATCCGGTCTACTTCGCTCCAAGCGGACCAGTTGACAGAAGAGAAAGGAGGATACCTCTTAGAAGGAAATGTAGAGATGGTAAGAGGGGATGTCACCGTTCAGGCAGGATTGGCGCGCCTAAGGACCTCCGCCGAAACTATAATCTTCCAGTGGGATGTTGTGGTCTTGCTCAAGGATGGAACGAAGCTCTCTGGCGAACGCTTTCTTTTCGATTTAGATGAAGGGAAAGGTGTACTAGATGGTGGGGCAAGCGGCGTGGTCGTAGTGGACTAATGGGTCTGTTGGATCTTTTTTCAAAGACGGAACGAGAACTCCGTAAGTTCCGACCTTTGGTTGCGCGGATTGGCGCACTGGAAGAAGGAATGAGATCTCTCTCTGACGATAAACTCGCTGCTCTTACCCCTGCTTTTAGAGAGCGTCTGTCCCAAGGCGCTTCCTTGGAAGACCTTCTTCCCGAAGCGTTTGCAGCGATAAGAGAAGCCGCTTGGAGGCGTGTTGGTCTTCGCCCCTACGATGTGCAACTGATGGGCGGAATCTGTCTCCATCAAGGACGCATCGCCGAGATGACAACAGGAGAAGGAAAAACCCTCGTGGCAACACTGCCTACCTATTTGAATGCCCTTTCAGGTAAGGGTGTTCATGTGATTACGGTCAATGACTACTTAGCTAGAAGAGATGCAGAATGGATGGGTCCTATTCACACATTTATGGGATTGACAGTTGGCTCTCTCCAACATGGAACACCCAAGAGTGATAGGCGCGCCACCTATAGCAACGACATCGTTTACGGCACCAACAGCGAGTTTGGTTTTGATTACCTCCGCGACCATATGATTCAGCGCCCCGACGAGAAAGTCCAGCGCGACCATTCCTACGCCATTGTGGACGAAGTAGACAGCATCCTTGTGGATGAAGCCCGAACTCCTCTCATTATCTCAGGCCCCCCTTCAGGAGATACGGGGAGTTATCAACACGCATCTAAAGCGGTCCGACTCCTGAAAGATGCCGATGTAGAGGTTGAAGAAAAGTCCCATAGTGTCTCCTTGACAGAAAAAGGGACAGAGAAGATTCAGCGTGCTTTTGGGGTGGAGAACCTTTATGACTTCGAGAACAACACCCTAAACCAACGCGTCAACCAAGCCCTCAAAGCACGGTGGTTGTATCAGGTTGAAAAAGATTACATTATCCACGAGGGTGGCATCATCATCGTAGATGAGTTTACAGGACGACTGATGTTTGGTAGACGGTATGGTGATGGGCTACACCAAGCGATTGAAGCGAAAGAGGGGGTCCACATTCGTGCCGAAACACTGACAGTCGCTACGATTACGATTCAAAACTACTTTCGTCTTTACACCAAGTTGTCAGGGATGACGGGTACTGCGAAGACTGAAGAGAGAGAGTTTATTGAGATCTACGATATGGATGTCCTTCCCATACCCACCAATATGCCTCTCCAAAGAAAGAAGGAAAGGGACGAAGTTTACAAGACGGAAAAATCGAAATATTCCGCCAGCGTCCAGAAGATTCGTGAGAGTTACGACAAGGGGCAACCAGTCTTGGTGGGGACCGTCTCGATTGAGAATAGTGAGCTCATCTCTAAGTTGCTCCGAAAAGCACAAATCCCCCACCAAGTTCTCAACGCCAAACATCACGAAAAAGAAGCGAACATTATCGCTCAAGCAGGGCGATGGAAAGCGGTCACTATCGCCACCAATATGGCAGGTAGAGGGACGGATATTCTTCTGGGAGGAAACCCCGAGTTCTTGGCTAGGGATATCCTCTCGGAGCAAGGACACGACCCCTTTGCAGACGATCTGAATCCCGAAGCAGCAGTTCTTGCCCAGACCAAAGCAGAGAAAATATGTAAAGAAGAGGCAACGAAAGTGATTCAAGTGGGGGGTCTCCATGTCTTGGGTACCGAGCGCCATGAAGCACGCCGAATAGACAACCAACTCATGGGGCGTTCGGGTAGACAAGGCGATCCAGGGAGTAGCCAGTTTCTCCTTTCCCTAGAAGATGACATCATGAGAAGGTTCGCAGTGGATCGTGTCGAAGCGATGATGGAGCGGTTTGACTGGCCAGACGACGAAGCGCTTTGGCACCCTCTCCTTGACCGAATGATTGAGAATGTCCAGAAGCGGATTGAAGGGCACCATTATGAGGTGCGGAAATCGTTGCTGAAATATGACGATGTTCTCAACGAACAGAGGCGCATCATTTACCTAGAGCGTTCCCGCGTCATGGAAGAGTCCGACTACTTGACCCAAGTTCAGTCCTTTATTGAAGCGATTGTGGACGGAAGCACAGAACTCCATGCCTCACCCAGCCTTTCTTCTGCCGAATGGAATAAAGCAGGATTGGTTCAAGAGCTCTCCACCCTTATTCCTTTGCCACCCAACGCTTTAGACCGACTCTCGGGAGAGAAAGAGCCAGGGGAGCTCATAAAAGGGTGGGCTTTTGAAGCGTTAGCCAGCCGAAAGGAGAGTTTGGGAGATCAGCTAATGGACCAACTGGGTCGGTGGGCATCACTTAGGGCTGTGGATCGGTTGTGGATGCACCACCTGACAGATATGACCAACTTGCGCGAAGGTGTCTCGTTGCGAGGATACGGGCGCGTCGATCCCCTAACCGTCTATGCGAAAGAAGCGTATGAGTTGTTCAATGCTCTGGTGGGGAAGATTCAACAGGATATCGTTCGTGCTGTCTTTATGGCCAAAGTAGAGACCAGGCCGCCCCCTACCTATCGTCAGAAGACACCCCCCCCCAGCTTGCCCAAGAAACCAACTACCCCTTCTGCCCAAGCTTCTCCTTACGAAGGGGTAAAAGAGAAAGATCAAAAAGTAGGTAGAAATGCTCCCTGTCCCTGTGGGTCTGGAAAAAAGTTCAAAAAGTGTTGCGGACGGTAGTCCTACCTGCTAAAAGAGGGTTTTCAGCCTTTGGATTGGGTCTTCTTTGGGGACTACCCCTCCTTTTTCCCTCCCTGTGGTTGCTCCCCTTTTTCACGCTGATACCCGCTGCGATTGCCGCTAACAAGTGGTCAGCAGGAGCGTTAGCCCGTGCCGCCTTCTTAGCCTGTTTTGCCCATCACCTTGTAGCGGTCAAGTGGATCACCACATTGGGTCTATTCCCGTGGCTTCTCATTCCCCTTATCATCTCTGTAGAGCTTGCCCTTTCGGCTACACTCCTTGTGTGGATTAGAGAGAAAACGAGTCCTGAGTGGTGGGGAAGGGTCTTCCTTTTCCCGTCTATCTGGTTTCTCTACGAAACCCTTAGAGCTCTCGGTCCTTGGGCATGGACTTGGACCCATCTATCGCACCACTTGACTGGCGCCCCATCGTTATTGGGTGGGGCGAAATGGATTGGAGGGACGGGGCTGGGATTCGTGATTGCCCTTATCGCCTCTAGCTGGTCCTACCGAAGGAGATTCCCTTGGACACGAATGGTGGTTGGTTTTGGTCTTGCACTCTTCGCGGGAAGTCTATTGATTCCTGCCCCCACCCCTTCAGGGACTATTGATGTCGCTGCGATTGCCCATGGCTATTCGGTAAGAGATGGGTGGGGAGCTTCTTCTGCAGATGATGCTGCTACTTTCTATCTCAGGGAGTCCTTTGGAGAAGGGGCGGATATCATCGCTTGGCCCGAATCTGCCCCTGTTGCTCAGTACCCCGATGCCATTGTGGGTGCATTGGCTCGCAAACTTGACACCCCCATCCTTTACGGCGACTACACCTATCAAGAGGGAAACTACTACAACCTATATGGAGGCGCTGATCGCACTGGTGAAGCACTACCCTCCTATCGAAAACGGGTCTTGGTCCCCATGGGCGAACGCATCTTCTTCCGCCCCTTTGTCACTCAGTTTCTTCCGGGTTATTTATGGCCAGAAGATGATGCGACACCTGGTCCTGGAGACCCTCCTCTTTCGGTCGCAGGAACGACAGTCGGTCCCCTCCTCTGTTGGGAGACGTTATTCGCTCCCCTTGCACGCGACCATGTCTTGGGTGGAGCAGAGTGGTTGTTGGCTGCGACCAACACCTCTTGGTTTGACCCAACTGCAACCGAAATGATCACCCGATTCCAAGCCTTGCGCGCTATTGAGAACGGTCGCACTCTTTTATCCGTCGTTACGGGCGGGGGCAGTTCAATGGTTGATGCTCGTGGAAGGAACATTTGGCAAGCAAGTCTGGGAGAAGATGTTGCGGAAGTCGTATCTGTTCCCCTCCACAATACCCTCACTCTCTATACGAAATGGGGGGATTGGCCCCTCATCCTCTTCTCCGTCTTTCTTCTGGGATTCGCTATGATACAGAAGAGATGATTATTCTCATCCTTTCGGCATTTGGGTTGGCTTCAGCTCCTGTTCTCTTGGAAGCTCCCCCGTTGCGCCCTCAAGAAGCCCTTCTCGCCGTAGGAGGAAGAAACCTCTTTGCCCTCTACGCCCCCGAACCGAATGGGGAAGAGACCGTTTGGCGCCTAAGGGTCGTGGATGGATATGGAGAGAAACATCTTACTTTCCGCGTCAGTGGGCGAACGATACGCCCCTTGGATATCGCCCTTTCTGATGATACAGTTTGGTTGGCCACTTGGCCTCAAGGTTTTTATCGGTTGGGTCTCACCACAAAAGAAATTGAAAAGAAGTTGCCCGGGGATGACCCCCTTTTCCGGATGATGCCCATGGTGGGGGGGCGTTGGACAAGTCCCAATCTCTTTTTGGGGCTGACAAGACGCTTTATTTATGAAGAGTTGGAGATGGCACCCCACTTTCTTCTCTTGGATTTAGAGAATGTAGAGCCTCATAGGGATGATGTGATTTCTATTGGGAATGTTCCTGGCGCCGAGGACGACTTAGTCGGTGTTCGATTCTCCCGCATCTACGGAGAGACTGCTTTGGGCTGCGTTACACCAGAAACAGATGGTGTTATTGACTTGTGCCATTTTGACCGCGTCATTCAGTATCGGGAAGAAGGGGAGGGTCATATCGCTCGTGGACAGCGTGTTCTTCCCCTCCCCATCAAAGACTATCTGGTCATGCCCAATGGACGGTATCTTGCCCTAGAAAGTGAAGGGAACTTCCTCTTTGATGGCTGGATTGGTTTTGGGGACCCCCAGACGACTCCTCTGAACCACCTGTCCCGTGATTTGGGTAAGCCTTGTGGAGAGCCCCTTCTTCTTGACCTTGCTGCTGGAGCACAACAGCCTTGGGTTCTCCTAAGTTGCCGCACCGAGGGAAGCCTCTGGGCTGTCCCCTTACCCTAGTTTTCCCTCAATAAGGTGGGGAAAAAAACCCTCCCACGCCTCCCGAATCGGTCCGAGGGGTGCCGACCAACCCGAACAAGCCAATCGGTCATCTCCTGTGACGACTCCTACTGACAAGGACTCTCTTGGTGGCTCCTCTCCCTCGGAAATACCGAAAACGACACGGGCAGGCGCTTCGCTAAAGAGAAAAGAGAGCCAATCTCCATCCAAAGGGCAAGAAAGGGATGCGCCCATCCCTAAAGGAAGGAGGCGAAGGAATGCATCAAAAAGTCCTCCTTCAGATAGATCCGACAGCCATGCGGTGTGGGGCGCTACGACCAACAGACGCTCCAATGTCTCTCTCGCTTCTTCTAGGTTTAGGGGCGGAAGAGTGGCTGGCAAATCGGGCACCAAAGCCTGGAGTGCTTCAGACCCCGCCAATGTCCAATCTTCGGTATTGCCCAAGAGCATTATTTGGTCCCCAACTTGGGGAGACCTCCCTCTCATACCGTCCAAGTCAGAAATGACTCCCACCATCCCAATCGTAGGCGTGGGAGGAATCGCACCACCGGGACTTTCGTTGTAAAAAGAGACATTCCCACCAGTAATGGGTGTATCCATGGCACGAGAAGCCGCCGAAATGCCATCCACAGCCTGAGAGAAAGCCTCCATAACTGATGGTTTTTCTGGATTCCCAAAGTTGAGGCAGTTGGTGATTCCTAAGGGTCGTGCTCCTCGAACAGCGACATTGAAGGCTCCTTCAACGACCGTATGCGCTGCTCCCCAATAGGGGTCCGCCAAACACCACATGGGCTTCGCATCCGCCGATAGAGCGATGCCCCTCTTTCCTTCTACTTGAAGCACACCCGCATCTCTCCCCTGCTTGACCACCGTATTCGCTTGGACTTGGCTGTCATACTGCTCCCAAACCCAAGCTTTTCGGGCGATATTCGGTCTAGCTGCCATCTGATTGAGGAAGGCGACAGGGTCTGGGGGACAAGGAGAAGACGGAGCAATAGGTGGGGGAGGGAGGGGGGTTCGAGGGCGGTCGTATTTTGGCCCGTCCTCAATAAGAGAGATAGGAAGATGACATACCCTTTCGCCTTTCCATGCCATCTCTATCTTCCCTGTAGATGTGACCTCCCCCACATCAGCAGCACGCAAATCCCATTTCTTTGCCAAGCGAATCACTTTGGGAACCTCTGAAGGAGAGATACAGAAAAGGACTCTTTCTTGGCTTTCTGAAAGAGCGATTTCGTAAGGGGTAAGTCCCGCTATGCGCGTCGGCACAGTCTCTAGGTTGATAAGCGCTCCATGACCCGAAGCTCCTGCCATCTCGGCTCCCGAACCCGTAAGTCCCCCAG
>JACKQG010001339.1_pt1 | contig 34387 bp, 18 predicted proteins | sample 8237621 | NCBI WGS metagenome assembly JACKQG01 (sample SAMN15677084, study PRJNA649215) | marine metagenome | biome: marine; feature: Black Sea; material: saline water; isolation source: suspended particulate matter (SPM) from the Black Sea western gyre | collected 2013-06-09/2013-06-10 | depth...
GGGGTCCGCGGTAAGCAGGTAGTCCTTCGCCTCGCCCTTCTCGCTGTGGCAGCTCACACAGTGTTTGTCCAGGATGGGCTGAATCTCTTTGGCAAAGCTGAAGCCTCGCGGCGGACCGTAGAAGGGTTCGAGCCTTCCCGGGCCGGCCTTCATCGCGAGGCTGGTACCGATGCCTGCCACCGGTCCCTGGTTCTTGTGCTCGTGGCAGCCCACGCACGAAGCCTCTTCGCCGGGCATCAACGTGGCCCAGGAACGCATCGTCTGAATCATTTGGTTCTTTTCGTCCAGGGCCTGGAAATAGACGGGCGTCCGTGCAGGGACGCGGAACATGGCCGACCCGTCTTCGTGCACGGTGGCGTCGCCGAGGATGGCCTTCACGTCCCAGGCGCCGGTCCCCACAGCGATCGGTGTGACCACGGTGGCGCCGCCGCCTTTTCCGTTGCTGTGGTTCGCACCTATATTCATCTCGCGATACCGCAATTCGACCACGCGAAGCTTCTTGATGGTGCCGCGGGGAATACCCGCCAAACCGGGCCCCTGGTAGATGTCCTGCAGGTAGAAGACCCCCGTGGTCTGGCGATAGTCGACCTTCGACGGCTGTACCGTGGGCACCGTCCGGGCGATGACGGGGACAGGCTCGAGGGACGAGATCCGCGTGTCGGCCGAGAGCACCTCGCGCCGGCCGTCGAACGTGATGTAGTACAGATGGAACCGCATGAGGTTCTTGTTATCGAAGCGCCGGCCCGGAGCGCGGAGGTGATAGGCGATCGGGTCGTAGCTGACCAGCAACGACTGCTCGTCCAGCGGGAACGGGTAACAGTATTGATCGCCTGTCTGGGCATAGGCGTCCGCCCGCGGGTAGGTGGGCTTCTGGCCCGACGGCAGTTCGGTGACGCCGCCGAGGCCCTGTCGCGCCTGGGCCGTGTCGATGATGCCCAGCTTGCCGCATTGGGGATTGTGATGACCGCCCATGGCCGCCATGACCTTACTCGTGCCAGGGATGCCGCAGGGATGGAACAGCGTGGTCGGTTCCCAGGTGTTGTTGCCGTAGAATTCGGTCTGGCCGGTGCCGTCCGGATTCATCTGAAGCAGGCCCTGTGGATAGATCTGCGAGCGGTCGTTGTAATCCCACCGCATGTAGACGATCCGGCCGTCGTCCAGCACCGTGGGCCAGAGCGTGTGGACCTGGTCGAACCCGACACGTCGCACGCGGCCGCCGTCACGGTCGCAGATGAAGAAGTTGCTCACGTCCGGCCCGGCACAATCGACCGACTGCACAACCCGGCTGGAGACGAAGAGTATGTTGCCGTCGGGCAGATAACAGGGATCGTAGCTGGCGCCGTAAGTGTCTTCGCCCGTAATCAGCCGGGTCTCGCCCGTGGCCAGCTCCATTTCGTGGATCTTGTAGTATCGGTCGTGGGCGTCTTTTCGCCAAGCGAATAGCAGCCGCTCGGCGTCGTAAGAGAGTGCCGGATCGCGGATGACGCCGCCGGTGTCGGTGGGGATCAGCGTCGTGACGGTGGCAAACTTGCCGTCGGCGTGTCCTTCATTTTCGAGATCGAGCCGGCAGAGCCCGCCGTACTTGTTTCCGGCCCAGTTCGTGTATTCCGTGTAAGCGAAGAACCCGCCGCCCATGTTGTGGTGCTTCGCAAAGATCACCTGCCGCGTCTTTTCCAATAGCGGCCGCAGCCGAAGTTGCCGGCGCACGTGGCAAGCCTTGACGTAGAGGTCCAGCCAACGTCGGTCCTCGGGACCGGCCCCGCTTGCCGACAGCGCGAGCAATTCACTGGCAAGGTTGTCGCTCTCCGAATTGCACTCGGGCAAAACGCTTTCGATCAGGCTGCGCTCCAGCGAGGCGTCGCGGCCGGGTCTGAGGAAGTTGGTCAAGTCTCCTTTGCCATCGAGATACCCGGCGACCCAGTCCGTCATCTTGCCGGCGCTATCCTGCATCAGCCAATCGGTCTGGCATGGAAAATCCCGCCAGAACTCCCAGGCAAGCGCCGATCCGAGCGGCATGGCGACTTCGATATCCGCCGCACGAACGGCCGCCCGTACGGCGAGCATGGTTTCCTGCCAGGTGTCTTTTTTGGCGTACGTGGCCTCGACGATTGACGGCGGGACTTCCGCGATCGAGGGTGGCGGCCTGTCGTGGGGCGAACGGAACGGCTCGTTCTTATCGGTGAGTCCAACGTCGATGTACTGCCCGCCGGCCGTCTGGTGACAGTGGACGGCAATCACGTTCTTTCCCACCTTCAACGCTTTGCGAGCTTCGGGGGCAATAGGATAGAGTTTGTACTGCGTGATATAACCTTTGGCTTGGGCCGCCAAAACGCCGTTGATGAACACCTCGAAGTCTTCATCATGGCAGACATCCAACGACAATTGGTTGACGTCCTGATTCTTCTCCAAAACGTACTCGCCCCGCATCCAGATGTCCGGCGTATGCCACTCGGTGAATATGCGGCCGCCTGGCGTTCCCCTTCTGCCGAATCCGGCTTTACCGATCTTCCACTGCTGGCACTCTTCAGCGTCCGGTTGCTCCCAACCTTCTCCTGGGGCCTCGGTCGTGTATCGCCAAATGTCCTCAACCGCCGCCGACTGGCTGACCACACAAAGGCTCAGAAGTATCGAGACGGTAAAGAGTCGCCGTTGAGGGCGAAAAGTAGGTCCCGCTTGCCGAGCGGGACCTTGAATTCTGAGTTTGTCCGCAGTTCCAGGTCCCGCTCGGCAAGCGGGACCTACCTTGTCAGCAGCCATCTCCATCTCCGGACTTCACGAATACTCTCAAGCCAGAACTGGATAACACACGTTCATCTGGGTTGCTTGCGCGGCTGTTAATCAGGTGCTCCTGTTTTTGCTTCGCCCACGCGCCATTCGAGGATCCCGCCGGAACGGCCTTTTCGGAGTTGGACCTCGATGCGCAGGGCATTGGTCGTCACGGGGTTGAAGGTTACTCGGTTGTACTTGTCCACGTCTGCGGCGTACGGCGACGCGCCGGAGACCGGCTTGAAGGTCTCGCCGTCGCGGTAGAGCAGCCGCCAGGACTCGGGGACCAGGCAGCGGCCGGTGTTGCGGTCGTCGAACCAATAGACTTCGACGCAGTCGACCGTGGCCGGCTCGGCTAGATCATATTGTACCCATTCCTTCGTGCCCAGGTGGTTCCACCACGTGTGCCGTGGAATACTCAGGTCATGCGAGTTGGGCGGCTCGATCTGGTCGTTTAGTGCAGCCGGTTCGTCACTCCTGTTGCAGTGCGAGACTGATATTTTGGCCCGGCTTGCTATCGTAGGTCGCGGAACCCGTTGGGCCTGTTCGGGATCTTCGGCTAACCAGACTGCCATCGCGCCGCCCGCGCGGTTATCCCAGGCGTAGTAGGGAATCGCCAGCAGGTCGACCAGCAATCGCTCGTCCGAGTCAACCATGCGCACGGCCGCCTTGCCGCGGATAACTGTGACTCCGCCGAGCAGGTCCGGTTGATGCTGGGCCGTGAGTTCGGCGTCGGGCGGCAAGAACATCCGCCGCACGGCCGCTTCATGGTCCACCGCTTCGACGCAATAGACGATGGGGCCTCGCTGCAAGGCGACTCGACCGCGATCGGCCGCAACCTTGGGATGAGCACGGACCCGCTGGATCGTCATCGGCAGATCCAGCGCGACCGTGTCCCCGGCCTGCCATTTCCGCTTCAGTCGCAAGTAACCCCGCTCTAGCGCGGGAGCCTCGACCGTTTGTCCGTTGATGGCCACGGCCACGTCCGAGGCCTTGCCCGTGCGATAGAGTCCGCCGGGCGTCTCGGCATCGCGGCGCCAGCCGGGGATTCGCAAGTACAAGTCGAACGAGGCCGCTTGCTCCGGGTCGATCGTCAGGCGGACCTTGCCGTCCCACGGGTACTGGGTCTCTTGCATCAATGAGACGTCCGTACCGCCCACCTTCAACCGGGCCTTTCCCGCCGCGTACAGATTCACGTAAACCGACCGGCCGTCGAACGCATACACGAACCGGCCGATCTGTGGATAGATGCGCACCACGTTGCTTGGACAGCAGGCACAACTGTACCATGGCTGGCGGCGATAGTTGCCGTTCGAGGCCAACCGGTTCTGGTAGAAGAACTCTGTGCCTGACAGACTCAAGCCCGACAGGAATCCGTTGTACAGTACCCGCTCCATCACGTCGGCGTACTCGGCACGCGGTTCGATCAACAGCATCCTGTGGGCCCAAAGAACCAGCCCGATTTGTGCGCAGGTTTCCGAGTAGGCCGTGGCGTTGGGCAAGTCGTAGTCGGGCCCGAATGCCTCGCCGCGGGCCGTGGCTCCGACGCCGCCCGTGACGTACATCTTCCGATGCGTTGTACTCTGCCAAAGTCGCTGCAAAGCGGCCAGCAACTCCTCGTCGCCGTTTTCCAGGTACAGGTCGGCCATCCCAATGCAGTTGTACATAGCCCGAACCGCATGGCCCACGATCTCACTCTGCTGGCGAACCGGAGCATGATCCTGCGAATAGCTGCCGTACAGCTTATGGCCCTCGGCGTTGCCTCGCTGGTCGATGAAGAACTGGGCCAGCTTCAGGTACCGCGTCTGGCCCGTGACGCGATAGAGTTCGATTAGTGCCAGTTCGAGTTCTTGATGTTCGGGCACCATCATCTGCTTGCCGGGCCCAAACACCGAATCGATATGATCCGCCAGTTTCGATGCCACGTCCAACATGTTCCGCTTGCCGGTTATCCGGTGATGAACCGCCCCGGCTTCGATCATGTGCCCCATGCAGTAAAGCTCATGCCGCGCCTTGGGGTAGATGTTCTTGAATCGCTGGTCGGCGTTGTCGATCGTGAAGAAGCAATACAAATACCCATCGAGCTGTTGAGCGGCCGCGATCTTGGCGATCACGGCGTCGGTCAATTCGTCCAACTTCGGATCCGCCTTCACGCCCAATTCATGGGCAGCTCCCTGCAACACTTTGTAAACGTCCGAATCGTTAAACCAGATCCCCTCAAACGCCCCTTCCATCTGTCCAGATGCCTTGGCAAAATTGCGGATCCGGCCGGTTTGCTCGCAGACATCGAAGCAATAGGGCAGCGTCACTTCGCGACATGTTTTCATCCTGGGCGCCCAGAATTCGTCTTGAATTTGAACTTGGGCAAGCGGCACGGGTGCAAGCTTGCCTTCCCTATCTGCCGAGCCCGCCTCCGCGAAGACGCACACTCCGGCCAGCATGATTGCACCAATCACGAGTCTGTTCATTATGACCTCCGCGAACAGAAACCAGCCGTCCCTCCTTCGCAGCGCCGTGATACTTGCGAGTACCGCGCGGCAAATGCGGCCAATCTTATCCTTCAGATGTCGCGAGCCTTTTGTGGATGGTACAATGCGCCGCGGTGCCGTGCAAACTACACTGCGTGAAGACGTCATACCCTTTCAATTCCCACGGACGATCAAATGAAATCTCGAAACAGTCTTTGCTGGATTCTGCTACTCATCGTCGTGTCAGGTGCGGCTTTTGCGGACACGAAGATCACGAAGACAGGTGACACGGTGGTTGAGGGCAAAGCCCTAACGATCGACGGTGGCTTTGGGCGATGCATCAACGGGTTGTCATTTCAGCAGGATGCGCTGGTATCTCATGAAGACTACCAGTACGCGGCGTTTTACGATGCCGATCGGCAGGTGTGTTTGGCCAGACGCAAGCTGCCTGACGGGGACTGGGACGTTATCAGGTTTGCGGACTACCCGTTCAGAAGCAATGATGCGCACAACACGATCTCGCTGGGGATCTGTCCCAACGACGGAACCATCCACCTGGCTTTCGACCATCACGGACATCCACTGCACTACCGCGTCTCGCGAAAGGGTGCGGCCAAGAGTCCGGAAGACGTGATATGGGACGTTTCGCTTTTCGGGCCAATTACGTCCGAGTTGGAGAAGGGCAAGAGTATCCGCATCACGTATCCTCGTTTCTGGCAGACGCCCGATGGAGGTTTGCAGTTCTGCTACCGGCAAGGCGGGTCCGGAAACGGTGACCGTATGCTTGTCGACTATGACGCGGAAACCGGCGAGTGGGTCAACACGCGGCAGATCGACTCCCGACACGGGCTCTTCGAAGATGATATGGGCCAGAGCCAATCCCGATGCTCGTATCCCAACGGATACGCCTACGGCCCCGATGGCAGACTGCACGTCACCTGGGTCTGGCGAGAGAGCAGCCAAGGGGCAAACCACGATCTGATGTATGCTTACAGCGAGGATCGGGGAAAGACCTGGCTGAACAATCAAGGGGAAGCACTGAACGAACCGGCACACGTCAATTCGCCGGGGATCACAGTCGCAAATATCGGCCGCGACTATGGGTTGATGAACACCCATGGACAGGCCGTCGATTCTTTGGGCCGCATTCACGTAGTGATGTGGCACTCGACGGATCAGTCGCTTCGCGCAGCCGGCAGCAAGCCTGGTCAGCATCGCTGGGGAACGCCAGAAACTCGCCGCTACCATCACTACTGGCGTGACGCCGACGCGGTTTGGCATCACTTCGAGTTGCCCGTCGTCGCGGGAACGCGCCCCAAGCTGTTCATGGACAACGAGAGCAACGCCTACCTGATCTGCTCGGATGCATGGACCCGCAAGATCTTCTCCACAAAAGGCGATTTGATGATTCTGGGCGCCACATCCAGAGCCAACTGGAAGGACTGGAAGACGCTGCACGTAGAAAAAGGGCCGTTCATCAACGAGATGCTTGGCGACTACTATCGTTGGAAGCGAGACAAGACACTCTCGGTGATGGTACAGGAATCACCGAAAGAGGCCCACGAGGCAACACCACTGCGAATCTTGGATTTTGCGTTCGAGGAGCAATAGCGGGCATCGTCATCGCATGGCAAAAGCGAACGCCATCAAACCGAATACTACCAAGCCCACCACGAAAGACACTCCCAAGTACACCGCAATCGCTGTCGTGTTGGAGTTGCCCGTCTTTCCATTGTAGGCCGTGCCGCACTGATTGCAGCGGACATGATTGAACATGCGCGGCCCGATCAAGCCGCCCCACCATGTCCAGGAGATTTTCTTCGCGTTCCTGCTTCCGCAAGCGGGGCAACCTGAATGCGCGCCTGCTCCGCCGGCTGCACTGGGGCTCGCGTATTGCGCCAGTACCGCCTGATCGGAGCGCCCGGGATTTGCGAATTCGTCTGCCTGCGGCTGGGCGACAGGAGCTGCGCTCAAATCCTCGTCGGTCAGATCGTCGAAGATCGAACCAACGCCGCCGGCCGCGCTACTGGGTGCCGGAATTCGCAGCACGGTGCCGCACGAGCATTTTGCCGCCTTGCCCGCCATCGACGCGTCGGCGTTATGTTGCCTGCCACAACCGGAACAGCGGACCGGAATCGTGGGCGATCCAGCGCTCGGTGCGGGGGACGGCGCGGCTGGTGGCGAGGGCGAAGGAATCGACAGCGTGGTACCGCACTTGCACCGCGCTTTCGTACCCGCCATTTCATCTCGGACCTGATGGCGAGTCGCACATTGGGGACAGCGAAAAGAAATCGTCATCGTGGTGTCCAGCATCAACGAGGCGAAGGAAGCTCTCGGGAATACGAAGAAGAAAACAAGCTCAGTCTACCAACACGGCCGCCAGATCACCACCAAGCACGCTGTCAGCAGGTATCCGGTCTACACTCGACTGTCTCTAACTCGCATCATCTCATCGAATTCAGTCCGAGGATGCAAGCCTGCCAGGGGATGTGCCGGTCGCGATTGTGACCGCACGAGCGGATGGGTACCATGAACCGATGTTGACGTTCGATTATGGCTTTCCGGTGCTATGCGTGGGAGGGCGCAAGACGGAAGGTGCCAACGAAGACGACACCAGACGTGAAAGGGCTATGACGTGAAAGGCGGCGGACCAGTAGCGATTCGGGGCTTCCAGGTACAGACGTTGATCGCACTCTTGGAAGCGCTCGACGAAGAGCGGCCCTGGACCAGCGTGACGCTGGAGCCAGACATCGACTCGGAGAAGGTCGACATTCTCTGGCAGTATCCCGGCCGCACCGAAGCGGTTCAGGTCAAATCGTCAATAAACCCGTTCGGCAAGGCGGACGTCGAGCGATGGGCTGCGGAACTGGAGGCATGGCAGAAGGCAGACGAGTACCGGTTGGTGCTCGTAGGCACGGTTTCCCCGTCCGTGTCCAAAATCGGCCATGTGGGCAAAGTCGCCGTCCCGCCGCCGAAAAACCTTGATCTTTCAGGACTGAGGGAACAAGCGGCCCACCGGCTGCATCGCTTCCTGGAGTCGCACGGCCTGCCGATCGAAAGCGCGAATCGTCTGACTGACCTGGTGGGTCTCTTGGCGGATGATCTCTCGTCCCGTTCCGTGGTCGGTCAGACACTCTGGCGCGAAGGGTTGGCCGAACTGCTCAAAGGCTGGATTGCGCGAGCAGCGGGAAGCGTCCGCATCGTTCGCGTGTTTGTGTCTTCGCCCGATGACGTGGCTGCAGAACGTGCCCAATTGGACGAACTCGTTGCGAACATAAACGGTGTGGAGGGCGATGCGCACCAGGTTCGGCTGGAGCTGCGCGAATGGGAGAAGGACGTCGTCGATCCAGTCCAGCCTTTTGACATCTACCTGGGCATCGTATCTGCCACCTTGGGCGGCGGTGGCACCGAAACGCAGCTTCGCAAAGCGCTTCGTAGCTGGCAGCAGGCAGGTTCGCCATGGATCACGTTTTACTTCGATGCGAAACCCGAGCTATCGGCCGATCCGGAAGATGCACTGCGGTGGGTCGAAGTCTGCAAGTTCCGGAAAGAAGTCGAGCCGTTGGACATCGTCGCGACCTACGCAGGCGTTCGAGGCATCAAGGATGCCTTCTACGAGAGAGTATCCGAGCATCTACGGAAGACGATCCACTTGGTGGCTCCGCCGCGCCCCGGAGTCAAAACGCCACCGCGACCCGCCGATCCCACGCCCTATCTCCGAGACCTTCTGGAAAGGACGTCCCACATCGATATCCGCGGCTTGCAGGCGGGCACAGGGCGGGCCAACCGTTTCCCGATCGAACAATTATTCATTTCGCTGACCACCACCGGGGCATCGACGCGCCGTGACGCCCTCGTGAAAGCCCATCGCAGAAGACAGCCAGATTCCGATGAGAACGCGGAATTGGCAATGGTCCAGCAGCGGGCTGTCCCGCTACAAGAAGCACTGCGCAATGACCGTTTGGTCGTTGTGGGAGATCCGGGAGCCGGCAAGACGACCTTTCTTCGCCGTGTCGCCCATGCCCTGTGTCAGACGCAACTGGGCGAAGTCGCCGGGGCTGCCAAAGAGCGTCTGGGAGTCGAAGACCGAGTCTTTCCCATCTTCGTCCGCATCGGCGACTTGGCCCAACATCTTCTGCGTGAGTCGCACCAGACGGCGCCGCCGGCCGGAGACGACACGCCGGCCTGGCTGCCGCATTACTTGGGAGCCGCCGGCGAGGCCAACTCTTGGGGATTGGATGCCGGCTTTTTCCGGCAGCAGCTCGAAAGCGGCCAATGCACCGTGCTGCTGGACGGACTGGACGAAGCTCCCGATCGGTCGCTGCGCGAGCGTCTGTCCCGGCTGATCGAAAACGTAACTCGCACTTACAACGCCTGCCGCTTTGCCGTCAGCAGCCGCCCGGCGGCCTACACAGGCGAGGTCGTGTTGTCGGACTTTGCCCATGCTCGCATCGACCCCTTGTCCGACGATGCGGTCGCGACGTTTCTCTCGCGCTGGTGCGAATCCATTTACGCCGAAAGCGAGAAAACCGCGGCAGAACACGGCGACGAGTTGTTGGGCGCCGTCCAAGCGCGGGTCGACATTCGCCGCATGGCCCGCAATCCCGTGATGCTGACCGCTTTGGCCGTGGTGCACTGGAACGAACGCCGGCTGCCGGAACAGCGGGCCGATCTGTACAACTCGATCATCAGGTGGCTCTCCAGGTCCCGGGAGCAGCGGCCCGGGCGCGCGACCGCGGACCGCACGGTTGTTCTGCTGCAGGAATTGGCCCTCGCCATGCAGGACGATCCCGAAGGCCGCAAGACGCAGGTTCCCAAGCGTTGGGCGGCCGAGAGGTTGGCCGGAGAGTTCACCGACGACGAACCGACCAGGAAGACGGTCACACAAGCCGAGCGTTTCCTGGACGAAGAGGAGGTGGACAGCGGGATCATCGTCGGCCGGGGCGACGAGTTGACCTTCTGGCACCTGACCTTCCAGGAGTTCCTGGCGGCCAAGGCCACGGCCAGCCGGCTGGAGGCGGAACAGACGGAGGTCCTGTTCGCAGCCCCCGGAAAGATCTACCTGCCCGACTGGCGCGAAGTCGTGCTGCTGTTGGCCGGCGCGCTGCACCAGCAGGGACGGGCCAAGGTCGATTGGTTCATCGGGAAAGTGCTCGACCAGTTGGGCGATTCGCCTGATCTGGCCGCACAGGCTCGTTGCGCGGGCCTTGTCGGCAATATTCTACGGGACCTGGAACCGCTGAAGTACAAGGTTTCCGATGCACGGTATCACCCGTTGCTGGATGCGGTGATGGCTGTCTTTGATCGCCAGCGTTTTCAGGACGTTTCGGCAGAAGAACGGATCGCCGCTGCCGATGCCCTGGGGCAAGCCGGCGACCCGCGGATCGATTTCGCGCGTGACGACTACTGGGTGACGATTCCCGCCGGCAAATTCTTGATGGGGGCGCAGTCCGCGGATCCGCAGAAGCCGAACTACGACGCCGAAGCTGAAGACCGTGAGTCACCGGTTCACGAGGTGCGGTTGGGCTCATTCACGATCGCCCGCTATCCGCTGACGGTGGGCCAGTACGAACAGTTCGTCCAGGAGGGAGGTTACAAGGATGAACGATGGTGGCAGGATGGTGGCTTTGAGAAGTTTTCAGAACCGGACGGCTGGGAGCGGCAGGTCGAGTTCCCATCCCGCCCGGTGGTTGGCGTGAGTTGGTGGGAAGCAGCGGCCTACTGTCGCTGGTCTGGACACCGGCTACCAACGGAAGCCGAATGGGAACGGGTGGCACGCGGAACCGAAGGACGCAAGTATCCGTGGGGTAAAGAAAAGCCAAACGAGAATCGCACGAACTTTTCAAGCAACGTTGGCCATCCGACGCCGGTCGGCATTTTCCCATTGGACGTGACGCCGGAGGGTATTTTCGATATGGGCGGCAACGTGTGGGAGTGGTGCGCAGACTGGTACGGAGAGTACACTGGACAGTCGGTGTCCAATCCTCGCGGTCCAGAACAGGCCACGCTCCGGGTGATCCGGAGCGGAAGGCGGAGCGCCGGGCAGTGTACAGGCGCGCAGGAACTAGTGAACAAACGACCACCGACCCTGGAATCATGGCATTCAAGATCTTCACCATTCCGATTCAGAACAGCGAGGCGGCAGAGGCCGAGCTGAATACCTTCCTGCGCAGCCACAGCGTGCTGTGCGTCGACCGTCGCTGGGTCGACCAGGGATCCTCGTCTTTCTGGGCTTTCTGCGTGGACTATCTGGATCCGTCCGCGATCGGCGGTGCGGGCTCCAGACGCTCGGGCCAACGACCCACTCAGCGGGACAGGACAACGCAGAGGAGCGGGAACGCAAAGAAGAAAGACTCTGCACTGCAAACAATCGAACTACGCGCACCCTGCGCGCAATTCTTGAACAGGAGACAACCGAGAGAACAGAGAATGGTGTCAGCCTCTGTTGACTCTGTTTCCTCCTGTTCAGACTCCGGATGTTTTGGGTTGCGGCCCAAGGCCGCGCCGAGTTCTTCGTTCCTCTGCGTTGCAGAATCATCTTGACTACAGGAGTTCGCGAATAATCCGGGCTAACCCGTTGCTGTCGACGCGACTTGTTTCACAGGGGTCCTGACGATGGATAATCTTCCCGCACTGACCGAGAGAATTGCCAAAGGCGCCGAGGGAGGCCATGAGTTCGAGCGTCTGATGAACCAACTGCTCCTTTGCCACGCCGACAAGAATCACTTCGAGTACGAACCGGCCGGCGGTGCGGGCGGCGACAGCGGTATCGACGGTTTGGCGCGTCATGGCGGCGTGCCGGGCATGGACGGACGGGTCGCCTTTCAATTCAAGTGGCTTTGGGACGACATTCACAAAGGCAGCAAAGCAAGACAAGTCAAGACATCCCTGGAACGTGCCGCGCGGGACGAGGATATCCGGCATTGGATCCTTGTCACGCCCCACGGTCTGAAGCCTTCCGAAATAGAGTGGTTTCACGACCTGTCACCGCGTGACACTCTGACGCTGCACCATTGGGGGCAAACGAAGGTCGAAAGCGTCCTGCGCGACTGCCCCGCGCTTTTCGCACGCTATTTCCCTCACGAGGCTCAGCCCGGCTTGCCCGGCTATGACGGGCACGATTTCAAGGTTTTCGCAGCGGAGTATCGCAAGAAGGTGGCCATTGACAACGAGCGGCTTCGCACGATCGGCCTGCCGCCCGAGACCCTGCGCGAACGGGATGCGCGGATCGAGATTCCGCTGGAAAAGGTATTCGTCCCGCAGACGTTCCGGCCCGAAGACGATGACCAGCGTTCCGTCCCGCTCGCCGAGTTGCTGAGCGTGGGAGGCAACTGTGTGTTGCTCGGCGACCCGGGCACGGGAAAGACGACGGCGCTTTCCTTTGTGGCCCTGCTGTTTTGCGGCGAGGCGGAACTGGCAGACTTCAGCTCGCCTGACGGCATCGTGCCATTGCTGATTCCGCTGCGCGATTTTCTGAAGCTGAAAGAATCGAAGCATGACCTGGAGTTTGTCGAATACCTGGCGTGCCGCGCGCGAAGCGATTTGAGCCTCCCGCATGCTCACCGGGCTTTTTTCGAGGCGGCTTTGCGCATGGGCGAGGCCGTCGTGCTGGTGGACGGACTGGATGAAGCCGGCGGCGACGCGGGCCGACATCGCACCTCCATCACCATCCGGACGTTCCAGAAGGAGTTCTCTGCATGCCCGTTCTGGGTCACCTCCCGCGTTTACGGCTACACCCACGATGTGCGCCTGCCGAGCGATGGTTTCTCGCACTATCGAGTTGGCCGTTTGCAGCCCGAGCAGATCGACGACTTTGTGGCACGGTGGTACGCAATCCAGTATCCGGACAACGCCCGGCAGCGGGACGATCAGACAAGTTCCCTGCAAAAGGCCCTCGGGCGAACCCCAGGCATTCAGCGTCTGGCGGGCAATCCCCTGCTGCTGACCTTGATGGCCTTTATCCATCACGGCCTGCGCGCACTGCCGAAGGACCGCGGCGATTTATACGAACAGTGCATCCAGATGCTGCTGAAGAGCTGGTTGGATGCGAAACGCGAAGATGGCTCGGCAATCGGACAAGCGGCGCCCGCCGCGTTCGACAATGTCGGCCTGCAGAAGGACTACCTGGCCCATCTTGCCATGCACGTGCAACAGCAGAACCAGGGCGCCGAAGAAGACGAAACTCGCGGACTGATCCATCGCAACGATGCTCTTGACTGTCTGACGAAACGGCACCTGGAACGGTCCGGGCGCGATCGTCCGGGCCTGACGTTTGCCGAAGCACGCGAAGAAATGGTGCAATTCCTGGACTACATCAGCGACCGCACCGGACTATTGATTGACAAGGGCGGTGGACAGTTGGCGTTCATTCACTTGTCCTTCCAGGAGTACCTGGCGGCGTGGCTGTATACGTGCCAGATGCCGGGCGAGGCCGAACAACGCGAATTTTTCGAGTCTCATCTTGGACGAGCGGCCTGGGAGGAAGTCTTGCTGTTGCGTTTCTACGTTATTCTTCACGAACCGGGCGGGCGCGGCGAGTCTGTCTTTGATGCGGTGGTCAGCAGTTTGCTGCGCAAGTTGGAGGACCTCGACGACACGGCCCCTTGGCTGACGCTGTCGAGGGCCGTACGAGACAATCTGAAGTTCAGGGACGGGGATAGGAGAATGATTCTCCAGCAATCGCGAGATTTCTGGCTCGAGTCGCCACCCCGGTTCAGCGGCGAGTGGTTCGACGTCTTGGAAGAGATCGCCCTGTTCGCTCCGGACGCGAAAGACGAGTTCGGCGGACTCTTGGACGAAGTGTGGCAGCACGGCAAGGAGTTATCACGGGCCGTCGCCTGCCTGCAGCTTATGGAACAATTGAAGATGGCGGACGGCAAGTCCCGGATTGACGAGCGACCGGAACTTGCCGATCGAGCCGGCGATCTACTGCTCGAACTCGGGCCGGAGGAAGGCTGGCAGAGCACATTGTCGTTCGTCTTCGACTGCGCCACCTCGCGGTTCGGCTTCGGTTGTTTTGAGGAGGCGGCCAGCCGAATGGAGCCTTTCGTCGACGCGGCGGGGCAGACGGATCGCATTTGGAAAGTGGCGATCGCGCTGGGGAACTGCCTCCAGACCCTTTCAGCTCGCCAAACCGCGATCCCTGGGGACGTCACCGAATTCTTCCGGAGGTGTGTGTTCAAGGCAATCGACGGGGAGATTGCGGTCAAAGACCGGCATACGCTGACCGTGGCCTTGGGGCGGCTTGGCGATCCGCGTGCGACGGTGGACCTGCGTGTAACCACGCATCCGGACGACCATGCTGGCTATGTGAAGATCCCAAAGGGCAAGTACAAGATCGGGGACAACGACAAATCGAAATACCCGGAATGGGCACGACCTAAGGACGAAGAGACGATCGTGATCGCCAAATCATTCTGGCTGTCGAAGTATCCTGTAACGAACTCCCAGTATACCCTGTTCGTGAACGACGGCGGGTACTCGCGTCGGCAGTTCTGGTCGGACGAGGGCTGGCAGTGGATCCAGGGCGAGGGCATCGAAGCACCTGACTACTGGCACAATCCACGGTTCAATGCGCCGAACCAGCCGGTGGTCGGAGTGTCGTGGTGGGAAGCCGAAGCCTTCTGCAAATGGGCGAGTGTCCGGCTGCCCAAAGCCGACGAGGCGGAGGCGGCAGCGCGGGGACCGGATGGACTGGAGTACCCCTGGGGAAATGACTGGGAAGATGGTATCTGCAACAGCGATGCAGCCGGCCTTGGCAGCACGTCGGCTGTCGGCATCTTTCCGCGGGATCATTCACCATTTGGCGTCATGGACATGGCGGGAAACGTTTGGGAGTGGTGTAGCGAACTCTGGGCGAGCGACGATTCGCTCCGGGTGTTCCGGGGCGGGTGCTGGAGCGACCAGGCTGTGGGCTGCCGGTCGGCGGTCCGCGGCAGGGGCGAGCCGCGGCTGGAGCGGCCCGTCGGACCGGAGCTTCTACCTGGGCTTCCGTGTCGCCGCAGTTCCGTCGGGCAAGTCAAGCCAAGCACCAGCCAGCAAGAAAGCGGAGCCTGGAGCGTAGGCCGAGGCGTCGCGGGCGGTAGCCCGACGCCTCGTGCCGTAGCGGAAGGCAGAGCGTCGGGCAGCGTACAGGCGCGCAGAGAATTAGTGGGCAGATCATCATCTTCAACACCAGCGTTGCAGGGATCATTGTCCGACCAATGGGCTTACGGCAAGACGGCATTTCCGCCCCGAAGGGGCAGCAACATATCAGCCCAAGGGCAAGGCAACGCGAGTTCTACAAGCGTTGCCGCCGCCCTGGGTAAGGTGTCGATCAGATCCGCCAGCCCTGTAAGGGCGAAACAGGCGGTGAGGAGTGCCGGATCTTTCGTTGTTTCGCCCTTACAGGGCTTCGGTCCCTGACGCCATGCCCTACCCAGGGCGGCGCACCGCAGCTATCGCTACTCCGCTCTGCCCTGGGCTGATATGTTGCGGCCCTTTCGGGGCGATAGGAACCGATATCTGAACCACGGGACAGACTGCCAACCTGTCCTACGGGTAGACTATTTTCGTCCGCCTGCCCACACTGCCGGGCATTGCACGTTCAAGGCTCGTCACGACGATGACTTCACACCGTGACCGTCCGATATGCGGTGCGCACCCGGCTGGCCGCACCTTGGACCGTGTAGCGGTAGTATGGGAATTCACTACGCGACTTCGGAACGGGTTGCGTCGTGGCCGGCGCGCCTACGATCCGTACACCTGTGACCCGGCGGTCTTCCTTCATGTGAAGATGACCGTGCAATACCAAACGAACACGGTGCGCGACGCACAGTAGCAGCAGTCCGTGCCGCTGCTCGGTTGGGACCTGGTGAGCGAGACGTCCCAGAGGCCCCATCGGGTGCTGGCCTCGCCGTTCGGCCGTTTCGGCCTCCGGGATATTGGGACTGTGATGGAGTGCGACGATCTTGACCGGTACGTTCCGGTACTTGTACATCTTCCCCGCGAGCGCCTTGAGTTGAAAATAACCGATGCGTCCCATTGCGTTTGTCGCCCCGGTCATGTTTCCAAGATTGTTGGAATTGATGCCAAAGACGACGACCCGCGGGTCTGGCCGTTGCGCCCAAGGAAACTTGGTCGGTTGACGGCCCATCTTCAAACCGGCGACGGCTTTCTTTAAGTCCTCGTCTCGAAGCCCCTCGCGCGGCATTCTTGCGCCGAGACAACACACATCGTGGTTTCCCGGCAAGACCAGGATCCGGTCACTCAGGTGCGCAAGTACAAAAGCGTTCGATTTGGCCATCTAATGTCACCTAACATGCTCATCAACGATCATCTCATCGTATTCTCTGCGAAGATTCAAGTCCCACGGATGGCATGGCGGACCCTCGGATAGGAGAAATGTCTTCATCTGTGGGGCTGCCATGCCATCCGTGGGCTTTCTCGGGTAACAATCGTGGAGTCTTCCTCCGCAAGCCAGATGATTTGTGGGGCGACGGGAATGCGGAAACCTCGAATCCCCGGTCTTGTAGCGGCGGGCTGTTCGACGTAGATTAACGGCCGGGTGCAGCTATGCGGCTACACTCTGACAAGAGCCACCGACCGACCTTCTGTCCCTTGTCGAACTGTCGTCGATTTACCCTGCGGCAGATTCTTCCTAGGCGACCAGGGTTCTTCGGTTGCCTTCTGAGCGTGTTCCTCCCCTCCAACCGTCGGCGGGGATTATTGCGGGCGTTGCCCGTGCTACAAGTTTTCGATTTTGGAGTGTTGATCATGCCGCAGGGTAACATCAAGAAACTAGTTCACGACCGAGGATTCGGGTTCATCTCGGGCGACGGCACCGATGTCTTCTTTCACATGTCTTCGGTCGAAGGGGGCAGTTTCGAGGAACTTCAGGAAGGTCAACTCGTCGATTATGAAATCGACGACGAGGACCAACCCCGTCGCGGGAATCAAGGTCCTCGAGCGAAATCGGTGAAACCCGCTTAGTGCTACTCTCGAATAAGCACGGGCGTGCTCGTCAGCACGTCGATACGGCGCAGGGCTCAGCCGCGGGGCGAAGCGATGGATTCGTGCCCCGCAGTAGATATTCGATGACATCGCATGCGGTGTAGGACAGTGCGCCGTCCTTGATGAAACGTGCGACGTCCTCTACGTCGTTGCCGGACGTGACCAAAGGCATCTCTCGCTTGCCGTCTCGCTGAAGCTGCGCGAGGCCGACGTTTGCCATCAGTGCGTTACAGATGCACTTGCGGCCGCACGTCTCTTCCTCGTCGCCGCCCTTGCGCACGTAGTCTGCGACCGGCTCGGCCGGACACCGCCACCCCAACAGGCCGTCTTCTGTCTTGTAGGCATGGCGAAGATACCCGAGATCGCAGATACGCGTTCTTTGCTCGCACAACGCGTCATCTGAAAACGTGCCATCCAACTGTACGACCTTGAACGGAAACCCTGCAGGCGAGACAAGCGGGTCCGTGAATACGGTGGCCATCCCTTCGCGACTTGCCGCCAACACCTGGTCTTTTAAGCCGGGATCCAAGTCGGACTCTTCACAGTAAGCGAACGCCGTCCCCACTTGGACGCCCGTAGCACCTGCATCACGCGCTTCCTGGATCCGTTCCGGCTCCGCGCAAGATCCGGCCAGCCAAAACGGAAGCCCCAACGCTCGGATCGCCTTCAGATTGGGAAGGTCGCGGTCGCCGTAGATCGGCTCGCCTTCGTGACTGAGCTGCAACGGCCCACGAGGCGGCGCGTTGTGGCCGCCGGCAGTTGGTCCTTCGATGACGAAACCATCGACGTCGCCAGTCGATCGCCTGACCAGCATAGTCCCGAGCGTGGCCGAAGCGATGATAGCGATGAACTTGGGCCGCACGAGTGTAGGCGTCTGGCCCTGCAGAAACGCCTGTGGATCGAATCGCGCGAGGTGCTCCTCGCCTCGGTCCGCCCCCACCACGTTGATCTTCAATTCGACCGGTTGGCCATCAGCGAGGCATTCAAGGATTCCCGGGATCGTCCGGGGAATGCCCGCGCCCATTAAAACCCAGTCGACTCCCGCCAGCATTGCCCCGTACAACGACGGCAATGTCGGAAGCTGGATCTTCTCCAAGTAGTTGATTCCAACCGGCTCGTCGTGGTCCTCTTTCGCAAGAAACACTTCCACGAAGTTGCCCGCCACAAGCAACTCCTCCAGGTGCCGACTAGGCTGCACCACAGGAATCGGCTTAGATCTGAAGGACTGGTCTTCTGACTTGCCGCCGGGAATGTAATATCGATCGAGAATCCGCTGGGCAACGTCGGGAATAGGGAAGGATTCAAGCGCTCGCCGTACGTGCCCGCCCGGATCTCCGAGCTGAAGACGTCGCGTCAGGATCACGTCCAAGGCGGTTCCGGACACCACACCTAATTGGCCCGCCACGGAGACGGCACGTGCAAGACGCCAACCAGAAACGCCCGCACCCATTCCGCCTTGAATAATCGTCGGCAGTGAATCGTGGCTCATGAAGACTTCCTTGAAAGGAAATTAACTTGTGGCGTCGGACAAAATTTGAACGTGAAAAGAAGACTTAACGAAGTGGATTCTCAACAAGCTGTAGTTTGATCAGACAGGAGCATCGGTTCGATCGTCTGCTCCCGCCCTTTTTGCAGGTCATATAATAGGCGAACTCCATTGGCTTAACGAGCCCGATACAACGCGAATCCAACGAATTCACTCGTCCCAACGAATGATATCAAACACCTTGGTCGACCGCGACTCCATTCGAGGGGGCGACAAATAGTATCTAACCGGCACTCCCCGTGCCGTCCGTCTAGTCTACCGTTTCGGATTCATCGCATGCGAAAACGAGCACGCGTTACTGCCGCAAACGCTTTGCCTCCAACGCCCCGGCACTGGGCGTGCGAACGTTCCAGGCCAAGCCCAGCCGTTCCATCATGCGAATGATCATCCACGACAAATCGCATTGCCACCATCTGAGGCCATGGCGAGCTGACGTGGGAAACGCATGATGGTTGTTGTGCCATCCTTCGCCCTGTGCTAGCACGCCGAAAAGGAAATTGTTTCGCGAATGATCCCCGGTTTCGTACTCACGGCTACCGAACAAATGGCAGACCGAGTTGATGGACCACGTGACGTGATGAGAAATGAAGATTCGCACGAGACCTCCCCACACCAAGCCCAATATCGCTCCCATCCAGCTCATTGTTGCCAGGCCGCCAATCGCCGTCGGAATTCCCAGGCTGGCCAGCACCCACAGATAGTACATTTTGTCGCACGTCACGAGCCACCGATCGGAGAGCAAATCGGGGACGTATCGCTTCAGGTCAGGCCACGACCAATAGCCCGTAAATAGCCAGCCCGTATGGGAATACAAGAAACCACGCAGCGCGTTCCACCAGCCGTTTCCGTGCAGGTGAGGCGAGTGGGGATCGCCTTGTTGGTCACTGCGCTGGTGATGCCGACGGTGTACGGCGCACCACACCAGCGGCGAGCCTTCGACCGACAATGCACCCAGCATCATCCAGAGCACGCGCATCGGGCGCTGCGTTTCGAACGAACGGTGCGACAAGAGTCGGTGAAATCCGATCGTAATACCCAACTGAGTCAACAACCATCCGCCAAACAGCAGTCCCACATACAGCCATCCCATCCAGCCTACCTGCCAGAGTAGGGCGATTGCGGCCAGGCACCCCAACAAGGGCAATGTGACTGCTAGCAACATGGCCAGCTTGTCCTGCCAAAGCGCTTGGTCCGGGAGACTGATGTGTCCCGCCAGCGGTTCTTCGCGGGAAGCGTCCGGGATGCCGGCCGATATCGTTGAAGGCTCGGAAGCGCGGGGAGGCAATCCGGAGTTGCCAGCTTCTGGTAAGGTCTCAGGTACTGTCGCCATATACGCAATTCCACGTAGGATCGGTGTCATATGAACGAACATGGAATTGTACGCGATCGCCGAAGTGGTAAAGTTCACAGCGTGTTTTTGAAATGTAATAGTTACGTAAAAGTTCCGCAGGGCCCTTCAAAACACCGTTGAAAGCCACGTTTCGCCCTTGAACTTGCCCAGATGCTCTCATGTATAGCTGCGGCCCAGATGCCGGGCTCCTGGCTCGTGATGGCTGGCATCACTACCGCCGTTCCCCTCCGTTGCGACAACAGGCATGGATCGGATACCCTAATTACGGTGCCGCCGGCTGCGCGTGCCCTCGTTTAACCCGAAGCCGGAGGCGATGGCGGGCGCTTCGTGTGGACAATCCATCCCACTGCCCGCCATCGCCTCCGGCTTCGGGTTAAACGAGATGCGCGGACGTCTCAAACGGGGTCCGGCATACCGAAGAAGATTGACGGTTGATTCTCTTTTCCCCTTTTTGACAAAGACAAAGCCGTGGACTTGAATCTGAAGGACAAGGTGGCCATCGTCACTGGCGGCTCGCGTGGGCTGGGCCGTGCGATATGCCAAGGGCTGGCGGCCGAAGGAGCGAAGGTCGCCATCAACTACCTTCGGGACGAGGAAGCCGGGATTGACCTGGGAGACGAGGCTGCGGAATTGGCTGGGCAGCTTCGATCCGACTATTCGGTGGACGCCGTGCCGATCGCGGGAGACGTGTCGCAGATTTCCGACGTAGATCGACTTTTTGTGGAAGCCGAACGGCAACTGGGCCCTGTCGAAATCCTGGTCAATAACGCGGGGATCTGGCCCACGGCACTTGCGCACGAAATCGCCAAGTCCGAGTTTGATCGCGTGCTGGAGATTAATCTGGTCGGGCCGTTCTTGACGTGCAAAGAAGCGGTTCGTCGCTGGCTGGATAGCGGATGCCAGGGGCGAATCGTGAACATCACGTCGCCGGCGGCGTTCCAAGGATCCACGACCGGCCACGCCCACTACGCAGCTTCCAAAGCAGGGCTTGTCAGTTTCAGCGTCTCGCTGGCGCGCGAAGTCGCACCGCAAGGCATCCGAGTCAATCTGGTCGCCCCCGGTATGACCCGCACGCCCATGGCTCGCGAGGCACTGAAGAAAGGCGAACAACATTACATCGACCGCATCCCGCTGCGCCGCATCGCCGAGCCGCAGGACATCGCCAACGTCGTGGTGTTCCTGGCTTCGGATTGTGCCGCGTACATGACCGGCGCAACGGTTGACGTCACAGGCGGAATGCTAATGCGCTAGACGCGCAACGGAGAACTAGATGCTTGTTACTTTGAAAGAAGTCCTCGCCGACGCGCGAGCCAATTGTTATGCTGTGCCGGCCTTCGACTGTGCCGAAGACATTATGGTGCGTACGATCCTCCGGACCTGCGAAGCTGAGCGAGCGCCGGTGATAATGATGGCCCTGGAATTAGACCTGGAAACTGACGATGGCAACGGCTGGGTGTATCACACCGCTCTGATCCGGGCGGTGGCGGACCATCACAACGTCCCCATCGTCCTCCACTTGGATCATGCGACCGAACTGGACACGATTCGCAAAGCACTCGGCCTGGGCTTCACGTCGGTCATGATCGATGGCTCGCGTCTGCCGTTTGAAGAAAACGTGCGCTTGACCAAGTCGGCCGTGGACCTTGCCGAGCCATTGGGCGCGAGTGTCGAAGCCGAGCTGGGGTTCGTCGGCGGGATGGACTTGGAGGAGACGCAATCTGCAGAGAATGTCCTGACCGAACCTGATGAGGTAACCCGGTTTGTCGAACAGACCGGCGTCGATGCCCTGGCCGTCTCGATCGGCACGTCGCACGGGGTTTACCGGGCGCTGCCGGATCTGAACATCGAAAAACTGAAAGAGCTGAACGCCGTCAGTCCGGTGCCGCTAGTGTTGCACGGAGGATCAGGTACGCCGGAGGAGCAAATTCGAGACGCAGTGCACAACGGAATCTGCAAAGTAAACCTCTATGCCGATCTGCGAGTCGCCATGTACGGCGCCCTAAAGACGACCGTTACGGCTCACGAGCGCATCGATCCGCTGCCGAGGGATCTGTTCCAGCCAATGCGCAAGGAGCTTGCGGCGGTGGTCAGGCAGAAGATCGAATTGCTGGGGGCGAAGGATCAAGCAAGGTAGGTCCCGCCTGCCGGGCGGGACCTGAGCGATCTGGAATGTCGGCAACAAGAGGTCCCGCTCGGCAAGCGGGACCTACCGGCGTGGATACCGGCGACACAGAAGATTGTGACAAGGGACAAACCATATGAAGCTCCTGGCAATCAGCGATCACTACATTCCATCGGAATTTATGCAGCAAGGGTTCTCTTCGTTGGCCGATTTGGGCGTCGAGGTCGAGGTTCGTCGCTGGGAGCATCCCACGCTGGTGGACCTTCAAGAGGCGAACCTGGCGATCGAGCAGGGCGGACCGGACGCCGTCACCTTGCCCCGCGAAGTCACTGACGACGTCGGCGGGTTCGACATCGTGTGCATGCAGTTCACACCGCTTGCCAGCAGTTTTATCCAGGCCGCCGAGAACTTGAAAGTGATCGGCGTATTGCGAGGCGGCACCGAGAACGTAGCCGTGGATTTCGCGACCGAGCGTGGTATTGCGGTGCTGAATACTCCGGGACGCAACGCGCGGGCGGTGGCCGAATGTGCGTTGGGACTCATTCTGTCGGAAGTCCGCAACATCGCGCGATCGCACGCGACGTTGAAAGCCGGCATTTGGTCGAGAGACTATCCCAACCGGGCGGCCATCCCGGAACTGAACGAAAAGACCGTGGGCCTGGTCGGCTATGGATCCGTCGGCCGGCTTTTGGCCGGCTATCTTCAGGCAATGGGTTCTCGTATCATCGCCTACGATCCTTTTGTCGTCGGCGATACGGCGCCGGCCGAGATGGTCGACCTGGACACGTTGATGCGCGAGTCGGACGTAATCTCGATTCACGCCCGGTTGACGGCGGAAACTCAGCACCTGATCGGCGAGCAGCAATTGCGGCTCATGAAACCGACGGCCGTGTTGGTCAACACGGCGCGAAGCGGATTGATCGACGAACAGGCCCTGGTACGGGTGCTTCAAGAACGTGCGATTATGGGCGCGGCACTGGATGTTTTCGATGTCGAACCGTTGCCCGCGGACCACGCATTGTTGGAATTGGACAACGTAACCATCGTGCCGCACATTTCCGGCAGCACGATTGACGCCTTTCGCAACAGTCCGAAAATGATGGCGGGCCATCTGCGGCGGATGCTGCAAGGCCAGTCGCCTTTGCCGATAGTCAACGGAATTGAACCGACGTTACGCGTTTGAGAATCTAGGAGAAGCAGATATGAAAATGGTCCTCATTGCACCGCGAAAGTACGTACAGGGACGAGGCGTGATCGCCGAGGCCGGTTCTTATCTGGCGATGCTCGGCAAGAAGCCGCTGCTGGTATGGGATACGGTCCTGAAAGGCATCGTGGGCGATGCGCTGCTTGGCAGCATCACGGAAGCAGGACTCGAACCCATCGACGCCGAATTCCAGGGCGAAGTGACCAAGGAAGAAGCGGAACGACTCGGCCAGTTGGCCCGTGATCAAGGGGCCGACATTGCTGTCGGCATCGGCGGCGGAAAGGCGATTGACGTTGCCAAGGCAGTCGCGTTTGGCGTAGGCACGAAACTGATGACGATTCCCACCATTGCCGCCACCGACGCTCCGACTAGCGCCGCGTCCGTGTGGTACGACGCGGATTCGAATTTCGTCGAATTCAATTGCTGGCCGTTCAACCCAGATATCGTACTGGTGGACACGCAAGTAATCGCCAACGGCCCGGCGCAAGCATTTGCTGCCGGCATGGGCGATGCACTGGCCACGTGGGTCGAGGCCGACGCGTCTTACAAGACAAGAGGCACAACTCTGGCCGGCGGCGTATCAACGCGCGCAGCCATGGCCATCGCACGGTTGGGATACGAGACGCTACTGGAGTACGGTGTTGACGCGTTACGCGCAGTCGAGCAAAACTTGGTCACACCAGCCGTCGAAAAAGTGGTCGAAGCAAATGTGCTGCACTCGGGGTTGGGTTTCGAAAGCGGCGGGCTGGCAACGGCTCACATGGTCGCTAACCCGTTGTCCAACTTTCCGGAGTGCAAACACCTAATGCACGGCGAAAAGGTTGGATTCGGCGTCGTCACCCAGATGTGCATGGACGAAGACACGGACGTCGAGGAGATGTACGAGGTCGTCGATTTCATGATCGCCATTGGCTTGCCCGTCACCTTTGCCGACCTGAACCTGGAGGGGGCGACACGAGATAAGATGCGAGTCGTTGCCGAGATTTGTGCATCCGAAGGGTCGCTATGTCACAATCACGCGTTCGAAGTCACGGTCGATGGCGCTCTGGACGCCATATTCGCCGCCGACGAACTCGGCCGAAGGCGGAAAGTTGCGGCGGGAGTTGAGTAGGGGCGCACGCACAGTCCTCCGACTACTCCAGATACCGCACTTCGACGAAGTACGCCCCGCGTGTCTTGCCATCGGGCGTGGTCAGCCACGTTTGCATGCGCGTCTCGCCCTTTTTCAATGCCACCTTGAATGTCGCGCTTGTGGCGCTCTCGCCGACTGCCTGCTTCTGGTCCACATCGCCGATCTTTAGTCTCGCATCGACAGCCTCGATCGACTGGTCCATCTCTTTGGGCCAGCGCCGAAGCGTGACTTCGTAGTGGCCGTCGCGCACCACATCCACGACCCACCAACCGTTGGCCATTACGCCGCTACGTATGTGACCTTGGTTCCAGGGCACCGGGCCGTTTTCCGTGTGCCAATCGTGACAAGTCAGTCTTGCCGGATTTTCCTCATCCGCGCCAATCCCAATGGCGACGAATTCGTCGAAGACCGGCGACAGGCTGTTCCACCACGCTTCGTACTCGTCCTGTAGCGTCTTGACCACGACTGCGTGCTGATCGGCCACATTCGCTTCCTGGCCCGGATCGGCCGGCATGTCGTACAGTTCCTTGCCGTTCACCAATCGCCAGCGATCGGTCATCACCGCGCATTTTCGCAGTTTCTCCGGATACTCGATCCGTTGTGAATGGACCAGGAGTGTGCGCGCCGGCCAATCGGCAGCGGCACCCTTTAGTAGCGGCACGAGGCTCTTTCCATCCAAAGCGACGCCTTCCGGGTTTTCGGCTCCGCACAGCTCGGCAATCGTCGGCAGCACGTCGATATGCGCAGCCAGTTCCGATACGTCGCGCCCGCCGCCAATTTCTCCGGCTGGCCATCGAACGAAAAACGGCACGCGGTGACCGCCGTCGTACTCCGAGCCCTTCTGGCCTCGCATCCCAGCATTGAAACCTCGCCATCCCGAGGGCTCAGGCTTTCTCCCTCGCCGGCCGCGAGCCACTCCTGCCGCGGTTCCGTTGTCAGTCATGAAAACCAGAACCGTGTTTTCCTCCAGATTCCATTCCTTCAGTTTGCCCATCAGAAGGCCCATGTTCTCGTCGATGTTCGTGATCATGCCATAGAACGCGGCCATCGTGGCCGGGACGCCTTGGTCCCGATACGGCTTCGAGTACTTTTCGTCCACCAGGAAAGGACCGTGTGGCGCGTTGGTGGGCACATAAACAAAGAAGGGCCGGTCCTTGTTCTTCTCGATGAACTTCAACGCCTCGCGGAACCATACGTCGGTACAGTACCCTTCGGCCTTTTCGGGCGTGCCGTTGCGGAAGTACGTGTCGTCGAAATAATCGTTGCCGAAGAAATCGGGCGTCTGCGTCACGCCTCCGCCGCCGTTATAGAAGGTCTCGTCAAAGCCCTGATCCTGCGGGCGGCAAGGGTAGTTATCGCCCAAGTGCCATTTGCCGAACATGCCGGTATGGTATCCTCTCGCCTTGAGCACTTCGGCGATGGTCACTTCGCCCGTATCCATCAACGAGCGGCCCATGATCGTGTGCCAGACCCCCGTGCGCGTCGAGTAGCGCCCGGACATCAAAGCCGATCGCGTGGGCGAGCAAGTCGGGTCCACGTGAAAGTTGGTCAAGCGGACGCTTTGCTTGTACAGTTCGTCCAAGTTGGGCGTCTGGATCATCTTGTTGCCGTGAGCCGCAACGTCGCCGTAGCCCTGATCATCAGTCATGATGATCAAGATGTTAGGCCGTAGCGTCTCACTCGGTGCGGCCGAAACGTTTTGCTGTGCGACGATCGGCGCCACCGCCAACCAGCAGATCAAGGTGAATAACGTCTTTCTCATGGTGTTCTCCTAAGGCGACCAGCGGCCGCAACCAAAGTAGTGCTCTATTGCTCTCCGTTTCCCAGACAAACGAGTTTGCCGTCCATGGTGGACAGGAAGAGGCATCCATCGGCGGCGATCATGCCGTCGAATATTGGCGGGGAGTCCAGTTCGTACTGTGCCATTGTCTCTCCGTCGTCGGCCGATACGGCGCACAGGACGCCTCCGCTTTTGCCCGCAAACGCCGTCGCTTGTCGTAACGCGGGGCCGCCGTAGTCTTGTCCGGCGGTGCCTTCATCCAGGATGTCCTTCGGTCCTGCAATGAATAGCGTTCTGTCGGCCAGTGTCATCGCCCGAACCAGTACGGGTGTGTTCGTTACCCAGAAATAGTTTTCCTTATTGCCAACCGGTGTCGATCCTCCGCGTTTCGGCTTTTTTGTGGCCTTGACCAGCGGCTTGGCCCCCGCCAGCCAGATTTTCTTCGATGCAAAGAGCCTGTACTCCAGCGGGGTCGTCCACTTGTAGTACTGTGGCTGGCGGCCGAAGACGAAGACCCGGTCGTCACCGACACAGATCATCTTGCCCGCAGGGGCGTGTTGTCCCGCGACGTAGTATCCGCACCATCCGCTGCCCCAAGTGCTTCCATACAGCCAGTAGGTCCGGTGGAACCATGTATCGTCCAGGTATCCCGTCGGGCAGAACAGGTGGGTGTCCTCGCCGCCCTGGTTGCTGCCCTCGCCCGATCCCTTGCCATGCGGTCCCATCCTCAGTCGCTTGCCCTCCAGGTCGAAGGCCTGCGACCTCATGTAGATCCGCTGTTCGTCGCAACTGAGTATGTCGGGTCGTCCCACCGGCATATTCAGCCATTGGATCAGTTCGTGGGCGTTCTTGCCGGTGACGGGGTTCTTTTCATCGAGGACCGTTTCTGAAATCGTCTCGCCAGTCTTTGCGTCCAAACGGTAGAGCTTCATACCGCCGTCGACGAAGATCGACCGTCCGGCCACGAAATGCGCGATGCCGTCTCGAACCAGGATGCTGCCATGCACCGGCCATAGCGACTCGATTTGCTCAAACGACATGATTCGCCGATCGGCGCGGGCCGCAAGGAACCTCCATGCAAGTTGCCCATCGGCGGCGTTCAGGCAGTAGACATAGCCATCGGCCGATCCGAACAGAACAAGTCCTTCGAACCAGGTTGGGGGCGAATCGACCCGCCCGCCGACCGTGTAATGCCAGAGTTCCCTTCCCGAGGACGCGTCGATGGCGTAGACCGTGTGGCAGTCCACCGCAGCGACGAACAGGCTTCCGCCCGCAGCCGTGATGCTGCTGAGCCGTCCGCCGAGTTCCGTTTCCCACGCGGGCGACAGTTCCGCCGGTACGGCTGATTTTGTATATCCGCTTCGCGAATTCGAGCCGCGGTATGTTGGCCAATCGTCTGCCGATGCCTTGCCGTTGCCGGACTTGCCGAACGCCGGGCCTCTTTCCAGTCGATCCGCCACGACCGGCAGCTTGGAATCACCCGACGGTCGGAACGCATTGAAGTTGTGGAGATAGGTCTCCGCATAACAGATGCAAGGGGCCGGTGGCGTGTAGAGCAGTCCGTTGGACGGCATAATCCCGTACAGGCACGCACCCCGAACCCAGTGATTCAGGTCCCAGTGCTGTTCCTTGAGATCGACGAATTCGATACCGGTGCGGGAGGTCATGATGAAGTTGGTCGTGGCTCGGCCCGCATAGCAGCGGTGATGGAACCAGTAACTCGATTCATCCGCCGGAAACTGGTGTTTCACCTCGCCTGTCTTGAGACCGTATCCGATGACCGTACCGTCAGACTTGCCGTTCGAACTGTTGTCGCACCAGACAATGCCGTCGATAACGAAGATGTTCTCCGGCGAGCTGTAGCCGGACGGCGGATGTTTGGCCTGCCACAACTGCCGGCCAGTTTCCGCGTCAAGGGCTGTGAGTGTATCGTCGCGTGCCGCACCGCCGCCCGATTTGATCATGCCCGAAGTCTCGCCGCTTGCCAGCAGCACCACGCCGTCGGCAACAACCAGCTTGGACGCAAAGAAAGATCTCTGTACGTCGGGCGCGGGCAATGGTTCGGAATCCCAGAGTCTGCTGCCGCTCTTTCGATCCAGACACACAAGCGACTTGCTGTCGAAGTTGAAGTAGTACAGGCACCGGCCGTCGACCGCCGGGGTCATGGCGGCAACCACGTCGGAATGCTCCCAGAGTTCCTCGCCCGAGTCGGCCTCGATTGCCTGGATGGACCTCTTTTCGGCCGGGCGCTCGCCACGTCTGCCGTCGGCAATCGAGCCAGGGCCCGTGAGTACAAATAGAACCCCATCGGAGAGGATGACCTCCTCCGTGTGGTCCGTCCCCCGGTAGGTGCGAAGCGTTCTTCCCGTAATCGCGTCCAACGCCGTCAGCGGTCCCGCGAGGCTCAGCGTCGCGTAGACCGTATCGCCCGAGGCGACCAGACGCCGGGGCGCGTCCGCCGGACCATCTTTGAGTCCTTTGAAATTGCTGAACCATGGGCCCATTTTCCTCTTCCAGAGGATCTTGCCGTTGAACGCATCCCTGGCGACCAGAGCCCAGTGCGGCGGGAACATGATCGATGCCATCGAACCTTCGTCGATGATGTAGAAGATCCGCCCACCCGCCGAGACCATCGCACTGAATGTCGACATCTTGTCGTGGTGGCGCGTCCACTTCGGCCCTCCCTGCCACTGGAGCCGCCGCGGCGGGCCGACGACCGTATCGTTTGCCACGGCGTTGTTGTCCGGGCCGTGTAGGTAGTGAGTCCACTCATCAATCTCACTGGGGACCGGTTTGACGGTCTTCTTCCAACTCCCGTCATTCGACTCCAGCAGAACACCGCCGGGTGCGAGTACCCGGATCAACTCGGTTTGCGAAACGTTGAATCGCGAACTCATCACAAGCAGGTTGACCATATTGTCGACATACGGCAGATGCTCGCCGTCGAATGCTGCGGTCGATACCGTTCCGCCAAACTTACCGGCCAGGAAACGCTGCCTCGCTTCTTGCACTTGGGTGGAATCTGTGTCCAGCCCGTGTACGGTGTACGCGTCGCTCGTCTTCAGCCGTGACGTCAACTCCCCGTTGCCGCAGCCGAGATGAACCACCAGACCGCCCTGGACCCCGCTCGTCTGCAAGGGGTTATCCGCCCCTCGGCTCATTGACGAGAGTCCGAATACGAAAACGGAGCTGGCCAATACAATTGTCGTCAGACGTTTCTTCATTGCCTTACTCCTCTTGCCTTGCGTCGCGGCTCCTTCTTCTGCTTTGCCGGTGCCTTCATCTCGATACCATGATCCATGGCGATCTTGGCGATGATGCCGTCTACCTTCTTCGGCCTGGATTCGAGGTACTCCCGGACCACGGGCAGGGCGTCCGCGTCCATCCAGTCCAGAACGTTATAGAGCCAGCGCTGGGCTGTCGTCCCATCGTTCAGGAGGTTGCGAAGGCACCCCAGCCCCTTCTCGATTCGGCCTAGTTTGACAAGTGTCCATGCCGCCATGATCTTTACTTCGTCCGATGAGTCCTCGAGTGCCTTCTCAAGTACGTCAACCTCAGACGCCGCATCCTTTTCCAGAAGATGTAGCCCAACCACCGCCCAGTAACGGATGCCGTCATCGTCATCCGCCATGCCTTTGACCAAGGCGGGCAGGTTGTCTTTGTCGCGTGCCAGCGCCATGTCGGCGGCATCCAGGTAGGATTCGAGCGGATAGCGTTTCGGGTCGCGTACCATCTCGTAGATGGTCACGCCATGCTCACTTGCCCGCCTCATTCTCATCGATTCGGGCAGGAGCCCAGAATCGTAGAGTTCGAGCTGTTTCTTTCGCATGGCCTGCTTCATTTCGGCGATCTTCTCTTGATGACGGGGATCGCCGATCAGATTGTGGACGTTGTCGAAATCTTTGACCGTGTCGTAGAACTCCTCGGAAACCCGCGGTCGGAAGAACCTGCCCGTGATCTCGTTCGTTTTGCCTTCCTGGTGGTGCTTCTCCCAGGCGGGCGTAGCCTGGGCACGCCAGAGGTAAGCCAGATACTGTCCGGCCGGCGCGTAGGGCATGTAGTTTTTGTAGTAGGCGAACTGCTGATCGCGAATCATGCGTACGAAATCGCAACGTTCATCCGCCCGCTCCCGGAAGCTCAGGTGGTAATCCGGATCGGGTTCCATATCTTTGCCGAGGAAGATCGTGCCTTGGAATGTGCCGGGGATCTCGGCACCGGCCAGACTAAGCCAAGTCTTCGGCATGTCCACGAAGCTCACGATACGGTCGACGGTCGTACCCGGCTTCTCAGCCGGCCAGAGATGCTTGTACTTCTCTGGGATGCGGACGACCAAGGGGCAATGCGTTCCGCTGGAATACAGAAATCGCTTGCTACGCGGCATCACGCCACCGTGGTCCGAGTTGTAGATGATGACGGTATCCTCATAGAGCCCGTCTTCTTTGAGCGCATCCAGGGCCTGCTTGAGGTCGTTGTCCATGTTCTCCACGGCATCCGCATACTTGGCATAGTTCTTGCGGATGACGGGAAGGTCTGGATGATACGAGTGCAGCTTCATCTTGTCCGGATCATTCCGCGTATTCTCTACATCCCCATGTGCGCGGCTTTCATGACTGCTTGTCGTGTTGACCACGGCGAAGAAAGGTTGCCCCGGTTTGCGTTCGCGCCATCCATAACGGACCTTCCTGTCCATGACATCCCAACAGTCCGAGTCTGCGCGGCCGCCAATGTTGTAGTCGGTCTTGATCGAGTTCGAGGTGTGATACCCCGCCTTTCTCAGCAGATCGGGATAGTACTTGATCACATCGTGCGGGATGTTGTTGCGGCTACGCATGGGTTGAGTGCCATTCGAGATGGCGTACATGCCGGTAATCCAGGTCGAGCGTGTGGGGGCACATACCGCGGCGTTGTCAAAACAATGGGTATACCGAAAGCCCTCCTCGGCAAGCTTGTCGATCGTGGGCGTCTTGCAGTTCGTGCCTCCGTAACAACCGACCCAGGAGATACCGTTATCTTCACTAGTCAGCCAGAGAATATTGGGGCGTTCTGCTGCCCCGGCCGAGACAAACAGGCTTGCGTACAAAACGATACACGTGAGTATCAGTCGTGTGTTCATGTTCTCTGCTTTCGTTTGAGTTATCTTCTGTAAGGCGAGCGGCAGGAAACAGCTTACCAGTAGTGGTGGCTTCCAGCCGCCACCAATGACGACTGTACTGCAACGGTTTCGGTTTCTCAACCGCACCAAAGTGGCGCTGTCCAACCAGGTCATGCCCAAACTCAGAATTGTGTGTAGCGGGATTGCAGGAATTCAGGCAACAGACAATCATGGACACGAACGTTTTCTTCTACGGGAGGATAGTATGAGCGTCGTAAGACCAGTGGGAAAGATGATCTTGCTTGTCATGTGTTGTTGCCTTGCCAAGACGGCAATAGCCCAGGATGTCCGGAAAGGGAACCTCCAGCGGCCCATGCTTCTCACGCTTTGGGACAAGCAGACAATTCAAGCGATTGACCGAGACGGGAAGATGGAAGAGGAATACCCGGTCGGGAGCCGTTGCACGGATGCCTGGAAGCTGAAAGACGGCAACATCTTGTATGTCGATTTCGGGAATCGGGCTGTTAAGGTGATGTCCGAGGAAAATGAAACGGTCTTTCAGTACAAGTTCGAGACGGAGATCGATACCTGTCAGCCGTTGCCCGACGGGTCGATCGTGGTCGGTGTTTGCGACGAACACAAGCCGCGAATCGTGGAATTGTCACGCGACGGCCAAATCAGAAAAGAGGTCCCTCTTCAGGCCCCCGTAACTTCCGATCATCCTGGGCCGTTGGTGCATCACCAGATTCAGAAAGTGCGCAAACTCCAAAACGGAAACTATCTGGTCTGCCAGACCCAGATGAGCCTGGTAAGAGAATACGATGAGACCGGCAGAATTGTCTGGGAGTTCGAGCTGAAGGATAACAATCCTTGGTGTGCCGTGCGATTGAAGAACGGAAATACTCTGATCGGTACGGGATACTACAGAAAGAAGCCCACCGAAGTCATTGAAGTGTCACCGGAGAATAAAATCGTGTGGACGCTGGAAAACAGTGACTTGCCAAAGCATTTCGGCATGACCCGGACGATTTACGACATTCAGCGGCTTTCCAGCGGTAACACCGTGGTTTTCAGCTTTGTTTGGTCCACTAGGGGCGAAAAGGGGGTGGATGTATTTGAAATCACGCCGCGGAAAGAAGTGGTTTGGGCATACGACCATCCGGAACTTCTCCTCGGAATGTTCATTACCGATGAAATCGAGCAGTATGCTGAATTCAATCTGGGCCTGCCAAAAAGCAACCAGTAGCTTGATATGACCGACGGTAGCATGGCCAACGAACAAGGAGGCGAGATGATCCACGGCCGCGAAACCGCGCCAAGACGCTGGAGGATGTCTCGGCCCAATTCCAGGGACACGATCCTCAGACTTTGCAGGAGAAAGACCAGCCATGGAGACCCTTCTTGGAATCGACCTTGGCACGAGCGCCACGAAGGTCGGCGTTTTCAACGCAAAGGGGCAACGCGTGGCCCTCGCGTCCGCTCCTTGCGCGATTTCTCGACCGAAACCCGGCTGGTTCGAACAGCGGCCAGACGATTGGTGGGACAGTGTGATCTCGTGCCTGAGACAAATATGGACGTCGGGAGTCGCGCCTTCGGAAATAGACGCGATCGGCCTGAGCGGCCACTTCACGACAGTCTTCCTGAACGAGAGCGGAAAGTCCGCGCGCCCCGCTATCACGTGGCAGGACGCTCGGGCCGAAGATGAAGCGGCGGAACTCGCCCGGACAGTCGGCACCGGCGATGCGCAGAAGCTGCTCGGCATCGATCTCCCTTTCTCGCCGTCAATGCCGCCAGCCCGCGTCGCATGGGTCACGAAGAACGACTCGAACCGCGCTGGTGACATCCGATGGGTCGCTCAAGCGAAGGACTACATCGCCAGTCGACTTACCGGCGAAGTGATGAGCGACCGCCATTCCATGCTTGGCCTCGTGCACACGCTCACAGGCCAGACGGATGAAGAATACCTGAACCGGCTTGGGATCACTTCGCAAGTGATTCCGAGGCTGGCCGAGCCGGACGAGATCGTCGGCTGCGTTTCCGAAGCCGCATCGCGTGAGACCGGCCTGCTCGCAGGCATTCCCGTGGCAGCCGGCTGGATCGATGCGTATTGCAGTATGGTCGGAACAGGGATGAACTTGCCGCAACGCGCGTTCGATTACGCGGGCACGTCGGAGATTGTCGGCCTGCTCAGCGGCGAAATGCCGACGGAGCCCCGTGGCTTGCTGGCCATCCCTTTGAAGCCGGGCAGGGTCGCGGTGTATGGCTTGACAAACTGTGGTTCCGGTTCGCTGGCATGGGCGGTGGAGGCGATTGGTGGCGGCGAGCCGATGGAGAGGTTGCTTGCCGAGGCCGAGGCCGCGCCGCCCGGATGCGACGGGCTCCTTTTTCTTCCTTATCTTGACGGAGAGAGAAGTCCAATCTGGGACGCGGCGGCGAGAGCCGCGTTCCTCGGTATCAATAGCCAACACAAGCGACCTCACTTCCTGCGCGCCGTGCTTGAAGGTGTCGCTTTCAGTGTGAACCAGATCATCGGGATCGCTCGGACGCAGACGGGCATTGAGCCCAGTGCTCTCATGGTATCTGGCGGAGGCGCCAAGAGCGCGCTGTGGAGCCAGATTCGCGCTGACGTGAGTCAGCTCGCTGTCAACGTTTGTACGGAAACCGAGACAGGCGCACTTGGGGCAGCGATACTGGCCGCTGTTGCAAGGGGAGTCTACGGCGACCTGGCCCAGGCAGCGGCTAACATGGTTTCCGTGGAAAGGACCGTTGAGCCGAATGCCGGCCATCGTACGCTCTACGCCGAATCGCAAGCCCGTTATGAGGCAGCGTATCCCGCGATTCGAGAGGTCTCACGGCTGCCTACCCCGTGACCACTAGCACCTAGTGCCCCGACCCAGAAGTTCTGCATCGATATTTGGCAGATTGACTTTTTCCT
>JACKQG010001340.1_pt1 | contig 34380 bp, 10 predicted proteins | sample 8237621 | NCBI WGS metagenome assembly JACKQG01 (sample SAMN15677084, study PRJNA649215) | marine metagenome | biome: marine; feature: Black Sea; material: saline water; isolation source: suspended particulate matter (SPM) from the Black Sea western gyre | collected 2013-06-09/2013-06-10 | depth...
TATTCCCCACTGCTGCCTCCCGTAGGAGTCTGGACCGTGTCTCAGTTCCAGTGTGGCTGATTGCCCTCTCAGACCAGCTACTGATCGTTGCCTTGGTAAGCCGTTACCTTACCAACTAGCTAATCAGACGCAGACCCATTTTTTAGCACGAGCCGAAGCCCGTTTTTATTACAAAAAATGAAGTTTGTAATTATATCCGGTATTAGCTACGGTTTCCCGAAGTTATTCCAGACTAAAAGGTAGGTTGTCTACGCGTTACGCACCCGTTCGCCAGTTTACTTGCATCCCGAAGGTTGCTTTCTCCTAAGACTTGCATGTGTTAAGTATGCCGCCAGCGTTCATCCTGAGCCAGGATCAAACTCTCCATTGTACAGAATTGTTTGATTCTAGATCATATTATTTTAAAGTGTTCTTGGTACTACTCAAATTGACGTGAATCTCTCACGCACACTCTCAATTTCAAAAAACTTTCAAATCTAAAACTTTCCCCTCCGAGGAAAGCCTGTTATATTACCAGGCTTTGCAAATAGTAAACAAGAATTATTTTCACTATTTTTAATTATTTTTTATTGGTTAAAAACTATCTCCGCAAGGGGCTAAAATATATGATGAATACTCTATCATAAAACAATAACTTTATTTTATTTTTTTAACTTTATTTTATAAATAAAAAAAGGGGCATTAAAGCCCCTTTTTTACACTAAATATCTATACAACTTCTTTACTTAAGCAACATCAATTTCCCAGATGAAATAAATCCACCTGACACCATTTGATATATATACATCCCCGAAGAGACAGCTTGATTTTTACCATCTATACCATCCCATGAAACTGAATATCTTCCAGGTAATTTATTTGCATTCTCTAATATACTAATCTGCCTACCATTTATATCATAAATTGAAATTAAAACATTACCCTGAATTGGCATTGAATAATCAATCCTCGATACGGGGTTAAATGGATTCGGATATGGATCACTTATCTCGTAAAATAATGGCAAATCGACACTCTCTCCCGTTGACAATGGAAAGTCTTCAGTGAAGCTCGATTCTACATACTGAGGTGGTCCTCCGGCCTCTCCTGGTGTAATGAACTTAGGATTATCTATCCCCACAGACCCTATTTGATCTAAATCAAAACTCCAAGGAACTCGAATCAATACTTGCCCTTCCGGAGAATTAGAAGGTGAAATTTCTCTTAAATTTTCATTATTTAAAGAGAAACCCACAATTAATCCATTTTCATTTCCAAATATTGTAAACCCTTCTAAATATGATGAAGTTGATTGCATATATAACTGGTCATTATACCCTGTAAGTTCCTGACCATTCATACTTAACATATCAACTTCAAAATTAGCGTTTAGCTCTTCAGAAGCTGTAATGCTAAACTGAAAACCAACAATTGGCTCTTCATTTACAATCGAAACTTCAACATAACCCGATTCGAAATTAACATCAGATACAAATACGCTCGTATTTGAAAATATATATGATATTGTTAATATTGTTAAGTAAAGATACTTCATTATTTATTTTACAAATAACATCTTATTACTTTGAACAAATCCATCAGCAATTAGCTTATATATATACATTCCAGCAGGCATTTCAATTCCATTTCTATCTGTGCCATTCCATGTTACTGCATAAGCATCAACTGAATGATAACCAGAAGCCAATGTAATTACTTCCTGACCACGCATATTAAACACTTTTAATGATAAGTCACCAGCAGTTGCAACATCATAACTAATTGTAGTTGACGGGTTGAATGGATTTGGGAAATTTTCACCCAATTTAAAATCTTTAATTGTATAAAGACCTTCATTAGACTCAACACCATTACCCCATGTATAATCTAATACCACACTATCCCAAGATCCACCAGCAGCATTGCATGCATCAAAATCTCCAGACACACCATCAGAACATTCATATGAATTAAATATATGCCCACCAAATTCATAAGTAATTCCCCAAACAGAAATTTCATCATGTGGCTGTGCATCAACTAAATTCAAGCCTGAAGTACAACCTGCATCTCCAGAATTGAATGTTAAGTTTGTAAGATTTGCATCACTAGATTGTGCTGAAACAACAGTCCCTTGCATACTAAAACCAAGGACAGTACCATTGCCACCAATCTGTACTAACCACCCTGCATCTTGAGCTAAACCACCAGAAGCTCCGGCACCACTTGTTAATGCAGTTCCTGGATCGACAGTAAATTGAAATCCAGATAAATCCGAATCACTTGTCATGTCTACTGCAAAAGTAACAGTACCATCACCATTATCTACACAATCACTTACTGTTAAATTAATTGTTCCTGCAAAAACAAATGTTGTTGCTAACATTAATAAAATTATTTTTTTCATTTTCTTCCTTTTTTTCTTATTTATTAAATATGGAGAGATATTTCCACCTCTCCATAAATGAGTTAATTAAATCTACTTTAAAAGCATTACTTTCTGACTAACAACATTTATACCATCATTAGCTTTTACTATATACAAACCACTTGAAACTTCACTTGCATTCCAAGATATTTGATGATATCCTGCGACCATATTACCATTATGAATTACATCAACTAATTGACCAGCAATATTAAATACTGAAATATTCAAATAACCATCTTGCTCCAATGACAATTGCATTGTTGTTACCGGGTTAAATGGATTTGGATAGGCTTCAGAAATATTTAATTTATTTGGTTGAATAATTTCGATTTCACCATCTTTTGATAATGCAACTAATTCAACAATTTCAAAATTACCTTCAGAAGTAAAAAGTGACTCACTTCCTGGAAGTATAATAATCATTCTTGTTTTATTACCTGTTGTTTCTGATAATGCAACTAATGCATCATTTGTCAAAGAAAGTTCAAAGTCAGCATCATGTGAGATTGTTATATCAAATGCACCAACTTCGCCATCTGCATCAAAGTTAACACTATTATCATTATTAATTATATGAACAAATGTTGCTTTTTCAGATTTTGTTTCAGTTAAAATATAATTAACAATTTCAAGAATATCAGTAACAGAAACAATTCCATCCGCATTATAATCTGCAGCAGCTAAACCATTACCTTCTCCACAATCAATAGAAGATGTACCTAAAATATGTTGTACAAGTGCAATAATATCTTGAACTGTTACTTGACTATCACAATTCGCATCACCTAAAACATAATCTAATATTTCAGAAGTATATTCAACATATCCAGTATATAATCTACAAGTATGGTCAGGACCATCAGGATCACCTGTTGTATTCCATTCCCATTTTGGCATTTGATACATAACATTTACTCTATCATTTGTTGCGCCAGAACCAGCATGTGCACTATTTTCAGCCCAATCATCTAGCTCTGTTGAAGGATCTGCAGGTGTACTTGAAATATTGTATTCACCTAACCACGACTGACCACCATTGCTTGATTTATTCACAATCACATCTTCAGAAGCAAAATTATACATTGTATTAAAATCACATTCATCTTCTGGAGTAGGATCATCACCTTCTCCTGGAACTAATAATGTTGATACAACCCATATTGTAGATTCATCTTCTTCACTTATTGCTAAACTAGGAAATGCAACTTGCCAATATGAACCACCTGAAGCTGTTTGAAATGACCAACAATCGTCGGCTGCAGTTACAAATGAAAATTTCCAACCTGTTGAACTTCCGCAATCACCACTACCTAAGTCACATGGAGTACCAGGGTTATCTAAATTTTCTTTATCAATTGTAAAGTAATAAAACCCTGAACCTGGTTGACTTGGAAAAATATAACTGTCACCTGATACTGGATCAGGCCCTTGTGGTAAAACACCGACTACAATATGAGGATTTCCATCACTATCAACTTTCATATCAAAATCATAAGCCATAAATATTCCATCATAAACATAATCAACTTGATCACATTCATCATAAAACCCAGTACCAAAATAATTTGCCATTACTGCATCCATTACATCGTCAGTAATTGTATAATAAGGGACATTATCATGAGAACCCGTATTTGACCATGATGCACCATGGTTATCAGATGTTCTAAAAAACAATGTATGGTAATTATCATAAGGGCTTGCATTTACATCAGCACCTTCCCAATAGGCAGTTACCCCTACATATCCAACACCTGCATCATTAAATGCTAAAACAGGACTTGAAGTATATGACCCATCATCATCACCACCAACTAACCATGTGGTTTCATCAATAATTTGTTGCTCAGGAGCAAAAATAACTTGTCCACTTGGATCAACATATTCAGATGTAAATAACCATGCTTCGCCTCTTGTCCAGTCAGCACTGGCAAAATTAAAGTGTTCACCTGTAGTTTCATCAGATGAATGCGCAGGCGAAAGTACCCATAAATCTTTTTCAGTTCCCCAAAGAGGATCCCCTTCTTCAGGTGCTGCCCAAGAACCACCACCAAAGCCAAATTGGTCCCATGCATAATATGGTCTTCCACCGTAAGATGGGTTTCCAGAGCCTGTATATTCATTCCAGAATGCATAAGGATAATTATCTCCCATAACTGCACTTGGATATCTAGCCATTGGAGATGCTGTGGCAGGACCGCCATTATTTATATTTGTATAGGTAGTCCAATTTTCACCATCAGATGAATATGCAGAACCTAATTGTCCAGAAAATCCACCTGGATATTCAACAAATTGACGATAAACCATTAACCAACCATCGTCTGTTACATCTAAAGGTTTTGTTGGTGCAACAATCAATCCATAGCCGTTCATTGATGAATCAACCAATGTAAAAGATGAATAATTCTCATCTCTTGTGGATTGTGGGTAATAAATTGGAGTTCGGTCTGATGTCGTTAGCGCTGAAACAGTGTTCAGTTCTCTCTTTTCCATCAGATTTTTGTACTTTGTGTTTATCTTACTCATCTTTACAGGTGCTTTTGTAACATATGCTCCTAAAGCAAATGACATAACAACTGATATGGCAAGAAGTTTATAGAAAATTCTCATTTATTTCTCCTATTAGATTTTCTTTAGTTAAAAGCGAATAATTTCGTTTAGAATATACCACTCATTTTATAACTGATACGCAATAATTACCAAATGTTTCTTGTAATATCTTGTATCAAACAAGGGGTCTATTTTAATAATACTATTGGTATAAAATCACTAACTTTTATTTCATTTTTACACGAAATAAAATATTGCCCGCTTGATAAATTTTCAATACTAAAACTTAACTTATTCAAACCGATATTATTTAAAAAGACCTCATTTTTTTTAACAATTTTTCCCTGAATATTATAAATTTGAAATATATATAATCCTCTTTGATTAATATAAATAGGTAAAGTTAAATTATTATTAAATGGATTTGGATATGATTGTAAAATTTCAAAATTATTAGGATGAAATTGGTCAGTCAAATATAACCCTTCAAATTGAACAAAACCTGTTCGTTTCAAATTCCCTCTATAAATTGACCAGTAATTACCAATATCACCATTTGTTTTAATATCTATAGAAGATAAATTAAAATTTGTTCCAGAAAATATCTCTAAATCACCATCTACATCCAAATCAGCTATAACTGGATTTCCTTTTATTGTCTGCTCTAAATTAAATGAAGGTAGAAAAATATCACTTTCTAAATTAAATGTATATATAGTTTCATTTGTAGTAATAACTATTTCAGGCATCCCATCTGCGTTTAAATCCGCAATAACAGGTGAAGATTCAATTGGATCTCCAATATATTGTGGCCAGCCTTGAATATCATTGCCTTGGTTATCAATTAAATATAAAAAATTATCACCCGAACCAAATGCAATTCCAAATGAATCTTCTATTCTAACAACTGAAGCCGAAGATAAAATTTCATCACCTGTTTCATAAATAAATTTAATTTCACCGGTCGGGCTAATGATGTATAAATTTCCGTCTGTACTTCCAACAATAATATAAAATACATTATTCATATTAACTATAACAGGTGCAAATTTTATTTTATCAAGTGATGCTAAAATAGGAGAATTATTAAATATAGCACCATTTGATTCAACCCTATATAAATTATAAGATTCAGTCCCTACAAAAATTTCATCTAAGCCATCGGAGTTTATGTCTGCTAATGCTACACCTTTTTTCATTTTTTCATTAATTGAAATAGGGAAATTATCAACTAATGTAGCATCATGGTTTATTGCAAATAATTTCCCTGCATTACTAAAGCCACCAATAATTATCTCCAACTCAGGATCCGAGTCAATATTCCCAATAGCAGGTGTTCCTACTAGAAATTGGTCTGTATAATAACTATATTTTAATTCTCCAATTGCATTTAAAATGTAAATAAATTTATCTACTGAAGCAAAAACAATTTCAAATTCACCATCATTGTCTAAATCTGCAATTGCAGGTGAACTCCAAATTTGCCCCTCTGTTGTAAATACAATGCAATTTTGCATATCATATTCACAAATATTTAAATTCCCTAAATAATCACCAAAAATTATTTCATTATTGCCATCATTATCAATATCGAATATAGCGGGAGATGATTCCACCGTTGATTGAGTTTGATATGGAAATCCAAACTGATTTAAAGACACATCCAAACCAATATTAAAATCAACTGAATAGGTTTGATTATTATCTGATAAATATGAAAGATTTAAATTAAATTGGTATTCTTTCAATTCTGCATTGCTATTAAAACTAATTCTAAATGGGTTAAATTCATTAATGAAAGTATTTCCTGGAATTAATACATCATTATAAAATTGATCAATTAAAATATTAATATTAGGTTCTATAGTACTAAGTGTAAATATAATATCTGATGCTCCTGACGGCCATTCTTCATCAATTTCAATCTCTAAAAATAAATCTATCGTTTCTCCAGGATTTATAACTAAATCACCATCGCCATCATCAATAATCACTTGATTTACGATATTAAATTCAACAAAATTGGGTGACTGAATATAATCTGCTCTATTTGTTATTAAAGTATATTCTGCTTTTTCATACTGTTCATCTGTAAAGTGGTTAACACATGCATCCGGAGAATAAGACATAATATTTCCGACATCTGGTCCACCGTATAATTCACAAATGGCATATCCCTGACAATCATCATATGCTTGGCCAGCTGGATCTACAGCACTTCCATTATAGGTACATCCAGATACATTACCCGGTAATGATAAATTAGGGTCAGCAGGTGTATCACAAATTCCATCCCCTCTATATTGGCAACCATTTCCATTTACATATTCATCACCATCAGCCGTTTCATGAGGATGAAACAAATTAAAATAATGCCCCATTTCATGATTTACTGTAAAACGATTAAAACACCCGTTTGCAACTATGATTCCCTGTATTCCAAACCAAGTAAAAGAGGATATACCACAAAGTGCATTATCACCCGAATTCAATGATCCTACAGCATATATATCGATTACATTATTTGTATTATTAATCGATTTTAATTGGTTGATTTCCACATCTCCATCAGTTGTGTAATAATCAGAATCTAATATATAATCAACAGGACTATATTGATAAAATCGAATATTTGCATTTATATAATCATAATTTAAATCATCAATAATAGTTGGTAAAATTATTTCATTTAATCCTCCCGTTCCATTATCTCGCTGTACGATGTGGAATTGGACTGGAACCCATTTTAATTCTCTATTATTTACATTATTCGATTGTAAAAATTCTCTAAACTGAATTGATGATTCTCTTATATTTTCAGCATTAGCTATAGTTCCACACCCACCTAATTCAAAACTAAATGCAATATGTAAAATAGATGTTATTAATATGTATTTTTTTATCATTATTTTTTTATATGTATAAAACAGATAAGGTTCCAAATAAATGGAACCTTATCAATGAATCTATAATATGAGTTATTTTTTTAGTTACCGCTTAAAATTATTTGAACGATGGCTAGAATATCTGTTACATTCACACTGCCGTCTACATTCATATCAGCTGAACATGATTGATCTTCTGTTAATTCAATAATTCCAAGAATATTATTTACAACCGCAATAATATCAACAACATTAATAACACCATCTAAATTTAAATCACCAGGAGGGCATGTAATCGCTGAATCAGCATCAATAATTGCATGAATCATCATATTACCAGTATAACCCATATCACTAATCGGAGCCCAAGTTCCTGCGGGTCCTGATTTAGTTAATACAATGCTATTTTCTGAAGATGTATCAAATCCGAATGGACTTGAAGAGCTGAATTCCATAATTCCCATCCAAAAATCACCCGTTACAACTATATTTGGATCATCATCATTAATATTATAAGAATTCCATCCCATAACACCATTATTTACAATTCGGCTATAAATTTCTCCACCTGGCTCACCTTCAACATCTTCCCAAATTTTTATATGGAATGCTCCACCACTAGCCATTTGGTACCAATTATATCTTAAAACCAATCCTGTAGCTGTAAATTTAACTGCAGTAAAATTCTGAGAACCAAAATTTAATCCATCTTCAGCAGTTCCATCATCATATCCAAGTTCAACTACAGTATCTGATTGAGGAATTACAGTTACATCATCTGAACGCGTACTTTCTTCACCGCTTGGATGTACCCATGAAATACTAAAACTATATTCAGAATTATTAGTTAACCCAGTTGCATTATATGAATTTGTTGAAACACCAGTCCCTATAATTACATCATCTTGGAATACATTATAAGTTACACCAGCAATACTATCAACAGCATCCCACGTTATTAATGCACTTGCATCCATTCCATCAGCTGTTAATCCTGTTGGAGCTGAATACATTGTATTTACATAGATTCCAAAATTATCTACCCATAGACCAGTTCCTTGACCAGGCGTTGGATTAAAATCATCATCATCATATCGAGTTTCAAACTTAAATCGAACTGTTTTACCTTGAAAATCAGATAAATCCATCATCACATTACCATTAAATGCTAATCCTGGCTCATAAGTTTGCCATTCCATTGTCCCCGGTCTATCCACATCGCAATAATCGTAAAATACATCACTCCAACTACCAAAACCAGAAGCCATCATACCTTGTTCTCCATCAGCATCATCAGAAAAAAGCTCCTCACCACCAATTGCTCTTACCAAAATATTATCTACTTGAAAACCTGATTCAGGATAAGTACCACCAGTACATTCAGGGTCTGAAGTTGCATAACATGGATCTGATAAAAATGCAAATCGAATGATTACATTTTGATTTGAATAATCAGATAAATTAAATGTTTCATCATGCCAGTCAGATTCACTCGCCCAACCAGGTAAACAACCTAAACCATTCCATGCACCACCATAACCACAATCAAAATCATAACCATTTGCAGAAACTAATGGGTTAAAAGTTTCACCACCATCATTAGAAATTAATACGGTAGCTTGATCCCAACCATCTAACTCAGGCCAATCTGCAACCGCACCCTGAGCACCTGCTGGCGACTCAATAAACCAATACATTTCAGCATCTAAAACTGCACCTTCTGCAGGTACAGCAATCTCTGGTGTATCTAAATACTGAATCCAGCTATTTAAATAACCACCCACTTCTTCATCTCCTGCCCAATAGTTATTTGTACCATTGCCGGAATTAAAACTTGATGAATGCCAAACTGCAGAGATTTCTCTTACAGATACTCCATAGTAATCATCTAAATATCCGTTTGCATCTGCATCACCATCCCAATCAGGCATATCACATCTTAGATCAAATTTAAAATAAATATCATCCGTATCTGAAATTTCTGGAATTTCAATATCGGGTGATAACATATTCCAAAACGCTCTTGCTGAATCTTGAGCTGTACCCTCTGCATCTGTTGATGCATCATTTGGAGAATTAAAACTATGTACTGGTGAACTTGAATTCTGATCACTATGATTCCAACCACCATCTGGAATCCAATCTTCAACATCACCCTCAAAATCTCTAAAATAAACACTCGTCTCGTATCTACTTGTGTTTATTGCCGGGCTTGTTTGTTCTATTCCTAAAGCCCTAGCCGATAATTTATTCGTCTTTTTCACTTTTGCGGGTAATAATCCCAACAAAGGCATTAATGCAAATAAAAGTATTTTTTTCATACTAACTCCTTTTTATTTTATTTTAAAATTTAAAATTCATACCAAATTGATGAGTAGAATTTAAATCACCATAATTAACAAATGCATAATCCAAATTAAGAATTATACCTGATAAATTTAATTTGACACCCGAACCTAAAGCTAAACCTGCTGTATCATGATTAATATGATACCCTGTTCTTACAAATACTAATTGATTCCATGCATATTCTAAACCAATGTTACCCATTAATAAATTATCAACTGGGTCAACACCATCTAATGCAAATGTAAGTTTATGAATAGAATCTTTAATATAATAACTATCTTTTCCAATAATATCTGTTTTAATTCCCATTCTAAATATTAATGGAAGTGGCCATGTTTTTGTGACTGACTGCTCAGGTGCATCTGTAATTTCATTTTTACCAATTTCCAATGCATCACCATGATATTGTAATTCAGGTCCAAAATTAGAAACAGACATTCCTAAAATCATCCCCCATAACCCCGTATCAAATATTGATCCAATATCAATAGCGATTGCTTGTGCTCCTGCAGCAACATTTACATAGGATTCTCTTACATATTTCATAGTTACACCTAAATTCAATCGATCTGTCATTCTTCTTGCGTAGGTTATACTTAATGCAAAATCATAGAGTCTAAAAAATCCACCAGTACCATCTGAATCTTCAGTTGTGGTTTCTTCCATTTCACCAGAATCTAAAAACATTAGATGTCCACCAATATAATCACTTGGTGTAACTTTTTGAGCAAATGCAATAATATGATGATTAATATCAACTGAATATAGACTTGCTTTACTTAAGTACGCATCACTTCTTGTAATTGATGATATACTTGCAGGATTATATGGAATTGCCTCAACACCTTGTCCTGCGGCAACTTGTGCTCCAGCCATCCCTATTGCTCTAATTCCTGTTTCTAATTTTAAAAAATTAAATCCAGCTGTCGCTTCCTTAGTAACCGTATCAGGTTGGTCAGGATTACCAGCTAACGCAAAGCTAATTAATAAAATAAAATTTAATTTTAACATATTTTTCATTTATAATCCCTATCTGATAACAGCAAATTTACTGATATGTTTTTTACCTTGAGCTTCTACAGTATAAACGTAAAGCCCTGGCGCTATTTCTTGATTATTTGAAGTTCGTAAATCCCAAAATTCTGAAGAAGTAAAAGAATCATTATGTTCTAATGTTCTAATTTGCTCTCCGGTTAATGTATAAATTTTAATTGTGCATTTTTCAGGAAGTTTTGTAAAAGCCATTCGTTTAGATTGTTTTGTTTCATCCATTCCTGATTGCACGATATATGGATTTGGTACCACTTTTATTTTTTCTAAATCTGATTGCTTTACATTTCTTGAACTTGCAAATTGTGACATATCCAACAACCATGAATCACCATCAAGATATGCTTTTGCAGTTTCAATTGAAATTTTATCACCAGCTTTCCAAGGCTCTTCAACGATTCCATCCGCAGGTATACAACACGGACTATCATATGGACATTGAGGATGACTATTCGGTAATAAGAATAAATCTAAATTAAACTTATATGTCTTATATGCAAACTGAGAACATTCTTCATTTTGATGATAATAAAATGCTGTATCTGTAACCCCAACTTCAAAGAAAGAGATTTCTTCACCTCTAATATATTCTGTATTTGCTGAAACTAAAATAACGTCATTTCCTGTAGTTGTATTTTTAACTTTAAATGGAAATTCCCATGATTGTAAATTTAACTCTGACTCACAAATTGCAGCTTGCCCCACAATTTCTGATCCAACATCAGTTTCAATTGTAAAATTTTCCCAAGGACCTGTAGCTGAATATGCAGGTGATGTTTCTCCAAAATGTATCTCATAATCATAAAACTTTTCTATTTTATTATATGTTGTTAATTTTACATTAATACATTCGTCTTCATTTGTAATATCTAAATCTATATTTGAAATTTTATTTTGTTCAGGGAATTCAAAATTACTATAGGGATTGCCAAATTTCACCATTAACCCATTATGGAAATCAGACCAATTTTCATCATAATCCATATTCCCTTTATTTTCAATTTGATGATTTATTAATAAATACCGTGGTTGTGAAAATTGAATTTCCCCATAAGTTTCATCAATATTATTAATAATAGTTTCTGGATATACTAAAATAGAATCAGCACCAGATAAAAGAGGATTACCCAATTCATCTGTAATTTTTGTAGTATCTACAGAATTATCATCAAGTGTATCTAATAATAATTGATATTTAAAAATAGAGTTATTTTGTATATCAACCGGTAAATATGTTCCGCCTTCATTTTCAACTTCATAAACAAATAATGCGGGGTCTTTTAAATTTAAATTTTGATATGATTTTGCATCGTTATCAGCAGATATTGTATATAAAAATAAATTATCATTTAAACCTCCATCGGCTTCATAAGCATGATTTTCTTCATTTACAATGATATAAACTCTCTCACCATTACCAAAAGCATCAAGTGATGAAAATGGGCCTTCACCATTTTCAGGTTCAGGATATTCAACATTAATTGGTTTAAAGCCAGGTGTTACCTCTACATAATTTTTATCTCTATAACTCGTTCCTTTAGATGATTCAAGACTCATTAATCCATGAGGACTTGCCCAATGATTCGGATTAGTTCCTGTATTATAAACAGTGTCAGCAACATAAAACCCAAACTGAATGGTGTCCATGGTTATATCATACTCAATAATATGATCCAAATATTGAACTAAGGTATCACAAGTCGTACAATTAAAATTAGGTAATGAAGAACACCAGCTATTTGAATTTGATATATTACCACCAGCATCACTTAACCACGTATTAGATTCAATTCCATAAAAGTTCAGATAACAATCAATAGAGTCAACAACAAGCTCATCAAATTCACTTAAAATAGTTGTATCTACTAATACAGTATCAGTTTCAAAGCTCCAATTTACTTCATAATCAGCACTTACTCCCATATCATAAGAAGTGACTGCATAAGTATATTGAATTCCATCATCCACATCCTCATCAATAAACGAATGAACAATACCACTATTTGAACCTAAATCAAACCAAGGTGCTAACGGATCAGGGCCACTTATTTCTTCACCAAATTTATCTTGATCCTCAAAATCAGTTAAATCATATTGAGCAATTGGTCTCCATCCAACATGAATTCCTTCATTATCAAAAATCATATCAAACGCGTCATCACCCCATGTATCACCACCATCTTTACTTTTATAAATACGATACCCTTCAAAATCTGGGTAATCCGTAATTCTATCCTTTGAATGTTCTGCAGAATCATCCCAATATAATGTTATTTTTTCATGTTCAGTCACCGCATAAACTTCAGGTGTAGCAGGAGGTGAAAATCCTTGATAAGACTCATCATACATTAGCTGAGCCATTGTTGCGTTATTTCGTAGATCTTCTAAATTTTGCCCCATAATTACAGCAAAAGAAAAAAAGATTTCCTCCCCAACTTCTAAATCAAACGGTCCACAACTCATCATTAATACGCAATCTAATCCCTCATCATACTTTGCTAATAAACCATCCATTGAGTCAAAATGTGGATTTAAAAAATCATGATCATCAACGTCCATATCAGCCGTATGAAAATAATTATCCATTTCTTCATTTGTTAAATTTGTTGTATCACCAGTCATTAACTTAAATTGAATTTCTTCTTTATTCTTAGAAACTGGGCAGCCTTCTGAACCAGCATAACAACCAGAAGAATTACTTTCTGCTGAAACAACGCCTGGACGAGCATACCAATCAAAATGATGCCAATCCGTCATTCCTAATGTATCACCAGGAAAAATATCAGGATTATTATCACCGTCTAAATCAACATATCCAGAAGACAAAGGCGTATCTAATAATTTTACAGCAGAAAAAGCTAAATTAGTTGCACCTGAACTATTATCATCTAAATCATAAATATAAGCAAATCTAAAATCTTTATCAAATCCCATCATATCATCATCATTAGTTCTTCCGCCATAGCTACCGTCCGCATTTGCACTATATGAATCAACATCAAAATAAAAACCAACTGATGCATTTTTATAATTAAATCCTGCACCATCATTAATTTTACTTCCATCAGGCATCGTCATTCCTTCATGAAAAACACCATTTTCATCAACATAATCACCACTTTCATTTCTAACTTTTACCGTAACAAATGCTACATCCTCAGCAAATGCAACTCCATAAGAATGCGCCATTGCTTTTACTTTAATACCCATAGGATAACCCATATTTTCATATTCGGTTCCTAATTCTACGGGATTTCCTCGGTGAGCCCATCGATCATCAAATTCCATATATACATCTTCATCGGAAATAAAAGTACCAACTGTTGCTGTTGCACCTGCTCCATCAAGCCCACCATCAGAACCTTCTTGTGTAACTTCAGCGTACCACCCTGGCCAATTTGGTTGACCCGTTTCTACATTTGTCGGCCATGTTTCAGGCAAAGTACTTGTTGCAAGCATAGGGTATGTATCATCTGGACTTGTATATTCACCTCCATAAATATCTCCAGAAGTAACATTACTTCCATGTGTCGTTCCTCTTGCACCCCATGTCGGTTGCCAATCTGTAAAGTCTTCACCTTTAAACCATGATTCTGCAACATTAGCCCCGTAATAAGCATATTCGTCATCTGCTGTCCAAGGATCACCATCAGTACCATATTCATATTCATCTTTATAAGGTGATGTTAATTCTCGTTTTTTAAATGCAGGTCTTTTAGCCCAGGGATAAATAAATCCGACTTTTGATGATGATAAATTTAAATCTTCATCTTCATCAACAGAAATATATAATGCTTGCTCTTCTGGGCAGATTACCCATTGATGTGAACCGTTGAACAAATTACCAGATGTTATATCAGACTCAAAACAATTCTCTGCAAGTGGGGTAAATACAGGAGTTTCATTTTCAGTGCTTAAATCAAATAATACACCTTCAAAATTTGTAACAGAACCGTCAATCCATAAATCATATGCTAATGAAGATTTATAAACATTGTAAAGATTTCCACCTACAATTGCTGAAGATACGATGTACCAATCAGTTGTTATATCTGAAAAAGGATTATTTGTTAATTGATGAGCATAATGAGTTCCAGGAACGCCAAATAAAAATCCAAGTGCTGGAAAATATTGATAATCACCCCATAAACCACTTGGATTATGATCCCAATCAATAAAAGTACCATAATTCCCAATAGCAGATTGGAATTTACCTTTCGTTAAATACCCTCTGGCTCTATCAAATAATGGGTCAGAAGGTTTACTACCTGTAGCATTTAATGGTATATTAATATCAGGTTCTTGCGTGTTTTCTTCATTTGAGTTTATATCAGCAGAATAAAGACTACCAATTGAAAATAAAGAAATAAGTAAAATGTAAAATGTTTTTTTCATATTATTCTATTAATTAAATTCTATTTTAACATGGAAATTGATTTGCCTTTGAGGAAAAATCCTCCATGGTGTGTCATAAAAAGAGTTAGATAATGTTCCACCATCTTCTGGTAATCCTACATTTTTCAGACTCTGAGGGCCAGGGTCAAGTGGATCACCTGTTGTATAATAAATATCTAATGCATTTGGTATATTCAACAAATTATAAATGGAGGCACCCAATGATAACCTTGTCTTTCCGAAAGAAATATACTTTGAAAAAGTAACATTCATATCTTTATAAGACGGAGATCGTTCTGAATTCTTTGCACCTTCTTCAGATTGATTTCCTGAATAAATAATAGGTGTATAAGGGTAACCAGACTGATAAAAACTAGTTAAACCCATACGAATTCCATAAGGTAGAACCGTATATAATGTCATTGCAATATCATGTGTTCTATCATAAGATTGCAGATATTCTTGTGTTGGTGCAGGTTCACCTGTAGTGACTTTTGAATATGCTTCCCAATCATAAGATCTGTTTGCTTTTGCAATTGAATACGTATATTGAATCATTGTATTAATCATTCTTCCTCGCTGTTCAAGATTAATATCAATTCCTTTAGCAGAACCATAATCATAATTTCGAAATACATTATAACTATATACTCCAAAATTCTTTTTCTCTGTAGTTAACATCTGATCCATATCTTTTGCCCAACCAATAACTGAATATGCAAAATTTCGTCCTACCTGAACATTTACACCAAATTCATAAATAACAGACCTACTCGCCGTCATCGCCGCATTACCAACTAATGGAAGAGATTGTTCAAATATTGCTGTCGGGTCTTCTAGCTGGCCTGTATTAATAAATACATTTCGATAAATTGGATTTTGATAATAAACCCCATAATTAAATGTAAAATTAGATTTATCAGTAATAACATGGCTAAACCCTAATCGAGGACTAATTTTATAAAGAAATGATGTATTTGTAAATAAAACATTTGCTTTTGAATTAAATGAATCATCTAATAATGGCTCAGTTAAATTTTCAATATAGTTACCATAAGAATCAACATCTCTAACACCATTACTTTCGCCTGAATCTCCTGTATTTGCGACACCATCTAATCCATAATCATTAAAAGCATCCTGATCCCATTTACCATCAGTATCAGCATCTAAATAAAAATAAGGAGTATAAGGAGAAATATTTCCATAAGGATCTGCCCATAAACGTGTATTATAATTTACCATATCAACACGAACACCCGCATTTATCACCATCCAAGGTACTTCTATAGTATTATTTATATAAAATGAAATCTCTTGAGGTTCTCTACCTCTATCAAAAGTATTATTATTATTTAAATCAAAGTATTCTTCACCGACATCCCATAACCCATTATCTTCACCTGTATCAGGATATACTAACATATTCCCAGAAGACCTTACTTCATAAATTTCATTATCACTTAATCCGTCACCATCACTATCTAATTCTTCTTGAACCATCCATTCATCTGGTGTGATGCCAAAAATTTCAACCCATTCATTTATTGTATAATCTTGGGCTAATAAATTATCGGCTCCAAAATCTTTATAATCTTCTGAAAAATCTTCAACTATTGGTCTTGCTCTATATGGAGCTTGAACCTCATAATACTCAATTAAATGTGATTTATAACTAATACCTAATCGAGCTTTCCATTTATCTGTAATTTGAGATGTAATATCAAATTTTAATTCATTCGTAAATGTTGTTGATTCATTATAATAATAGTCACTTCCACCAAATGCTTTAAATTCATTCCATCCGAAGTAATAAAGACTATCATAATTTTCAAATACAAAATCATTATAAGATTCAATATCTAAACTTCCGCCCTCATCCATAAATTGATACGTATCATACATCAAATTATCACGATGAAATGATCTATCAAAAAATTGGCTATAATTTACATACATTTCAGGAGTCAACCATGTAGAACCATCTCTATTTATTGCTTCTTTTAATAAGATAGGCTCATCCCACTCACCATCACCAAATGAGTTTGTAATATTTCCTTCACCATTAAAACATTCATAGTTATTTATACTCGAATTATAATAACACTCCATACAAATAATACTACCTACTTCATTTACACCACAATCAGTAAATGATTCGCCTTGATCAAAAATTCCATCACCATTGTCATCATCCCAATCTTCTGTTGCGGACCAATCATAATTACCAATAACAGGTGCACCTAAATACCATCCACTTTTATCATCTTGCTTTGGATAAATAATATTTCCTTGATCTACTTCATGTGGAATTATTTCAGCATCATACGGATCTGAATATGGTCTATTTCCTGCTGAATGACTCCATTCAAACCAATCAGGGTAACCATCGCCATCACTATCTGCCCATCTTACACCTTGAAATTGCTCTTGTCTAAAATGTGATAATCTTAAGTTATAAAATGTTCTTGGGCTTATTGAATGATTAAACTCAAAATAAAACCGTTTAGTATCTCTAAATAGTTCATTTTGTCCTTCATTCCAATATTGATATGTAGGATCAAATCGTTTTCGCTGTGCATTTACCTGCCAATATGAAAAATTTGTTCGAATACTGTTGGTTGGATTATAAGTTAACTTTGTAAAGATATCATTAATATTCTCAAATCCAAAAACTTGTAGCCCAGAGTTTGAATCAAAAGGTTGAATCATATTATCACGATTAGTTCTATTTCCTGGATCATTTTTCTTAAATATTAAATCATCAAAATTAAGGACTTGATAATTTGAACTCGTCATTTGACCTGAAACCCAATAATGTAATTTACCCGCGGTCTCAGGAATTGGTACTTTTCCACCTAAACCAAAATTATAATCATTGTACTCTTTTGCTTTATCATATGCACTACCAAATGCACTTGTTGCATATTTAAACTTTAGTGATATTTCATCGCCACCTTTTGCGGTATGATAGTTAGCTACAGCCGACATTGCATCTCCATATTCAGCGGAAAATCCTCCTGGCTGAAAATCAAATTCTCTCACAGCAAATAGATTTAACCGTGTTCCTGTTCCAATACCACCAAAAATTGGATTTTTAATATACATTCCATCAATCATATAACCAATTTCACCAGATCGTCCACCACGAACATGTACTTCTTCAAGCCCTCTTTCTTCGTGTCCGGGAATACCTTGTTGACGACTTTCAACTTTTACAACACCTGATTGTAATGAAAACAATTCACTCACATCTTTTAATGGAAGTGCTTTAATCGCTTCACCACTTACTGTTTGTTTAGTACCTGTAACATCATGTTCAACCATTTCTCGTTGAGCTTCAACAATTACTTCTTCACCAGATATGCTTTCAATTTGTAATTTTATATTTAACCATTGAGTTTGATCCATTACAATTGAAACATTTTTTACACTATGTTGTCTATATCCAATCATTGAAAAAATAATATCATATTCACCAACAGGAACATTCAAAATAAAATAATTTCCTTCTACATCTGTCATTGCACCAAATGATGTGCCAGGAATATAAACTTGAGTACCAGGAAGTCCCTCTCCTTTTTCATCGATTACTCTTCCTCTAATCGTTCCATCAGTTCCTGCAATAATCATTGAGCTAATAAAAATTATTATACTAAAATATCTAACCAATTTCATATTTAAAAACCTTTTCTATATGTTGGAGCGAACTTAACAATCCCAGATGATTTTTTTGGAATAAACTTCTCTTCTCCAAATGCATTTGCCAGTTCATTTAAACTATTAAATATCATACTTGGTGATGCTTCAGATTCACTATAACGGTTCATTATCCATTCTTGGCCAAGCACCATTTCATAATCACCCCAACTATAATTTATTTGTTGTTTTACGATTCCAAGACTATGTGCAACCCAATAAATTTGCTCTTCATTATATTTTACACCGCTTCCAACCATTGTCATTGACGCGAATTTAGTAATTTTAAATATATCCATTAAAGTAGTATCACTAAAGGTATTTCCATTAATTTCTAAATCATTAAAAAGTAATTCATCACCATAATCAACTTTATATGAAGATTGAATATTATAAACAGCTGAATTACCATTTACAGAATCATTAAATGTAGAAGAATATTCATGCTCTACCACTTCTCCATCTCTAAATGGTAAATAAAATAAAACAGAATCCATATTGCCCGAATGCGGTGTCCAACCATTATCATGAAAAACTTCATTTTGATCATCCCAAACACCACCGTAATAATTAAAATAACTTGGATATACAAGTTCGTAAATCGCTTCAGCATCATTTCTATAAATAAAATAATCAGATGTATTTAATTCTAAACCATTATTCATCCAACCTACATTTGTCTTCATAATGTTATATGAATATGCATCATCCGTTAATTCATCAATAATATGATTTTCTAATAACATATTTATTTCTTTATAATCAGTATATGGCTTGATAACTGTATCTTTTAAAGTGACCCAATTAACAGGAGTAACCACAGAACCATCTATCAATGTATAAGATTCATCTGGTACAAAAGTTCTGATTGTATCACCATTTATATCAATTAATACATTATTTGGTAGCTCACCAATAATTGTATCGTTTTCAGTAATATTCCAAAACATTATAGAATCTTCAGCTAAAACCCCAAATTTGTATTCATAAATAATGTAATCTTGGTAGGCATCACAATCAACTCGAACAGAATCTCCATCATTAAAAATTCCTTCAGGTGCAGTATCTAAAATCCATACACTATCTGGTTCACAAACTTCAACAAGAGTCGTATCAAAATCTGATAAATCTAAATAAGAATAAATAGAATTTGAAATATTATCTATCACTTTAATTGTTTTATTAAATACAAATGGATCTTCCACTTCGATTAGATTTTCAGTTTGATCAAAATAAAAATCACCGATATACTCAACAGATAGACAGTCACCAAATTCATCATCGATTGAAGAATCTTCACATGATTTATGATCAACATCCTGAGCTCCTCGATATCTATTTATTTCAGAATCCCATTCAAATGTTGAATAATCTTTATGTTTAGGTGAAGAAACAACAATCGTACTCGATAATGTAGTGTCATCATTCACAACTTCAGAAAAAGTAATAAATTCTTCACTATTAATATCATACATTAATGATTGATAAGCAGTGGAGTCTGGAGAAATATAGAGTAAATATTCTGGAAAAGTTTGTAGATTTAAAGTATCACTATTATTAAGTTCAGGATTTAAATTAGTCGTATATTTTAAATCAAGTTTTTTATGTAGTGGATAAAAATAATCTTCATAATCACCTTTTTGACCTTGGAGATTATCTTCTAATGTATTTTGGAGTTCACTTGTTTTCGATTCATCAGGGTCATCAAATAACCCACAACTAATTAAAAAAATGGTGAAAAATAGGATAAATATCTTTTTCAAGCCCACATGTCCCTTTACTTGTAATTTTATCAAATTTAAAGCGTAGTATTTTACTCAATTTAGGAAAATACAACAGTTGTAAATTTACCAAGATAAAACAACTTTATCCAAGTGTATAAAATCAGTTTAATGTGTTTGAATAATTTCTATTTAAATAATATTATTTTTTGTACTCGTCTAAAATTATTACCTAATTCTGCATTAATAAGGTATACACCACTTGATAAGTTATACCCATCAAATGTGAGGGAGTGATACCCTGCACTCATTAATTCAGTATCTTTTAATATTTTTACTTTTTGACCTAATACATTAAACACTTCAATTTTAACTTCTACAGGTCGTGGTAGAGCAAAATCAAATGTTGTTGCAGGATTAAATGGGTTTGGATATGCATTTCCAAATTCAAATTTCTTTGGTAATCCTAAATCAGTAAGGCTTTCTTCTTGACCTAATAAATTGTCTTCAATATCATATCCTAAGACTAATTTAATATTCCAAGTATATGTATCCTCAATGGACATATTTTCCAATTTCAACATATCATTATAAGGAATTTCTATACAAACTAATTCAGGACTTGATGCTTCACAGGTTCCACCAGGATCTACTAATAAATCTTTTGTTCCCCAGCTTGCCAATGTTGGATTCGCACCGTCTTCATCAACTTCCATTATAGGATATCGTAATTCAAATACAGCTTCTTTTTCAAATGGTGTATTTATATCATCCTGAGGAATATTAGGAATATCAGTGAAAGCTCTATTTGCTTGATTAATATCCCATTCAAATTTCACGCTCCAATTATCAAGATTTTGATGACTTACATTACTTGCATTCACAATCACTGATGTTAATTTCCAAACATAAGCTCCCTGATCATTGCTATTACATTCAACCCCTTCATCATCCCAAATACATGCAGGAGCATCTTGGCACTCTAGCGCAAAAGGTATTTCATCACAAGGTGTATCATTATCAGCACCGTCAAACCATTGTGCAGGTTTCACCTCTCTATAATCCTTATAGAATCTCAAATTATCAGGAGTCAAACTTGAGTCAGCCCAATCAACTCTTTGAATATATAAGTCACCAGGATAAGATACTTGAAAACTTTTTATATTATGTTCATCTTCACCAAATACAAATCCATCACTTTCATTATTTGCCTCAACAATACCTATTTTCACATAATCACCACCGTATTGATTACCTAAAGCACCATCATTTCGTTGTGGTTTCATACCAAATTTAAAATCCCAAATTAAATTACTTTCAGTAGGATCTGGATTCGTTTCAATATTTGGTTCATCAGATGGCTCATAATAAACCTCATATCGATTATTAGGGTCAAAATTATTTTCAATTATTAAACCATCTAAATTTAAATCACCCACTTGTAACCAAAATCCATGAAATGGTTCAATAAATTCAATTTCGTGATAACTATTTGTTTTTGGATTCCATGTATTTAGTGTAGGTGAAACAATTTTTGAATTTACAGCTTCATCCCATGTTATTATGGTTTTACATACAAAATCATCTTCCGGTGTAGCTAATAATTCATCCCAAACACATCCATTATTCCCAATACAGCTATCTTCACTCAAATTACCAGAACAATTATTAATATCATTTGGATCTGTAAATTTAAGAGAGCGTTTATGAACTGTTGCTACTAACGGATTTGCTAATAAATTCCAACCCTCTTTTATTAAAACAGATTTTTTCTTTACTATTTCTCCAGTGAATTCAAAAATATTAGGGTATTTTAACCACAAAATATTTGATCGCCCTGTTTCAATTTGACCAATAGTATTACCAGATTGATTTAATAATAACCATTCATCAATAAATTCATATTCTAAAATTTGAGAATCTACAAAATATTGATTAAATAGTGCGTTCAATCCAATTCCACTTCCTGAAACATCAAACGGATAACCTAACATAAATCGAGCACCAGCAGAACCAGTATTATTTTCAAATGGGTCAATTAAATTCTCTTCTTCATCTAATGACCAAAATGGAAATACTAAAGTTGTATCTGTTAATATTAATGGACTTGAAGTATAGGCTGTATCACATTGTCCATTATCACCATAATAATCACCATGATCACATAATAAAAATCTGAAATAAATATCATCATTAATAACATTATTTCCAAAATTACCACCAGTTTCAATAAAGAAATCATTATATAAATTATCATCAATATAATTACCATCCTGTGCATACATAACTACATTTTGATTTAAATCATTAATCTCATATTGAATATGCCCATGAGGAATTTGAACATCAATTAATTGGTTTACTTCACCATCTGCATCAATATCCAAGAATACATTAAAAGAATCAATATTCTCATCTTCATCATATAAGATAGAAGTTAAATCTACCCAATTCATACTCCCATTCATCTGACTACTTTGATATGCAACTTTAATTTGTTTTAAAAATGGTCTTGGATCAAGTTTACACGATTGTGTTTCAACATCCCACATACCCTTATAATCAATACAATCTGAATATTCTGTTATTTCGATATATTCCTGATTGGATTCTATATATTGTAATTCATTATTTCCAATTTGATAACTAATTGAATCATATTCAAATGACTTTGTAATATGAGGTTTAATAAAATTATTTAAAGACAGCTCAAACTTATCAACGGTTTCAATGCAAATTTCACCAGGGCTATCGGCATTTTGGTCACCACAATTTTCACCACAAATCATTGAAAGACCAGTTCCACCATGACTATTAACGGGAGAAATTTTATAACAATATTCTTCTCCTGGTAATAATCCATTATCAAAATAATAAAATTGCTGTCTTCCATTATCTCCATAATCACTACTAAAGAAAAAGTCCGTTGGCTCATCGACTACAAGATTTGCATGAGGAACATAACTACTACCTGTATTAGGTCCTTTTCTAAAAATCAAATATTCAGAAGCAATATGTGCATTTTCACCAATTTGAGGAAATCCTTCAGGCCAATTATCACTTTCAATTCCAAATATATCATTATTGTCATTAAATTCTGATTCTAACCAATTTAATTCGATAAAGTATAAATCTTCAGTTAAATCTGCATCTGAAGCATTAATTGGTGCTGGTGGTGGCTCTAAACTAATGTAAACTGTAACTGTATCTGATGACTTTATATTTTCAAAATTACCATACGGATCAATAACATCAACTACAATTTCATGAGTTCCGATACTTAAATCATAATCAAATGTTTCATTAGTGCCTCTTAAAATACCATCAACATACCATTGATATTGTAATTCATCATGAATTTCTTCATCATTTTCCATCCAAAAATCTTCATCAAAAATATCATGAATTAATAATGTATCAAAGAACCCATTATTTTCAGCAATTGTATCAGAATCATAAATAGATAATAAAGCTCCATCCCATTGGCCATTTCCATATAATTCTGTATAAAACTCACCTTCATTATAAACATTATCTCCATTTACATCAATAAATGGTTCGCTAATAATTGTACCAAAAGGATAGCCACAACTAGAATGCTCTTCTGCCGTACCTTGTCCTAAAAACCAACTCACACAACCTGTTGTATCTAATGGAAATTCAATATGATAATCTGATTCACCTTCAGGTAAATGATAACTTAAATGGTCATTAAAGAAATTACCTAATCTTACATTTGGTAATCTATTAAACTCAGGTAATACATTTATTGTATAACTACTGGTATCTCTATAATTATAATCATCTCTAACAACTAAGCTTATTTCATGCACACCAGGTTGGCGATATAAAGTGACATTTTTTTGTGTAAATGGATCACCAGCATCCCAAACACCATTCCCATTATTATCAATAAAACCATCACCTTCATTATAAATTCCAATGGGTGGATAATCAGGTTGAATGATTTCTGGTTCTTGGCCTAATATCCATTCAAAATATAGTGTATCATGTAGTCCACCTTGCGGAATAGTATCAACACCCCAATGTTCAATATCAGTAAATGGTGGATAATCATCAGGGTCATAAGAAGCAGATGTCCACCGACCATTCATATCAATATCAATCCAATCTTCCATTTCTTCGCCAAACTCATTATAATCCATATAGCCATTATTTAATACCACACCACTTTCATATATAAACTCACCAGCACCTCTAAACCCAATTTTCGCCCAATCTGTCCCCGGCTGACCATCATGTGGAGGCATCCAAATATATGGGTAAAATTCAGCTAATAATTCTGGATCTAATGAAATGTATGAATAGATTTCATCACAAGTAATATCAAATAACTGTTCATTATTATAGAAGCTATTTTCAATCGAATTGGACTCATTATAATCACCATACTCAACCATTATTGCAGAATGAGGCGCATTATTTACCTCAGGTGCAACTACAATTACCACTGTATCTCTTGCAATATTATGGTCTGGGATAATATTTAATTCATCATCATTCCATACACCTCTAAAATATGTATCTGTTACAACTAATTCTATTTGATAATAATTGGTATCCGTATCAAATTGATTTCTTACAATAAACTCAATATAATCACTTTCAGAATCTGTAAAATCGATAAATGCATCATTATTTAATAAATTCCAATTAAACTGGATTTCATCTTTTGGTTCATCCATATCTTCAGAAATTGAAGCATCTAAATAAATTGTAATAGGATTTAATCCACCTTTACCATCATGTGGGATTTTTCTAAATACAGAATCAACATTTTCTTCAATTAATATTTCTCCATTATGCAAAGAAATGATTGAAATTGGATCTAAATTTTCTGAAGTAATAACTGAAACTTCTTCTGTATAAGGTCCTGCACCCGCTACATTAATACCTCTTACATTATAAAAATATTCGGTTTCATCCAATAATCTTCGAGGGTCGGGTCCATATTGTTGTAGCTCATATTCTGTATCAAACCAATCATCATTCACGCTAATATCAAATCCTTGGTCTACATATAATTCCTGCTCAAGACCACTCTTTATCCTCGAATTAGTAGAATCCTCGCCAAAAATTATCATATTTCTAAATACATCATAATTTTCAGGAGGAAATATCCCATCATCAGTGGAACAACAATCATCTGGTTCATCCCAAAAAAGATTTATTTCTCTATATCCTCCAATTGCTGTTAAACCTTGCCTTAGAGATGGCTTTTTATACCCAACTGTAATTGCAAATTGAACTGTATCCATAGTATCAACAAATAATTCATCAATCATTTCATTACATAATTCATTCTCATTACCATCTAAAGTAAGTGGGCAACTTCCATTTTCCATATGCACACCAGAATGACCATCAATTACAAGTTTATCCAAAACCATAACAGGATCTTCAACAAAATCACCACGGATAAAAGTAAAAAATTTAAGCGTGTCTTCATCCACATTGGATAATGAATCTACCTCTGTTTTAATATCAAAAGAAATTTTTAACTCACCGGGAGAATCGGTAACAATATGCCCAATCCAGGTCCGGGGATTACTTTGGTAATATTCTAATTCACGAATATCTTGAGTAAATTTAGATAAATTAAAATTATTTTCCCACATCCCTTCATTTTCATGGGGAAAATAAAGTTGAACCCATTGATTTGGTGGAGTCATTGGTTCTGGGAAATCAAATCGAGGGTCATATCCATCTGTTGCTCCAAGGTCGATGAATTCTTCATTATCATCCCAAATACCATTATTATTTGAATCTGTAAATGGTTCATTCGGGTCCCAAACACCATTTCCACCTGATGATCCTAAAATATTAGTGGTATCATAAATTGAGAATGTATTTGATACTTCTAATTCAACACCAATGTCAATTTGCCAATTAAAAAGAGGTTGAGGTTTACCACATATAATTTGTGAATGTTGTGATTCACCCAAAAAATGTTGGGCTACAACTGAATAGCAATAATATTGAGTATCATCTAAATTATCATCTATAATAATTTTATTTTGTGAAATATCTGAGGGCTGTACTGGAATATTTGTACGACACCGATACATAGGTTCACCCGCTTCTTCCTCTTGATATAACCCATCTCCATTTTCATCATTCCAAATTGTTTGTACTTGTTCATTACCATACCCATCGTTTTCAAAATAATATTCATAATAAACACATTGATGCGTAAATATCCATTCTCTACCACTTAATTCACAATCGAATTGGTTTGTAATTTCAGAATCTCCATTACAAATCCCGGTATCATCATCATAGCAAGAGGATTCACTTTCTGGGTCACATAATTCTTGTCCATTATTTATCCATTTATATACCGAATATAAATATGCAGAATCATCTCCATAAGATTCAGGTGCATCCCAATTTAATTCAATACTCTGTAAACCAACTCTTAATTGATAATTTTGAACATTATTCATTTTAATTGTTTCAGCTGTTAAAATACTTGTTGGTTCACCTTCTATTCCAAACCCATTTACAGCTCTAACAAAATATGAAAACTCTCTATTCGCTTCTAAATTAAAATCATTATAAAATAAATTGTCAGTTTCTTCAATGAATAGTGTTTGATCATTCAAATAATCTTCTCTATAAATCATATAACTGTTTGCATGGCCATTATCAGGAGCATTCCAAGTAAGTTCAATACTACCCTCTAATCCAGTTAAAGAAAAATTCTGAGGTTGATTTGGTAACGGTTCATCACATAATTGTATAGTTGCAGATTGCCTAACTGATTGCGAAGCAATTTGATCTTGACCAACATAACCATTCCAAGCATAAACTTCAATTGTTACTTCGGCACCCCAATCATATTTATCTTCAACGGTATAAGAAGTCAGTCCAACTACGGTATCTGAACCTGCAAAAGTCAAATCTTCAATAATGTAAATATACTCAAATCCTTCAGTTGTATCAATAATTGATTCAGGTTCATTCCAATGAATTGTAATATCATTCCCTTGCTCTGTACTCAAATTACAATCAACATCTTCGTTTGTATCCAAACCAATATTAATACTAATCGGATAAAATTCATAAATACTATATCCACAAGATTGACAATCTAAATCATTTTCTTGACATGGAGCTGTTGCACTAAAATTTACATTAAATGCATTGGGATCTTCGCATCCAAAAATATTATTTCCTTCTAATGAATTTACATTTTGTTGACTTCCATGTGAAAATGGGGATAATGGAAAATTAATAGTACCTGGCAATAAATCTATATCACCCAATTCATTAGAGTCTGCATCATATAACTTAAATGTAAATAAATCACCACTTGCATTTTGTCCCGGATATAAATCAACTTCAATTGGATTATTAGCATTTAAATCATTACCAAATACTCTCAAAACTGTTTTATCTAAACTATTTTTATGGTAGTATGTCCAACCAACACAAACAGAAGTCCCTGCATTTGGATTATAGTAAATAAAAATAGCATCAGCCTCATCTGGATTATTAGGGTTTAATAATTCAGATAAATCCCCAGTAGGTGCATCACCGCCTTCATAAATTGCTATAGAAGCATTAAAATCATCAATCCGTACATTTTCTATATATATAGTATGAGTTGATGCTGTTTCATAAAATTTTATCTCAGTTGCTGGATGTTCATGCCACATTTGACTAAAACCAAAACTAAATAAAATTAAAGTTAGTAATAAATTCGTTATTTTATTTTTCATAAAATTCAATTTGTTCAATTTCCTATTCGGATTAAAATGATTAAAAGCATTTTGTGTAATTTGTAATTTTTTTATATTTTTTAAATTGAGATTCATCACAGCCTACTTAATTAAAATTAATTTTTGTGTTGCAGCATTTTGCCCTTGCTCCACTTTAAGTAAATATATTCCTGATGAAAAATTATTTGCATCCCAGATGAATTGATGATAACCAGCATCTATATATCCTTCATAAACCACATCAACTACTTGTCCAATCAGATTGTAAATATAAATTGAAGTTTGGCCATTCTCATTTAATGCTAATTTAAATTGAGTTGTAGGATTAAATGGATTTGGATAGGCTTGATTTAAATTGAAATCTACCGGTAAACCAATTTCTGATGCAAGCGGATCTTTACCTAATAAAATATAAAAACTTTTAACTTCAAATCCAGGATCAATTTCAATTTCATTTATTGTCCGCATATCAAATAAATCACCATTTAAAATTAATGAAATATCAAATTCAGTATTTAATCCATTAAATTCCCATGATAAATTCATTGGGTAATTATTATTTTTACTATTTAAAGAAATATTCCAAATTTGACTTTGATTAGCATTAATCTGTTTTCGAATATCTGAATAATATTTCTTTGAATCTGCAAAATTTCCATTTATATCCTCATCACCAATCCATTTTTTTTCTATAAATATATCAAAGGGGAAATCAGAAACAGGTGATGGTAAATCAACTTCGTCTTCACCATACCTAAATCCATCGGATGCTAATTCACTCATACCAATTCGTATTTCATCTGAAACTTTATTTTCGCCAATTGAGGAAATTTTTACATTCATAGACCATAAATCACTTTCCATTTCTTTTCCTAATTGGTCAAAACTATGTGGTCTAATTTTTAATAATAAATCACCTCGAGCTGCATGCCAAAAATATCCTTCAAATGGATGAATTGAGTTTGTAGAAAAATATCCACTTTCATCAAATCCATGTAAAGTTGGTTGAACAAATCCAAATGAAACAGCTTCATCATAAGAGTATGTAGAATTATCCTCTAATCTAATAATTTCAAAATTTGTCTTATCAATCGGTCTAACTAAGGTATTTGAAATTAAATTCCACCCTTTATTCAAAATAATATCTGCTTTTGAGAATTCTCCCTGGACGACACTTAATGTATCATAATCTATAAATTCTGCATTGGTAATTGGGTCACCATAAATTGTTAAATTTCCTTGAGCTGTATTATTTAAATAATACGCATCACCCATTTGCATATATAAATTATTAAATGATCCAGATTGTGTAAATCCAATCCATTCATATCCCCACTCACCAAATCCATGTGGTTCCTGAAATGCATCAATCATTCGAGGCATATATGGTTGAACAGGAGGTCCAAAAATATGCCAACCGATATCGAAAATTCGAGTAACATTATTTGAGGAAATAGTAAATAACTCATCGCTCTCATCTTCAATTGTATTTATCGATGTATTCCAGTCAAAAGGTGGAATTGAATCATTAATATCAAAATAATCTCCCCGATCATAAACAATTATTTTCACAAGAGTATTATGATTTATTTCTATTCCTTCACCCTTAATATAGGTCGTGTCTAAAATTGTTTCTTCACCATTAAAAGCTGGAGCACTTAGAGCAAAATTATCACCTGTATAATCTTGAATAGAACTGTCTAATTCTGAAATAAATGGTGTAAATATACTCGAAGTAATTATTTCAGCAAAACAAGTTGATTCCGCAATATTCCAATGATGACCAGAAGCTTCACAAGACATAGAATTTGAAAAATAGTTAGTAATGTCTGTATTATCACATATTTCAATATTTAATGTATCTACTGAACAACTATTTTCAGATTCTTTTTTATAAAAATCTTCGGCTTGTATCCATGTATCTCCAGCATCATAAGATGTAAATAAATTTATTTTACCAATATTTTGAACGGATGATAATTCCAAAATAACAGGAAATGCTTTAATTGTTGGTATATAATTAAATTCAAGATTTCCATCATATTCAAATGATGATGCCCAAATTTCTGCTCCATTTGGAGTTAGTATTTGCACGGTAGGAATATCAGTTGTTTGTAATGATTTTATTTCACTTTCAACACCTGATCGTCCATGGCTATTTAGTGGAATAATTTTATAATCAAATGATGATGATGGCTGTAATCCATTATCAATGTAAACAAATGATGTCTGACCTTCACCTACAATCAAAGTATGTATTAATAAATTATCTCTATAAATTTCATATTCGGTAGCATTTAAAGATGTTGGATATTTCATTATTTCATTTTGAATTAATTCGTCTGCAACTAAATCAGAATAAGAATCACTTAATTGACTTAAATCTGACGCATCCCATGTTAATTCAATATAATATAAATCTTCAAATGAATTATAATTTTCAATTACATCTGGTAATGGTTCTTCTAAAACAGTAATATTTTTTGAATCACATCCTTCTGCCATATATGAATCATTAACACAAATTGTTAATATATTTTCACCTTCAGATAATTCAAACGATGGACTTAATTCTGACTCACCATTTTGCCAATATATTGTTAAATCATCCAAGTCTGCATCATTCACTTCTGGATAACATCCAAAATTTTCATTTGTACAATAATATGAATAAGAAAATAAATCAGGTTCTAAAAATACAATTGTATCATTTCCTGCATTTGCTACAGGAATTTCATTGGGTTCAGGTAAGATTGAAATTATCATTTTAGAAGTATCAGCAAAACCATAGGGGTCAGTTACTATTAACTGCAATGTATCTACTCCAGCGGTACTCCGAGTTGTCAAAGTGTCGATGTTAATTGCAACAGCCCAATCATAATAGCCATTAGGAACTGTTCCATTACTACCATCTATATATGGTTCGCCAAATTCATACTGACCACTGTTATTTATATCATCAAAAATTTCTGCTTCAATTGAACGATTCCATAAAGATGATAAAATATCAGTTGGTTCACCATTTAGACTATCAGGATCATATGAAAAATTTAAAATTTGTATATTTGCTAAATTAGTAGCAGGGTCACCATCATGAGGAACTTCCCAGCGAGGTCCAGGCTCATTATTTGAAACCCAATCATAAAAATCATTATTAAATGAATTAACATTTACTGAACAAATTGGTGCAAAGTTTGGTTCAGGTAAAATAGTTACTAAGACAGTATCTTTATCAATATCATACCCATTAAATTGACCTAATCCCGATGGGAATGTATCTAAAACGGTTAACTCAAACTGATATTCAAGCGGAGTAGAATTTATTACTAATCCGGATTGAAATGTTGGTTCATGATTAGCAGAATCAATTAAAGATTGAATACTGTTTAATTCAGATAATTGTGCTGTACTATCACCTGAAATTTGATTCCAATAAAATCGTAGTCCTAACCCTTCTGGATCAAATCCTGATCCATGTAAGGCAACATTTACAATTGAAGGATCTGGAGAACCATCATGTGGAGTTAAATAAGTATTTCCACACCCATATTCATTCCATGCACTATTTTCTCCACATAATTCATCTATATCACTACCTGCATTTGCAATAGGTGGTAAATTAGACGCTGTTTCAATATCTAAAGTTTGAGAAACTCCTTTACCTGAATTATTCACCCCACTTAAAGTAATACCATAACTTGTTCCATAAGATAAATTACCATTTCCAAAATGATTATATGAATATATTGAATTATCAAAAGATACTTCATTAGATCCATCATTAAATTCTAAAATAAACCCAGTTGTTGGATATCGAGATGAAAATGAATTGCATATTTCAGTATTATCAAAAATTTCACAATTACTAGATTGCCCCCAAGATAAGTCTATATTTGGCCTTAAAACTAGAGGATTTATGTGTGTATTTTCTGCAATTCCATTAAAATTAGGAATAACTTCAGGAACTATATTCCCTACAATAAACTGCATCCTATATTCAGTTAATCCATTAATTTGAATATTAATTTCTGTATTATCATTAATTTTATAATAATTTACTTCATCAAATGCAGTTAATTTCATATAAACTGGGCAGAAATTTTCATCATTACTATCAGTAGGTGCATTTCCTAAAAAATTTAACAAATCAAAATTTAATGTAACAAAACCAGGCATATTAGAAATAAGAGCACCTTCAAATATAGCTAAGTCTTCTTCAGTTGAATTATTTAAAGCATATAGATCATCATGCCTACTTCTAATTTCTTGTGTATAATGGCTTCCCCAACCAATTTCTTCTTCTTCCCAATCTTCTCTTACAAAATAAAATTTAACATAATCTATAGCTGATGTAGTTGGAGGTTCAACAATATCTAATGCATTATCATAATGATTTGAAGCCTCTTCTGAAAACCCAAAGAAATTATTTTCATCACTTACGGGGATATAACCAAAACCTAAATGATTTACTGAAACTTGGAATCCCCAATCTGGGCCATTTCCAGGAACTGTTGTAGTTACAAAAAATGGTATACCTTCAATTTGGCCAAATCCAGAAGTTGCAATTATTTGAAACTGATATGCTGTATTTGACTGTAACTCTGAAATTAATATTGATAAATCTGTTGTTGAATCAATTTCAGTCCCATTATTTAATATGTGGTATGTCCATTCTTGTGCAATCAAACCATAAGATGGAGCTGATTCCCAGCTTAAATTCACACTGTATGGATATGCTGTTGTATCAACAGCCATATACCCATCGGCTCCAGCTTCAGGGAAAGAAGAAACTATGATATCAGAAGATGAATTACTATTTGAAGAAGAAGATGCTTCACCCATTGAATTTGTATTACTTGCTGAAATTTCAGCTTGAAATGAAATGCCTGCGGTCAATGGAGAAAAAATAGCCGTTACTAAATTATTTTCAACATTAATTAGAATATCACCTTCTTCGTTCGATGCAGTAAAAATTAAATCACCTTCATTTCTATTTTGATTTAAAAATGTAACCTCATAAAAATCTGCTTCATAAGATTCACCCCACTGTAATTCAACAAAACCTTCACCACTATCTAATATAACGGGATTACCAGGCTGTGTTGGAGTTGGTCTTTCATTTGTAGAAACTGATCCTGTGTAATCAGATCCAATTATTTCATCATTTACATTTATTGCACATCCAAAAGCAGTAAGTGTATAATTTTCAACTGTATTCCACCCTATGTCATATATTATCGATGTTTCAGTTATTTGTAAACATTCACCATTATTTTCAAAACAGATTTCATATGACCAAACAGTACTATCATCACAATTTGAAGATTCATTCCATGATAATTGAATTGCGGATGTTTGATAAGAGATAGAATTAAATGTCTCCTCTATAATAGTTGAATTAATAACTATATCTGTCGGTGCATAGGTACAACATGATTCGTCACTTCCATTTTGATTATTTGAACAATCTAAATTTTGACCAGTACTAAAATAATTTGTTGCACCACTATCATTACATCCCCAATATTGACAACATGATAAATCAAAAATTCCAGCATTACCAGAACAATCAT